>Ga0082212_10008156_pt1 | contig 13723 bp, 4 predicted proteins | sample TergutNt197P3_FD_71548 | JGI IMG/M metagenome (GOLD analysis project Ga0082212, IMG submission 71548) | Neocapritermes taracua P3 segment gut microbial communities from Petit-Saut dam, French Guiana - Nt197 P3 | ecosystem: Host-associated > Arthropoda: Insects > Digestive system > Gut ... | reverse complement strand
CCTTCACAATTTCGGTGGCGATAAAATTCTCAAAGATATGCCCCATTGCGGTCTTGTCGTTTTTGTATATGTCCGCCATATCCCTTTGCATTATGTGACATAACAGGCCGGTATCAGAAAAATATAATTTTTTCTGTTTTACAAACCTTTTGTTGAGTCTGTTTGGTTTTGTCCATGAAGGCAGTTCAAAAGTGATGAAAGTATTGTTGCAGAGGGCTTTGTATTTATCGTATGTCTTCGCGTCAAGCCCTGTTTCTTTCATTATATTTGTGTTGTTCAGTAAACCGCCGGCCCTTTGCGAAAGTGAGACAAGCAGATGATAAATATTACCGGGGTTTCTGATGTCAGCCAGGGTACGAACATCCCGTTGCAAGAGGCCGGTTATATAATCGTTGAACCACAGGTAACGGTCCTTTTTTTTGTCCAGGGCAATTTCAGGAAAAGTCGCACTTGAAATTATTCCAACCAGATTTGCACGACGATACTTCCTTGGGGTCAGATCGGTTTTCCACAGTTTCTCGATAAAATTCACACCCGTTCCTTTTATTTCCGATGCGGAAAAAGGGTACAGTGTTAAGACCGATAACCTTCCGACAAGTGCGTCTGATAATTTAGGCAGTGCAAATATGTTTGCCGAACCCGTCAGTACATACAGGGCGCGGTTTATACCGACAAGGCGTTTTTCGTCTACGGCTATTTTGAATTTACGGAACAGTTCCGGGGCAAGCTGGACTTCGTCTATTATGTTGAGTTTGTTGTCCGGCAACTGTTGTAAAAAGCCCGCAGGATCCTGTCTGGCAAATGACAAATGAACCGGATCATCAAAGGTGATATAATTCAATTTTTTTCCAACGGATAGATTCTGCGCCATGGTCGATTTTCCGCATTGCCTTGGTCCATTTAAATACAGCAACGGCCTTGTTTGTACTGTTTTTTTTACGAAATCTTCCAGTATCCTGCGGGTATAAGCCATATTTCTTCTCCTATATTTTATGGTATCATGATACCATATTATATTGGATTATAATACATATTCCTAAATCTTACAAATGACTTCCTTAAGTAAAGTCGTCACTTTGGCGGCGTTTTCCGTAAAGACTTTCAGTACGGCTTCCCAGCTTACCGCTTCTTCATCGGTGCGCCAGCAGTCATAGTCGGTACTCATGGCGACGGCGGCGTAGGGGATGCCTATTTCGTTGGCAAGGGCGGTTTCTGTGGCGATTGACATGTTGATAATGTCGGCGCCGAGGATGCGAAACATGTTTGATTCGGCACGGGTGGAAAAGCGGGGGCCTTCGATGGTGACAACCGTGCCGTGTTCGTGAAAGGGAAACCCCAAAAGCCGGCATTGATCGATGAGGATTTGGCGCAGACGGCTGTCGTAAGGATCGGCCATGGGACAATGGAAGGGGTTATGGGGTTCAAACGATTCGTAATATGTCATTTTCCTCTGTTTGGTGAAATCGATAAACTGATCGATAATGACAAGATCGCCCCTGCGGATATCTTCGCGCAGAGATCCCACAGCCGTTGTGGCAATGATATGGGTGCAGCCGGCTTCTTTCAGTGCTGCGATATTGGCCCTGTAATTCACCTGTGTCGGGGGAATGGTGTGTTCCCTTCCGTGACGGGCCAGAAGAATAACTTCCACACCGCCAATGGTTCCGCGTTTCAGTGGCGATGAAGGTTCTCCCCAATTTGTTGCAATTTTTTCATCCCGGGGATTGGAAAAAATGTCCGGGTTGTCCAGACCGCTTCCGCCGATTATTCCGATAACTGCCATACTATCCTCCGTATTTGGCATTAAGTTCCAGAATCAACTGACAGGTTCTTTCCGGCGAAGGGCTGTAGGCTATTATTCCCTCGTCGTGTCCTGCCAGAACAATTACACCTTCGTTATCGCCCGACGCTTTTGATGATGTAGATTCTTCAACACATTTTCCGATAGCCAGTGCAATTTCCGGTGTTCCGTAAGCCGCGTTTTCCGGTGTTGCGGGATAATGATCCCGAATCATCCCGTCAAAAATAGCCCTCGAATGGATGTGAATAACACAATTAACGTAATTGTTTGAACGATAAACCGCACCGTGGGTCATGGATTCCGATGAAGCCTGTACCGGCCCCGAAGAAACGACACGGTTATGCGTAAAATCACAAAAATGAACAAGGCAGTATTCGGCGGGAGTTAAAACAGGAAGATGGCCGGTAGCTGTACCGCTGATGAGAAATTCATCGCCGTTGGTGCGGATGCTCACATTTCCAATGCCAACACCTCTCGAATTGACACCGATAAGACCGAGTTTGCGCAAACGGGATCTCACGTCATTCAATTCCGCCCATGAGGGTATATTTACGGGATCTACAGGAGGTCCCGGTGTGTGTTCAGTCAAATATTTTATTTTAATTTTGTTCGTTACAATGTTCATGTCAGCCGCCGGAGAATTCTGGAACCCCCGCCGAGGCCCGACAGGGCCGAGGTTCCCCTCCGGATATAGGGAAAGTATACCCGCTTCGTCAGCCGTGCAGATACCCCTTTCGGTGATTAGCCCGGTGATAAAACGCGCCGGCGTTACGTCAAAGGCCCAGTTGCGCGCATTGGTTGAACCGGGACATATCCGCACGGTTTCTATCAGGCCTTTTTCAGTTTCCCCTGTAATATATTTTACCTCCGCAGAATCCCTCTCTTCAATTGGGATTTCCTTTACTCCGTCCCGCATGGAGAAATCGAAAGTTGTGGAAGGCAGGGCGACATAAAACGGAACGTTGTTTTCTTTTGCGGCTAACGCTTTGAGGTAGGTGCCGATTTTATTCGCCGCATCCCCCCGGCGTGTTACCCTGTCCGCACCGGTTATCACAAGATCGACAAGACCGTGCTGCATTAAGTGTCCGCCGGCATTGTCGGGAATAAGATCGTGGCTGACCCCGTGCCGGCCCAACTCCCAGGCGGTAAGACTTGCCCCCTGGTTCCGGGGCCTGGTTTCATCAACCCAAACATGAACATTGATGCCCTCGTCAAAAGCCTCGTATACGGGGGAAAGTGCCGTCCCGTAGTCGACAAATGCAAGCCAACCGGCGTTGCAGTGGGTAAGGATGTTGACCGTATCTCCGCGTTTTTTTTTCGAAATAGCCTTGATAATTTCCAGCCCGTGCCGCCCGATTCTTCTGCAAAATTCGGCGTCTTCGTCGGCAATGGCTTGGGCGGTAATCCTGGCTTTTTCTTTTTTTTGTGCCGGGGTTCCGTCATAACAGGCACGGAGCACCCTGTCAACGGCGGCGGCCAGATTTGCGGCGGTGGGCCGGGTGTTTTTTAACATTTCCGCCGCAGCCGCCAAATCCCCGCTGAAAGATTCTTCCTGAGCGTGCAGGCCCGCAAGGTACATTCCGTAAGCCGCCGCCGCCCCGATAAGGCCCGCACCCCGGACGTGCATTTCTTTAATAGCCTTTGCAACATCCTCCACGGTGTGCAAATCAATTATTTCAAACTTGAAAGGAAGGGCCTGCTGGTTGATTATTTGTACAACCCTCTTTTCCGGTTCCTTGAGCCAAATCGTTCTGTAATGACAGCCGTCAATATTCATTATTGCATGTCCGTTTGTTAATCTCGTCTTTAAAGTAAATTCAACAGTTGACTACAGAGAATATTGTAACTATATTGATGAATAAAGCAAGACCTTTGACTGGGAACAAAAGTTCCATTGGGGGGTGTAGAATGGCAAAAGTCCAGGTGATATTGCTAAATTCGATTGCCGCACTGTTTATTACGGGAATGGCAACGGAACTTTTCGTATCTGACAGAATCAGAACAACCCTTGCGTGGCTGATTGTTCTTTCGTTACTGGTATTTATCGTTATATCCATTATAAGCATAGTTCGTTCATCGAAATTAATAAAACAACAAAATGAAGAAAAGTTAAAAAAATCAGCCTGTATTGTTAAATTAGGTGTCATTCCTTTTTGGATTACGTTATTTGTAATTATTAAAAAAAATATCTTCTATGGAAATGAATTAATTATCGTATTTATCTTATTATATATAATGTTACTGGGAACATCGGTTTTTAGTATCGCCTATATAAGATTATTGCATAAAGAAAAAAAAATAAATCCTGGACAAACGGTAATTTATACATTGTTACAGTTCTTTTATGTTCTGGATATTATTGGGATATTCTGTCTTAACAAAGACCTTGCCAGGTTTATTTTGGGTTCCTACCAACCACCCGGGTTTGCGGTTGCTCTTGCGGACTCATTCAAACGGGGGCCCGTTCCCCGGATAGCCAATAAAACAGGGGCTTTTTTTTCCGGCCAGTGGCGGAGTCACCGTCTTCGTTTATGTACGATTATTGCCGTTCTGTTACTGATTCCCACAGGTTACAGTACCTGGAAATTCTTCCAGTCCCGTAAGCCCCGGCCCATAAGTATCAGTTACAATGTACAGGCCCCCGGCACCACCGGGGCTCCCGAATCCCGCCCCGATCTCGGGGTGTTTTTTAAAGGTTCTGCGGCAACCCTGGAAATGAAGGACAACGAGGTTCCCGAGGGAAAGATCGCTATAAATCCGCCTGTTGAAGGAACATGGCAGTGGTACGGTGATGATACCCTGATTTTTTCCACAGAGCAGTCCTGGAGGGTAGGAAAGCGTTACACCGTCAATTTTGCAAAAGGTTTTTTTCCCGATCATATCAGTGTTAGTAACAGTTTTAATTTTGAAATAGAAGATTTTTCCCTTAGAATCAGCGAAAGGGAATTTTACATTGACCCCGAAGACAGCATGATCAAACGGGTGCTGTTTACCGTGCAGACAAACTACCCTGTTGACGCAGATTCACTGGAAAACAATATTAGTATTGAACCTCAGATAAACGCCGATTCCGGTTCGTTGAAAAAGCAGCTCTACCGTTTTTCACTGAGCTATAATGACGACCGCACCCGGACTTACATTGTATCCGAACCGCTGGGGATGCCGGCTAAAACGGTGCAGATGCAGCTGTTGATAGCCGAAGGGGTAAAAGACTCAAGCGGTGAAGGTAAGACACCGAAGCGCGTTACTACGTCGGTGGAAATTCCCGGCATGAGCAGTTTTGTCCGGGTATGGGACATGAACCACGAACTTGTGAAAAACGACCGGCAGATATACGATCAAATTCTGGTGATGAATACCCAGGGGACCGTTGATCCCGACGAGTTGGCAAAAAACATCGCCGCCTGGGTATTGCCTGTGGATCTGCCCGAACTGCCCGGACTCAAAGGTCAAAAAAACTACAACTGGAACGATCTCGGTAAAATGGTTCCCGAAGTTCTGGCGTTATCAAGGAAAGTTAATCTTGAAGCTCTGCCAAACGAACTCAGGTACAGTTCAATTAACAGTTGGAAATTTGAAGCCGATCCCGGACGGTATGTTTATGTCAAGTTGAATGAAGGAACCCGTTTCTACGGTGGCTATATCCTCGACGAATCTTACGAAAGTATTTTCCGGGTGAAAATTTTTCCCCGGGAACTTGCGATACTTTCGGAAGGGACGATCCTTTCCTTTACCGGTGACAGGCGGCTTGCCCTTATGAGCCGGGGGATAGACGAGGTTGAATTTAACATCGGGCGGATAAGGCCGGATGATATTAACCACCTGGTATCCCAGACATCGGGTGATGTCAGCAATATAAATTTCAGGAATTACAGTTTTAACCAGTACAACATCACCGAACAGTACACCGAAACCGCCGCCGTTCCCGTTGCCAATGAGCGGGACATCGGGTATTTCTCATTTGACTTCTCACGGTATTTAGAAAATATCCCTAACAGAAATTTGCGGCACGGCCTTTTTGTTTTTACCGTTCGCGCAAAGCAGGGTTCTTATTCCGATCGCCGGCTCATCATGGTAACGGATCTGGGCTTCTTTGTAAAAACCGGCGCCGATTCCGGCAAGGACATTTTTGTCCAGTCAATCGCTTCGGGAAACCCCGTCGCCGGGGCGGCGGTAACAGTACTGGGGCTTAACGGCAACCCGATCTTTTCCACCACCACAGATGCGGGCGGCCGTGTGCAGATTCCCGACTTCGGCTCCGAATACAGAAACGAACGCGCCCCTACGGTCTACACCGTCCGCTCCGGTGAGGATCTGTCCTTCATGTCCTACAATTTGGCGGGGCGCAATCTTGATTACTCTTCTTTTGACGTGGGGGGCATTCGGGGGGCAAGCGATCCCGATACACTCAGGGCGTTTCTTTTTTCCGACCGGGGGATTTACCGCCCCGGGGATGAGGCCCGTATTGGCATTGTGATCAAGAGCGGCGACTGGGCCCCGAATTTGGGCGGCACCCCTCTGGAATGTCGTGTAACGGATCCGCGTGGCACGGAAATTTTCAACAGGCGGATCAGGTTGTCCCCCGACGGGGTGGAGGATATCCGTTTCAGCACCCATGACTGGTCACCCACGGGAACCTACACCGCTTCGGTTTATGTGATCAGGGAGTACCGTGACGGCGATGAAATGAGGGAACGCCACGAATTCCTCGGTTCCCAAACGGTAAGGGTGGAGGAATTTCTCCCCGATACTTTGAATGTTTCGGCGGTTTTTGATCCCGTACCGCAGGAGGGCTGGATCGCCCCGGGTGAATTAAAGGCGCGGGTAACGGTGCGGAACCTCTTCGGTACATTCGCATTCGGTAACGAAGTGAAGGCGCAGATCAACCTGTCGCCGGGACATCAGTATTTCCGGCAGTACCGGGATTACCGGTTCAGGGATCCGTATCTTGCAAAAAACAGTTATCAGGAATTTTTGGGAACAAAAACCACAGACAGCGAAGGGACAACCGAGTTTGCCCTGAATCTTGCAAAGTTTGAAAAGGCAACGTACCGCCTTGCTTTTTATTCAGAGGCATTTGAAAAGGGGAGCGGGCGGAACGTGTCCGCCGAAACCTCCGTTTATGTGAGTCCCCTGCCGTACCTCATCGGTTACAGGGCGGACGGTCCGCTGAATTATATTGCGAGAGATGCAGTTAGGATCCTGTCACTCATCGCCATTAACCCGCAGGCACAGCGGACGGCTGTTGACAACCTTACCATTACGATAATGGAACTGCGTTATGTGTCAGCCCTTGTCCGCCAACCCAACGGCGTGTATAAGTACCAGTCGATTCAAAAGGAGTACCCCGTTTCCTCGCGGCAGATTACCGTGCCCGCCGCCGGTCTTGAGTACAACCTCCCCACGGTCAACCCCGGCGAATACAAACTTTCGATCACCGGATCCGACGATACGGAATACAATTCGCTGAGTTTCAGTGTGGCCGGGGCGGGCAATATTCAACGAAGCCTTAACCGTACCGCCGAGCTTGAAATAACCATGAACAAAAACGACTTCAGGAACGGTGAAGAGATCGAACTGATGATCAAGGCCCCCTACGCCGGTTCGGGGCTTATTACAATTGAGCGGGACAAGGTTTACGCCTACCGTTGGTTTAGAAGTGACGGGGAAACTTCCATGCAGAGTATCACCGTTCCTGAGGAACTTGAGGGGAACGGTTATGTGAATGTCCATTATTTAAGGTCACAGGATTCGCCCGAGATATTCATGTCGCCGTTCAGTTACGGGGCGGTTCCTTTCTCCATCAGCCGGGAAAACCGTACCAACCGAATTACACTTGACATTCCCGGTGAAGCCAAACCGGGAGAGGACTTTGTGATAAAATATTCCACCGCCCGCCGGGGGAAGATCATCGTGTACGCCGTGGACGAAGGTATTTTGCAGTTGGCATCGTATCAAACGCCCGATCCTCTTGCCTTTTTCTTCAGGAAGCGGGCACTTGAAGTGCGTACTGCGCAGATACTCGACATGGTTCTGCCCCGTTATTCCATTGTGCAAAGCCTTGCCGCAATGGGCGGCGGCGGCGGGTATGAGGAACTTTCCCGCAACCTCAACCCCTTTAAACGGAAGCAGAACGTTCCGGTGGCCTATTGGTCCGGTGTTATCGATTCGGGGCCGGAGGTACGGGAACTCCGGTACAGGGTACCCGATTATTTCAACGGAACATTGCGTGTGATGGCCGTTTCGGTGAGCGACAGCGCAATCGGCGCGGGTGAAGACAGGGCATTGGTACGCAGTACGTTTATTATTTCGCCTAATGCACCGATGCTGGCGGCACCGGGAGACGAGTTTGAAATTTCCCTTACGGTGACGAATAACCAGAAAGGGGCGGGTGAAAACGGAAAACTCCGTCTAAGGGCGGTTCCGTCGGAACACCTTTCCATAATTGGTAATAGCGAATTTGATATGCAAATTCCCGAAGGCAGGGATCAAACCCTGGTTATGCCTGTTAAGGCGGCAGGCCCGTTGGGGGCGGCGCAAATACGCTTTGTTGCCACTAACGGAGGCGAGACATCGGAACTTTCCGCCTATATGAGCGTCCGGCCTGCGGTGCCGTACCGTGTGTCGCTGTATTCGGGGGCGATCAAAAACAAAAGTACCGAGGTGAATATTGACCGCAGTCTCTACGAGGAATTTCACACCAGGGAAGTTTCGCTTTCCTACCTCCCGATGGGAATGGCAAGGGGGCTTTCTTTTTTCCTGAACGCTTTCCCCTACGGCTGTTCTGAACAAATTACAAGCGGGGTTTTCCCCTTCCTGTACCCCCGGCTTTTCAAGGAACTGGGTTTTACCAAAGCTGAAGCCGACGAAGGGGTTAACCGGGTAATCGGTATACTCCAGTCGAGGATGAAAGACAACGGCACTATCGGAATGTGGACTTCCCGTTCCTATGATAGTCCTTTGATAACCGTTTATGTCGCCCATTTCCTTACCGAGGCCCGCAGCGCCGGTTATTATGTACCGAACGCCATGATGAACAAGATCCTCCAGGCTTGCCGGAACATAGCCTCTGGATCGGGAACCGGCCTTTTCAATCTGTCCAACCGTTCCTATGCGATTTATGTTCTTACCCTGAACGAAATTGTCACCACCCCGTTGATCGAATCGCTTAAAAGAGATGCGGGCAAAAGGGAGGAAGCGGAGACGGGTCTTACCGGACTTTACCTTGCGGGGAGTTATGCGTTATTGCAAAAAGTCCCCGACGCGAGTGCCATTTTGGCTAAAACCAAACGAAACATGGCGAAAGACGACAGTTTCCGTTATGTGGATGATCTCATGTATCATTCAGTGTACCTCAACATCATTGCGCGGCATTTCCCCCAGCGGCTGAGGGACGTATCGGAGTCTTTGTTAGTTGGTATGGCGCAGCAAATGGAGAGCCAGTCGTATACCACAATATCGGCTAACCATGCGCTGATGGCGATTGACGGTTATCTTAAAGCGGTACCCAATGCGGAAACCGGCAAGTTTATCGTACAGGAGATCCTGAAAGATAATCAGCGCCGTGAAATAAAACCCGCAGAAACGGCTTCTGAGGGGAATGCACTGTTTAGCTCTCCTTTCTCTGCCGAAGCTGCAAAAATCAGTCTGGAGAATAAGGACAACCTCAATCTGTTCTATCAGATCACCGCCGCAGGTTTTGATAGGGAGATTCCGGCAAGGGAAATAAAGAACGGCATAGAAGTTTACCGGGAATTCCTTGACAGTGCTGGCAAACCGGTAAGTTCGATCAAGGTAGGGGATGTGGTAACGGTTAAGCTCAACTTCCGCAGCCTTTCCAATCAGGAGTACCACGATGTGGCGATTGTCGATCTTTGTCCCGCCGGTCTTGAAACGGAAATTGATTCGATACGGCAGGCTTCTTCACAATCTTCACGTGACGCATGGGTAGCCGATTATGTTGACATTCGCGAAGACCGGCTTGTTATCTACGGAACGGTAGGCGGTAAAATTTCAAGTTTTAGTTATAACGCAAGGGCAATTAACGCGGGCAGTTTTACCGTACCGGCCCTCTTTGCCGAGGCCCTTTACGACAAGTCGGTCTGGGCGTTGCGGCCGCAGGATCCGATTAAAATTGTAAAATGAAAAGGGCGGGATTACATTTAAGTCAGAGGCTGTGGATATTACCCTGCGGTCTCTTACTTGCCCTCGCCCTTTTTCTTGTTTGTAACGCCCTATTTTCGGACATTCTCAAGGGCGTTTCTTTTTCCCGCACCTACTTTGACCGTAGCGGAAAACTCCTGAATATTTTTCTTACAACCGATGACAAGTACCGGCTTCGGGCAAACATTGGGGATTTCCCTCCCGAACTTATTGAAGCGATCCTGCTTCAGGAGGACCGTTATTTTTATGGCCATATCGGCCTCAACCCCATGTCGATGTTCAGGGCTGGCTGGGAAACCTATGTGAAGAAAAACCGCCGCATGGGAGCTTCGACCATCACCATGCAGCTTGCCCGGCTTCGCTACGGGTTGTACACCCGAAACCTGCCGGGAAAAATTGCCCAGAGTTTTACGGCAATTTTTTTTGAAATATGTTTTTCAAAACAGGAGATCCTTGAAGCCTACCTTAACCTCGTTCCCTGCGGCGGCAACATTGAAGGCTTTCCCGCAGCGGCCTGGTACTATTTTGAAAAAGATATAAAAGATCTTTCACTAACCGAGATCCTCAGCCTGGCGGTGATCCCCCAGAATCCTGCAAAACGCGCACCGGTGAACAGGAGGGTGCCGGCCGAACTTATCGACGCCCGCAGAATTCTGTACGAAGCCTGGCTCGACCTACATCCGGAAGATACCCTCTTGGGGCCGGAAATGGATATGCAGCCTTTCCTTGTAAACCGTTTTCCACGGCATGCGCGTCACTTTACCGAGTACCTCAACACCCGATCCATGCCGCAGGCAAACCGTTACAGGACATGCATCGATTTGTCTTTACAAAATATGTGCGAAAGGGAACTGGAATCGTTTCTGGTGCGGAACCGTGGCTGGGGGATTAAAAACGGCAGTATCCTCCTTGTCGATCATACAAACATGGAAGTGTTAGCTGCAATAGGTTCGGCGGATTATTTTGACAATGATATTCACGGTCAGGTTAACGGTTTCGCCTCCAGGCGTTCCCCCGGTTCAACCCTCAAGCCTTTTGTCTATGCCCTGGCCCTGGAGCAGGGCCTGATTCACCCGGAGAAAATGCTCAAGGATACACCCGTCGGTTTTAGCGAATACACACCGGATAATTTTCGTGGCGAATTTAAAGGGCCGATCCACGCCTGGAACGCCCTGGTGGACAGCCGGAACATCCCCGCCGTGCAGCTTGCCCGTGAAATAACCAACCCCGACCTTTACGACTTCCTCAAATCGGCCGGGGTTTCCGGCCTGAAGGAAAAGGGGCATTACGGTCTTTCAGTTGTTTTAGGCAGCGCCGATCTGAACATGCTGGAACTCGCTACCCTTTACGCTACCCTGCCCAACGACGGGGTTAAAAAGGAACTCCGCTTTCTCGGGAATGACGTTAACAAACCGGGTGAAAGGCTTTTCAGCCCTGCGGCGGCGGCGATTACCGTAAAGATGCTTGAACGGAACCCCGCACCTGACGACCTTCGGGAAAACGCCAACCGATCCGTGCCTGTGGCCTACAAGACAGGCACATCAATTGGTTTTAAAGACGCATGGTCTGTGGCGGTGTTTGACCGTTATGTGCTATGTGTATGGCTGGGGAATTTTTCCGGGGAGGGGAACAGTGCGTTTATCGGCAGGCTCAGCGCCGCCCCTTTAAGCTTTAGCATTATTGACGCGATACTGGCTGAGATTCCCCAGGGGGATCTTCTTGCACAGCGGCCGTTGCCGCAGGAAGTTAAGGCGGTGGAAGTGTGCGCCGTCTCGGGGGATATTCTTACCGACAATTGCCCTCAATTTATTGAAACGCTTTTTATTCCCGGCGTTTCCCCGATCAACCGCTGCCGGATTCACCGCAGGGTGTACATCGACACCCGCACCGGATACCGGACAAACGAAGCCGAGGGGCCTTTTATCCGCCACGAGGTACGGGAATTTTGGCCTTCGGATATTCTGGAAATTTTTGAATCCGCAGGGCTCCCCCGTTTTTTACCGCCGCCCTATCCCCCCGATACCCCGGCGGCTGTATCGCTTACTGGCGGCGGATTTCCGCCTTCGATAATTTCACCCCTTGCCAATACCTCCTACATTGTCCGTCCCGCCCGTTTAACGGACGACCGTTTTAACCAAATGGTGCTTCTCGCCGCCACGGATCAGGATGCGGACGAGCTTTTCTGGTTTGCCAACGCCCGTTTTTTGGGCAGGGCAAAACCCGGCGAGCGTTTTGTCTGGACACCCGAACCCGGCCTCTGGGAGCTTTCCGCAGTTGACAGCCTGGGCCGTTCTTCCGGAGTCCGGGTGCGCATAGAAGCGTCGGCTGAGTGAGACTAACGCCAATACTATATGCGGGGATATTCAACATAACCTTGTCATTTGTCTTTTTTTCATTTATAACTGTTATTAAGATGATGGAACAAATAGGCAGTTTTCTGGGAAAGTACAGATTTACAGTTATCTCTGTCGTTCTGTTTTTGGTTGTTTTTTTGGGGGGAAGCGCCGCCTTTATTCATTCCATGCGAAGAGTCCAGTTTGCCAATGCGGGCCGGGCACTGTCCCAGACGGTGAAAGTTGAAAAACTCAGACTGGAAGCGGCGGTAAACGGAGAAATTGCCCTTGTCCTGAAAATGGCGAATTCTCCCCTTATACAGCGGTATTTTCTTAATCCCGGCGATTCCGAACTGGAGAGTCATGCGTTTGAAGAATTAACCGAATACGGGAATGTTTTCGTGCCCAAATCAATCTTTTGGGTAAACGATAAGGACAGAAAATTTTACTTTAACGGTTCTTACTCCTATACTGTCAATCCGGATGCCCCCGACAGTTACTGGTATAACATGACCCTGAACGGGAAGGAAGCGTTTAATTTCAATATCAATTACAATCCTGACCTTGATCAAACAAACTTCTGGATAAACGCTCCAATCTTCGACCCTGATCACAAGCCCATCGGTATTGTGGGAACGGGTATCGATGTGTCAGCCTTTGTCTATTCCGTTTTCCACGACTATTCAGGTGATACACCCTTGTTCTATTTTAACGAGGCCGGGGAAATAACCGGAGCCGACAATAAGGATCTTGTAGCAGGTAAAATAAGTCTGGAAAACGAACTGGGTAAAACCGGTGCCGAAATTTTTTCCATGCGGGAAAATCTGGAAGACAATGAGGCACATTATTTTTTTGTTTCTGAAGGAATAGCCGCCCTGATCGCAATTCCCGATTTTGACTGGTATGTCTGTTCGGTTCTCCCGTTTGGTTTGAAATATATACTGAATACTTCCATGACCTTGTTTTTTATAGTATTGATGATCGTTGTAGCGGGTATATTCATCATCTTCAATCTGATACATACCAATCTGATACTGAAAAAAGAACGGAACGTTTACAGGAACATGTCAATAATTGACGTGCTCACGGGCATATATAACAGACGTTTCCTTGAAGAAGATATGAAACGTCTTATCAAATCCCTGTCCCGGTCAGGCGGGAAGCTGAGCCTTTTAATGCTGGATATTGATTTTTTCAAGAAATACAACGACACATACGGCCACGGTATGGGTGACGATTGTCTTAAAACCGTGGCAAACACCCTTTCCCACAACCTTTTAAGGGCGGATGACTATATCGCACGGTACGGCGGTGAAGAATTTGTTGTCGTTTTGCCTAATGTTGATGAAGACGGGGCGTACTTAATCGCGCTGAGGTTAATTTACAGTTTACGCGAGCGGAACATCCTCCATGAAAAAAGCGAAGT
>Ga0082212_10008155_pt1 | contig 13725 bp, 12 predicted proteins | sample TergutNt197P3_FD_71548 | JGI IMG/M metagenome (GOLD analysis project Ga0082212, IMG submission 71548) | Neocapritermes taracua P3 segment gut microbial communities from Petit-Saut dam, French Guiana - Nt197 P3 | ecosystem: Host-associated > Arthropoda: Insects > Digestive system > Gut ... | reverse complement strand
TTAAGGTTTTTTCCGCCCGTTCCCGGAATGTGCTATAATAAGATGTTATGCGATTGCGATTTTTCCAAAAAGGCCGGGCTGTCAAGCCCGGTCCCTAACTAATGGAGGTTTGCTCATGTTCAAAAAAACCCTGGCTCTTCTGGCCCTCTTTCTGGTCGCCAGCGTCCCGGCCCTGGCCCAGGCGCCGGACCCCAACAAGGTCTATATCAACGGCATCGACGCCGACTTCCCGCCCTTCGCCTATGTCGGGCCCGATGGCCAGCCCACCGGCTTTGACGTGGACGCCATGAACTGGATCGCCAAGGAGTTCGGCTTCAAGGTCGAACACCAGCCCATGGAGTGGAGCGGCATCGTGGCCAGTCTCAAGGACGGCAAGATCGACATGATCTCCTCGGGCCTTTCCGTGACCGAGGAAAGAGCCACCCAGATCAACTACAGCCTGCACTACTGGACCATCAAGCAGGTTATCCTGGCCCCGGCCGATTACAAGCTCTCCGCCGAGGAGGCTTTGAAAGCCGGCCTTAAGATCGGCGTCCAGTCCGGCACCTCCGACGCCAAGGCCATGGCCGACACCAACGGGAAGGACGGCCGCAAGTATGAACTGGTGGAATATTCCAGCTCGGCCCTGGCCGCCCAGGATGTGGCCAACGGCCGCATCGACCTGGCGGTGATGAATGACGCCCCGGCCGCCGAAGCCTCCAAAAAGCTGGGCCTTAAGATCATCGGTTCGGCCGGCATCCCCGATGAGGCCTTTGCCGTGGGCATCAACAAGAATGATGAAAACACCCTGAAGCTGGTCAACGAGGGCCTGACCAAGCTCATGGCCGCCCCCTACTGGCAGGAGTTGATCGAGAAATACAAGCCGGGTGAAGTCCACTGATAATGTCCTCTTCCGTCGCCCTGGCCGCCTGGTGGAAATCCACCCAGCTCACCGGGGCGACGGCCCTATTCTTTCTCAAGGGCGTCGGCCAGACCGTCCTCTTGATCAGCGGGGCCATGGTCATGGGCCTGGCCCTGGGCACGGTGCTGGCCGCGCTCCAGGTTTACGGCCCGGCTTGGAGCCGGCGCCTGGCGGCTGTCTACGTCTGGTTTTTCCGGGGCATACCCGTTCTGCTCCTTATTCTCATGGTCCACTTCGGGTTCTACAGCCAGCTTCAGGCCCTGGTCAACGACCTTTTTCAGGCCCGGGTCCGCTTCCCGGCCTTTCTCAGCGCGGTGACGGCCCTGGGGCTCTGCAGCGCCGCCTACCAATCCCAGATTTTCCGGGGGGCTCTCCTGTCCATTCCGGCCGGCCAGTTCCGGGCGGCCCTGGCCCTGGGCTTCACCCCGGCCGGGGCGGTGCGGGGCCTCATCATGCCCCAGGCCCTCCGGGTGTCCCTGCCGGCCTGGTCCAACGAATACTCCATTCTTTTGAAGGATTCGGCCGTGGCCTTCGCCATCGGCTGCCAGGAACTGATGTTCCGGTTTAAGAGCGTGGCCGCCACCAACTATAAATTCCTCCTCATGTTCGCCCTGGCCGGCCTGGCCTATTACGTCCTGACCCTTATAGGGGTCGGGCTCCTGATGAAACTCTACCAGCGGGTCCGCTTCCCGGGCCTGGCTGAAGCCGACAGCCACTGACCATGACCCGGCCCATCCTGGAAGCGCGGAACCTCTCCAAAAGTCTCGGCGGCAAGCTGATCGTGGATGATGTTTCCCTGACCCTGGCCCAGGGTGAATTGAAGGTGCTCATCGGCCCTTCCGGGGGCGGCAAGAGCACCTTGCTGCAGTGCCTCCACTATCTTCACCGGCCGGACCAGGGCGAGGTGCTTCTGGAAGGCCGGTCGGCCGCGGAAATGTGTCGGCGGAACATTTGCGCCTTCCGCCAGGAAATCGGCATGATTTTCCAGGATTTCAACCTCTTCGACCACTTGAATGCCGAAAACAATGTGGCCGTGGCCCTGCGCAAAGTCAAGAAGATCCCCCGCCGGGCGGCCCAGGAACGAGCCCGGGCCGAGCTGGCCCGGGTGGGCCTGGCCGACAAGGCCCGGCTCTATCCGGCCGAGCTTTCCGGCGGCCAGAAACAAAGGGTCTCCATTGCCCGGGCCCTGGCCATGGACCCCAAGGTCATGCTCCTGGACGAGCCCACCAGCGCCCTGGACCCGGAACTTATAGGCGAGGTCCTGAACGTCATCGCCGACCTTTCCCGGGGCGGCATGACCATGCTCATGGCCACCCACCAGATCGGCTTTGCCCGGCACCTGACCAATGAGATCCTGTTCATGGAAAAGGGCCGCCTCGCCGAAAGGGGATCGCCGGCCGAACTCCTGGCCCCCGGAGCCCAAAGCCGCACCTCCGAATTCTGCGCCAAGCTGACCGAACTAATGGGGCGGGACTGATGTTTGAGTCCGCCTTTTACCAGGCCCTCTGGCCGGAACTCTGGAAGGGCTTCCAGCTCAGCCTGGCCATCATCCTGCCCTCGGCCGTCGGCGGCCTGGCCCTCGGCGTGGCCGTGGGCCTGGTCCGGGGCACGGGGCATCCCGGTTGGCTCCTTAAGCCCTGCCGGGCCTACGTTTCCCTTTTTCGGGGCACGGCCCTGGCGGTCCAGCTTTTCATCTGCTACTACGGGCTCCCGGAACTGGGCCTGCTCCTCAAGCCTTTCTGCCAGGAGCGGGGCCTGCCGGATGAATTGTGGAGGCTCTTCTATCCTTCGGCTTACGGGACCTCGGTCTTCGTTTTCATCCTCTGCAGCGGGGCCTACCATTCCGAATACATCCGGGGGGCCATTCTCTCCATAAAGCGCGGCCAGTTCATAGCCGCCCGGGCCCTGGGCTTCAATAAGTGGCAGTCCTTCACCGCCGTGATTTTGCCCCAGGCCCTTAGGCTGGCCTGGCCGGGCTGCAGCAATGAGATAATCTATCTCATCAAATACTCCTCCCTGGCCTACCTCTTGACGGCCAAGGAACTGACCGGCGCGGCCTTTTCCGTGGGCTCCTTTTATTTCCGCTATACCGAATCGTTTTTCTGCGCCGCCGTCTTTTACCTGGCCCTGGTCACCCTGGCCACCTGGGTTTTCGGCCGCCTGGAACGGGCCTGGGCCGTGCCGGGCTTCGGACGATCTTGAGCCAATATTACCGGTCCCTGGCCCCCCTGGTCCAGCCCGAGTCCCACCCCCGGCCCCTGGACTGGCCCCTTATTTTCGGCCGCCGGGCGCCCCTGGAACTGGAGATCGGCTTCGGCAACGGGGAATATCTCCACCACAGCAGCCTGGCCCGCCCCGAGAGGGACTTTGTGGGGCTGGAGGTGGCCTGGGCTTCGGCCAAGAGAGCCTTAAGGCGCTTGGCCGCCCCGCCCCGGCCCAATGTGAGGCTGATCCTGGAAAAGGCCCAGGTCGCCCTGGCCCGTTTTTTCGCTCCCGAGTCCCTGGCCGTCTGCCGCCTCTTATTCCCTCTGCCCTGGCCCAACCCCAAACAGGCCGGCTTGCGGCTCTGCCAACGGGAGTTTCTGGACCTGGTTGCGGACCGCCTGACCCCGGACGGCCTTTTTCTCCTGGTTACGGACTGCCGCGACTTGGCGGATTGGGTTTTGGACCAGGCCGGGGATTCGGCCCTGCGCCTGGGCCTGGACGAGCGGCCGCCTGAATGGGACACCAAATATGAGCGCAAATGGCAGGGGGCCGGCCGGAGTTCATTCTACCGCCTGGCCGGGGGCAAGACCCGCCACCCGGCGCTAACGGCGCCTGAGGAAATCGACGTGCGGGCTTTTTATCGTTCCCAACTGGACCCGGCCGACTACCGGCCCCAAGGCGTGGCCACCCAAGACCTGGTGGTCCGCTTCAAGGAATTTCTCTACGACTCCGGCCGGGCCGAGGGCCTCTTGCGGGCCCTGGTCATCGAGGGCCACCTGACCCAGGATTTCTACATCCGTATTCACCGCGAGCCTGACGGCCGCTGGAAAATAAGCCCGGCCGCCCCGGCCCGGCTCTTGCCCACCCGGGGCCTGGTCCGGGCCCTGGAACTGGCGGCCGGCTGACATGGCCCCGGGCAAAGGGGAAATCGAGGAAACCCTCACCGAGGGAACCCTCACCGGACGCATTGAGCGCGTCACCTTTGCCAATCCTGACAATGGCTGGACCGTGCTATCGGTGCGGACCAGCAAGCCGAACCGCATCCTGACCGCGGTGGGCCATCTGCCTTCCCCGGTGGCCGGCGAATTCATAGAAATGAGCGGCCGCTTCATCGACGACCCCAAGTTCGGCCGCCAGTTTCAAGTGGACCGGGCCCGGCTCTTGCCGCCCAAGACCGAGGCCGGGCTGAAAAAATACCTGGGTTCCGGGCTCATCAAGGGCCTGGGGCCGGTGCTGGCCGGCCGCCTGGTGGACCATTTCGGTCCGGCTACCCTGGATATCCTGGATCAAAACCCGGAGCGGCTCGTCGAGGTGCCCGGCCTGGGGGCCCATCGCCGGGAAGCCATCATTGAAGGCTGGCGCCGCAACCGGGGGCTCAAGCGTCTCCTGGAGTTTTTGGCCGAATTCGGCCTGGGCCAGGCGGTGGGCCTGAAGGCCATCCGCCGCTTGGGGGACGAGGCCGAACGCCTCATCCGGGAAGACCCCTACCGCCTGGCCTATGATATAGACGGGGTGGGCTTCGCCACGGCCGACAAGGTGGCCCGCCGCCTGGGCCTGACCGCCGCCGACCCCCGGCGCCTGGCGGCCGGGCTTCTTTTCGCCCTGAACCAGTTTGCCGATGAAGGTCACGTCTATACCCCGGACTTAGAACTCCTGGCCGCCGGGGCCGAACTGCTCCCGGAAGCCGAGCCGGCGGCCTTGAAGGAAGCCCTGGCCCGACTTCTTCTGGCCGGCCAGATCCGGGGCCGGCCCCAGGACGAACCCGGCGGGGTGGACTTTTATCCTCCCCGCCTCCATCGGGCCGAGGAATGGGTGGCCCGCGACCTTCTGGCCATTCTGCGCGTGCCGCCCTCGGTCGAAGTGCCCCGCCAGCCCCAGGCCCTGGCCTGGGCGGAAAAAAACCTGGGCCTCGACCTCTCCGAAAGCCAGCGCCGGGCCGCGCTCCTGGCCCTTTCCCAAAAGATCCTGGTCATAACCGGCGGCCCCGGCACGGGCAAGACCACCCTCACCCGGGCCATTACGGCCATTTTCGGGGCTCTCCGGGCCCGCGTGGGTTTGGTGGCCCCCACGGGCCGGGCCGCCAAACGCCTGGCCGAGGCCACCGGGCTCCCGGCCAAAACAGTGCACCGCCTCTTGGAATACGCTCCCCAGGTCGGCTTTCAGCGCCATCCCGAACGCAAGCTGGAACTGGACTTGCTCCTGGTGGACGAGGCCTCCATGGTGGACCTCCAGTTGATGGATCATTTGACCGGGGCCCTGCCCCCCACAGCCCGCCTTATCCTGGTGGGCGACCGGAACCAGTTGCCCTCGGTGGGGCCGGGCCGGGTGCTGGCCGACCTCATCGACTCCGGAGCCGTGGCCGTGGCCCGGCTCACGGAAGTCCACCGCCAGGCCGAGGGCAGCCAGATAGTCCTGGCCGCCCACCAGGTGCTGCGGGGAGAGATGCCGGAAAGCAGCCCGGACCCGGAAAAGGGCGATTTTTATTTTCTGGAGGAAAGGAACCCGGCCCAGATCCTGCCCCGCCTACTAAACCTGGTCACCCGGACCTTGCCGGCCAAGCGCGGCCTTGACCCCCTGGAGGAAATTCAGGTGCTGACCCCCATGCATGGCCGGGACCTGGGCACCGAGCATCTGAATCAGGTTTTAAGCGAGACCCTCAATTCCCGGTCCGGTCCGGGCCTCACCCGTTACGGCCGCCGCTTCCGGCCGGGCGACCGGGTCATCCAGCTTAGGAACAACTATAACCGCGAGGTCTTCAACGGCGACGGGGGGCGGGTGGAGAGGATAGACCCGGAGGCCCGGGAGATGACCGTGAATTTCGAGGGCCGGCCCGTGGTCTATGATTTTTCGGACCTTGACGAATTGACCCTGGCCTATGCCATCACCATTCATAAGGCCCAGGGTTCGGAGTTTCCGGCCGTGGTCATCCCCCTGACCTCCGGCCACCACATCATGCTGCGGCGCAACCTCCTTTATACCGGTCTCACCCGAGGCCGCCGGCTGGTGGTGCTTATCGGCTCCGCCCGGGCCCTTTCGGCGGCGGTGGCCAACGACCGGGAACAGGTGAGGAGGTCGCATCTGGCCCTGAAATTACGGGAACCGTAATTTCAGGGCCAAGCCGGGAAACTCAACCGGCTTCAGCCTCGCTGGCTGGCTCTATCAGATAGTTCCGGCCCTCGTATTTGAATAACACCGGCTCCTTCTGGGTCAGCCAGACCATTTCCTCCGGTTTCAGTTTTTTGGCCAGAGTAAAATATTCCTCGCTGAACTGCTTGACGGTGGTGATTTTTTTCAGGTCGGCTTCGGTCAAATTTTCCGCCTGCCATTGACCGTCTTTGAAAAAGAAGGTCTGGCCGCCCCACTGGTTGGGCAGGCTGAGTTTGGCCGCGCCCGCCCGGGCCACCTGGCTGTCAAGGCCGGCCATGAGCGGGGCGGGTGCGGGTGGCGGGGCCGCCGGATGAGCCGAAGAGTCGGCGGCTCTTTTCCTTAGATCATCAGCCCTCACCGGGGCCGGGCGGGCCGGGGCCGCGGGCGAGACCTTGGGCGGGGCCAATCTCAGTTGGTTTTTGAATTCCCGCTGGGCATTGGCCTGGCGGCCCGAGGTCTCGCCCATGATGGAAAGATTTTCAGCGGCCAGGGGAGCCAGGCTCTCGTTCCGGGTTATGTTTTGGTTTTCCAGGGCCAGGAAACTGGTGTAGGGAGTCAGAATACCGTATTTTTTGGATAGCTTGACCAGTTCGTCCACCAGTTCCGGATTGGGCCGGCCGCCGGCCAGGTCAAGCTGGTCGATTATCTCGCCGATGCGGCGTTGGGCCCAGAGGCCGGCGATGAACAGCCCGTCGGGGACGGGGCCCGTCGCCAGGCTGACCGGATATTGGAATTTTTCCTTTTTATCGCCGCTTAGGCCGGTCAAAGTGAAGGTATTGGAGCCGCCGGCCGGGTAGCGGCCCACCACCGCCATTTGCTGGCCGGCGAAAAGGTCGGGTAGCCGCTCGGGCAGAACTCTATTGACGGGACGGCGGGAGGCCAGTTCCGGCCGCAGAAGGACCGGGCTGGTCAGCCGGGAGAAAAAACTGGAGACCTTGGCTTCCAGGTCCTCGTCCGGGCTGACAAAGACGCTGGAGCCGCCGGCCTGCCCGGAGAGGCGGTCCAGGAGGCGGGCGTTGACGTCATAGCCCACCCCGAAGGAAAACAGCCGGGCCGCGCTTTGGGGATTGGCTTTCCGGGCCAGTTCGGCCAGGCGCATTTCGTTCTGTTCACCCACCGTGGGCTGGCCATCGGTGAGAAAGATGATGTAATTGGGCTGGTCGGGGTCGCCTATCATTCTGAAAGCGGTGGTCAAAGCCTCTTCAATATTGGTGCTCCCGCCGCTACGCAGGTTATCGACATAGGCCAGGGCCGAACGGCGGTTCTCCGGGCTCATGTCCATCAATTCCGGTTTCCAGGTGAAGACCTGGTGATTGTAATCCACCAGGTTGAAATTGTCCCGGGGCTCCAGCCGTTCCAAAATGAAACGCAGGGCCGCCCGGGCCTGGTCAAATTTCTTGCCATCCATCGAGCCGGACTTGTCCAAGGCGAAAATCACGTTTTTGGCTGTTTCCGCCTTTTCATCCCGGCTCAAAACCGGGTCGGCCAGGAACAAAAAGTAGCCGTCGTCATCAGAGTCGGGTTTGTGGCTCAGGACCAGGCCGCCCACCGGGCCGCCGGATTCCGTTTGAAAATAAAGCTGAAAGCGGTCGATGACCGGGATTTTTTCCGCGCGATAGCTGACCACCGCATCCCGCCCCGGTTGATGGTCGATATTGACCCCGGCCAGGGGGGAATAGAGCCCGGACAGGCCCGGAGCGCTTCTGACCACCAGGTGCACTTCCTGTTCCGGGGTGCGGCCGGAGGTCATGGGCCCGGCCAGGGGGAATTCAAAACCGACCTGGCCGTCGCTTTTGGGGGCCAGATAGTTGAAGTTAAGTTCCAGGGTCTGGCGGCCTTTGGCGGGAACGGGGAAAACCCGGGCCCGAAAGGTGTCGCGGCCGGCATATTCCAGGAGGGCCGGATCCTTGAGGCGGGAGACTATTTCCTGATAAATCTTGAAAGCCTCGTCTTTGCCGTAAATTTGCCCGGGCATTTCCTTCCGGCCGTCAAAAAGGGTCAGGCCCGTGACCGTGCCGCCCCCGGGCAATGGGGCCAGGAAATCCACTTCAATGGGGGCGTTGCCCGGGTTGTGGATCACGTATTTCAAAACGCAACTGGCCTTCTGGCCGTCTATGACCACCTCAAGGCCGATTTTTTCCAACTGGTAGTTGGTGGCCGGGCCGGCCGGCGGCCTGACCATCCGCATTTGGGCCTCAAGGGAGCCGGCTAAAAGGGTGAATAAAATGACCAGAACGCTTAGGGTGGTTTTAAATCGCACAGGCTTCTCCTTCCAGAGTGTCCGTCATTCCGGCTTCTTATTCAGATGAGAGTTGCTTGAGAAAATGCTTCCGCAATTCGTCAACCTGATCCAAGGCGGCGATGTACTGTAGATCCAAATCAGCCCAAGCCGGCCGGAGGTCTTCGTCAGGAGTCGGCTTAGCTTTTTTGGGGACAGATGATGCTTGGGTAGATGGTGGCGCTTGGGCATATGAAGGGAAAGGCCCGCCATCGCCTTCCAACTCGATCTTTCCGGAAATACAGTTCGGTTTTCCACAGTCGAGTACCCACTTTTGGGGCGGTCCAGACGGAGGCCGGGCCTTTGTTTCCATCGGGCTGACGTGGTTCTTTTCCGGGAGATCAGGAAAATTATCCCTAAGAAAGGCCCTAAATTTTTCACGGTGGAAAGCATCGTTCATCTCAAATTTTTCAATCTGAACGGTTTTTGCATAAGCCTTCGTGTATGAGTCAAGCCGCTTACAAGTTAGTATAAAACTTTCCACTTTGGCCCGATCATCGGCCGTAGCCGCAAATAATAAATACTCCAAAGCGAGTTCGACCTCTCCAGGGACTGACAAAAAAGAGTCTGGATTTGTCTGAGGATATTTGCCCGCTAAATCAGGATCCAGTAGACTTCGCTGATAAGCCAATCTATCCCGAAGCATGTCCAGACCGGAGACCAGGTTACGCAACTGGGCCTGATCAAGTTGGGCGTAGGCTACGGTCGGCTGCCAGGTTAGGCAAACCAGCCCTATGACAATTATTAAAGCCTGTTTTCCAAAGTTTATAGCCATAGATGATACAGTTTTTAAAGAGCGGCTATCCTGATAGTTTCTCGAAAGTAACTATGGCGCTTGGAAGTGCCTACGTTATGATGGTTCCGTTTAGTCTTATCATACTGTTAAAGGCTGTTAACATCAAGCCTGATAAAAGCCCGCCAAAGAGCCATAAGGCCCTATTTTATTTTTTGATAAATTTTTGGGCTTGAGTTATACTCTCTTAGAGCATTTAAAAATTTAAATAGAATTTTTATGAAAAATGCTCTGGCGGCGCGAAACAATGCTATAGATCATATCAGGAGCGTGGCGAACATGGCCGGCGGTAAATCTGCGACCAAAGTGATATCCATACTCAACCTCAAAGGGGGAGTGGCCAAGACCACCCTGACGGTGTCCTTGGCGGACGCGCTCATCAATAAAGGCCAAAAGGTCTTGGTGGTGGACCTTGACCCTCAGTGCGACACCTCTGTTATGTTGGTTGGGCATGAGAGATGGAAAGAAATGGCTGATGCGGGGCAGACCCTGAAGACTTTTTTTGCCTCCGTTCCCAAGCTGAAGGCCATGCCGTTTCCCCTGGGGGCAATACGAAAAGACGGAGTGTCAAATATAAAATCAAGTTCAGGCCGGGTATATAATACCATGTCTTTGTTGGCCTCGGATATCGCGCTGGCTGACATTCAGGACGGCGCCATGCCGGCGGGATTTAGCTATGAGGCCCTGAAAAACCTTTTGGCCCCGTTACGCACGGCCCATGAGTTCTCGCATATCTTGATCGACTGCCCGCCGAATTTCGGCATTTTTACCCGCAACGCTTTACACGCCTCGGATTCATATATTATTCCGGCCATCCCGGATTATCTTTCCATGCGGTTGGGCGTGCAGCGAACCTTTGATAAAGTTAAGAATCATTTTATTGTTGACCATAAAGGCTGCCCGAAGCTGCTTGGAATCGTAACCACGAAGCACCAACCCGAGATCCCGCTTTTCGTGACCATTCTGGAGGAGATGAATAAACATGAAACATTTTCTAAATATTTAAAGCAGCCGGTCTTACCGCAAACCCCCAACTTGGCCCAGGCCGCCATGTATACGGTGAACGCGGTCACGTTTACAAGCAAGTACTCGCAACCCCTGGCCACGTGTCTAAATTCGTTGGTTGATAATCTTGGTTTGTTGGAATAGGCTTGCCAACCTCCCCTTGTTTCACGTGAAACATCTGATCCCATATTCACCCTTTGCTGAATAGAAACAGGGTTCTCCTGGCCTCCACCAGGGGCAGGGTCAGGTCCAGCCGGCGGTCCAGGTCCAGGTTCCAGGCGGCCAGGGCCGCGCCCCCCGCCTTTAGTTCCTGTTCGCCCTTGGGGCCTTTGAAAGCCAGGAGCCGGCCCCCGGGGCTAAGGCGGGGACCGGCCAGGGCGGCCAGACGGCCGAGGTCGGTCAGGCCCCGGGCCGTGATAAGGTCGTAGAGGCGGCCTTGAGGGTTGATTCCCGGCTTCAGATAATCCGCAAACACCTGAACTTGGGCCAGACCCAGGGCGGCCTGGACTTCCCGCAAAAAAGCGGCCTTCTTGCCCGTGGCTTCGGCCAAGTCCCAGCACCAGCCGGGGCGGGCCAGGGCCAGGGGCAGGGCCGGGAGACCCCCGCCGGAGCCCAGGTCCAAGGCCCGGCCTGTGGCCGGCCAGTCCGGCCACAGAAGGGGGGTCAGGCTGTCCACCAGGTGGACCACCACCTGAACCGGGCGGGGCTGACGGGCGCTGATGAGGTTGACCTTCCGGTTATGGGCCAGGAGCAGTTCAAAATAGGCCAGGAGGCGGTCCCTGATATAGGGGTCTAGGGGAAGGCCCAGGGTGGCCAAGGCGGTGTCCAGGGTGTCCCGCATCACAACTCCGGTTTCACGTGAAACATTTTAGAGCCAGCGCCGGACCTGGCGCTTATAGTTCAGGTAGTGGCCGCCGAAAAGTTTTTCCAAGGCCCGTTCCTCCGGGCTGATCTGAAAGCGGTTCATATACAGGACAAAGGCCGGGAGGAGCGGCAGGGCCAGCCCGTCATTCAATAAGAGGCCCCAGGCGGTCAAAGCCAAGAGCCAGGCCAGATAGATGGGGTTGCGGGAAAAACGATAAAGCCCGCCCACCACCAGGCTGGTGGTTTGGGACGGATCCCCCGGCCGCCAGGTCGTCCCGGCTTTTACCAGTTGCCGGCCGCTGTGGAGGAAGATGGCCAAAGCTCCGGCCAGCAGGGCCGCGGAGGCGACCGAGCGCCCGAGCCAGGGCAGGCCCAGCGGGGCCTGACCCCAGGCGGCTAAACCGCCCATAATCAAGGCGGTCAGGAAGGACACGATCGGCGGCGGGATCTTCAGTTCCATAAATGGCAGCATTCGCAACCCCATCATTCCGTAAACCCTGGCGGCAGGCCGTCTTCCAGGCCGGCCGAGGGCGGCTCAAAGGCCTTTCGGGGGTCCAGGTCCAGGCCGGCGGCCAGGCCCGCCTGGATATAGGAGGAGCCCGGGGCCAGGCGCAGGGCGTTCAGGGGCTGGACGGTTATGGCCGAGACGCGCACCGGGCAGTGCAGTTCGCAATAGCCGCAGCCGAAGCACTTGGCGGCAACGACCCGGGGCACGGGGGCCAGAGCCCCTGGGGCCTGAACAAGCTCTATGGCCCCGTAGGGGCAGACCTCCTGACAGACCACGCAGCTTTTGTCCTCGGCCCAGGCCAGGCAGCGGTTGTTGTGGACCACGGCCCCTCCTATCTTGGCCCAATGTTTTTCATTAAGCGTGAGGGGGGTGATGGCCCGGGTGGGGCAGAGCCGGCCGCAGAGATTGCAATCCGGTTCGCAGGGGCCGCGTCGGGGCCTTAGGACCGGGCTGAACACGCCTTCCGGCCCGGCGGCCAGCCAGGCCGGTTGCAGGCCGTTGGTCGGGCAGACCCGCATGCACAGGCCGCAACGCAGGCAGCGGGCCAGGAAATCGGCTTCGGGCAGGGCCCCGGGCGGGCGCAGGCAATCTTCAGACCAGATGGTCCGCTCGTCAGGGCCCAGGAGGCTGGCCAGGCCGGAGCGCCCCAAGCCGGCCAGGCCCAGGCCGCCCAGGCCGGCGGCCAGAAAAGCCCGCCGGCCCAGGGCTTCGCCCTGGGCCATAGTCCGACGATCTGTGAAACGGAGCAAATTTCCAAACCGGGGCGCGGAGTCTTCCTTTTCCCCGCGAAACAAGGAAAAAGTCGTGCCGCGCACGGGGCAGAGGTCCGCGCAGGTCTGGCAGGTCAGGCATTCGGCGGGCTGGGCCTGGTGGCCTTGGGAATGGATGGCCGGGCAAGCCTGGGCGCATTTTTCACATTGGACGCAGGCCGACACCCGCCGGCGCCACAGGGGGAACCGGGAAAAAAGCCCCAGGAGGGCTCCGGCCGGGCAGAGAAAGCGGCACCAGAAGCGCGGCCTGACCCGTTCCAGCCAGAACAAGAAGCCGAAGAACCCGGCCAGAAAATACATGGAGGCGAAACGCCGGGGGGCGAGGGACAAATAGCTTAAGCCCGGCCAGTCCAGGCTATCCAAAACTGGCCGGCTCAGGTTCAGGGTTTCATGCCCGCCCAAAAGGGCCAGGGGATGGAGTAAGAGGCCGTAAAAACGGGTGGCCAGGGGGATGGGCGCGGCCCAGTAGGCCAGGTTCACCCCGGCCAGGGCGGCGGCCAGGATGGCTATTAGGATCAGGTATTTGACCTGGCCCAAGCCCCCGGGCGGGCCGGGGGGCCGGCGGTTGCGCCCGGCCTGGCGGTCGTCAATAAGGGCGGAAACCGCGTCCAGGGTCGCGCCCAGGGGGCAGAGCCAGCCACAGAACAGGCGGCCGACCAAGAGGGTCAGGCCCAGGAGGGCGAGGGCGGGCCAGAGGGCGGCCATCCATTCCCGGCCGGCCAAAATAGTGGCGGTCGCGGCCAGGGGGTCCAGGCGCAGGAAGATATCCGGCGGGAGTGCGGTCCCGGCAGGGGAGGCGGCCCGGAAGAGCAGCCAGAGGAAGAGGCCCAGGCTCACGGCCTGGACCAGGCCCCGAAAGAGGCGCCTGGAAGCCTGTTTGGCGGAAGGGCCGGCCAGCATGGAATTAGACGGTGATTCGTTGGGTGATAAGGTTGTCGATATCCAGGCGGCCCAGGCCGCGTTCATGGGCTTGCTGGATATGCTTGACCTGGGAGGGGGCGAATTTCCGGCCGTACCATTCATAAGAGACCACGGCCGTGGCGTCGGCGGCCACCGGGTCCGCGGAAGCGATGACTTCGCCCGGCTTTATCACCAGGCCCGGCCCCCCGGGGCCGCCCGAGGTGAGCACCCGGGTGGCGTCGATGACGGCCAGGTGGGGCTTGATGAAGGTGTTGAGGTCCGCGATCGAGCCGTCCAGGCTGTAGCGGGAGTGCATGATGTGCCGGGAGAGGATCAGGCCCATCTGGCCTTTGA
>Ga0082212_10008154_pt1 | contig 13728 bp, 10 predicted proteins | sample TergutNt197P3_FD_71548 | JGI IMG/M metagenome (GOLD analysis project Ga0082212, IMG submission 71548) | Neocapritermes taracua P3 segment gut microbial communities from Petit-Saut dam, French Guiana - Nt197 P3 | ecosystem: Host-associated > Arthropoda: Insects > Digestive system > Gut ... | reverse complement strand
TATTGATTTTGGCGTTTGAGCCTGATGTTTGTGCTCATCGCCTGCATACACATATAAGTTTTTGAGTATCTTATCGCCCAAACGATTCTTGGGTAGCATGCCTTTTACAACTTTGCGGAACAGACGGTCTTCGCCCTGCGCCTTCAACATGGCAGGCGTATATTCGCGCTGTCCTCCGGGATAACCGGTGTATCTTAAATAAATACGTCCGTCCCATTTATTCCCGGTCAAAATGACCTTATCTGCATTAATAACTATCACATTATCACCACAATCAACATGTGGAGTGAAATTTGGTTTATATTTGCCGCGCAGCAATTTGGCTACTTTCGAGCAAAAACGTCCCAACACCTGGTCTGTTGCGTCAACAACCACCCATTCTTTGTTTACAGTTGCTTTGTTTGCAGAAATGGTCTTAAAACTTAAAGTATCCACTTTCTTGAACTTTTTTTAAATTAATACTAAACTTCCCATTGTATTAATTTCCTTAGGACACAATCAAAGGAAACAATACGCTAAGAATTAACATTTTAAATATTTTGATAATAATCGGCCTGCAAAGGTACGACTTTTTTTTGAAACACAAACTTTATTTTGTGTTTTTTCAGGGCAACCGTATCAAAAGTTTATATTTTTTTTTGAGATAGTTGATCTCTCACGTCGCTTTATATTGTCTTTTCTTCAAGCTGAGTATATCTTTTTGATTGGATAAGGGATATCTAAAAACATTCATCAAATTCATGTTTTGAAAAAAAATCCTATAATAAGGATCTTTTTTCCCCAGTTTTTTGTACCTTTGCCATATCCAATTGAAGTTCACCTGATTTATTGTCATATACCACTTAAATCAGGTGAGTTTCTTCAAAACGAAAAACGTTACAACTATTTTGTTTACAACGATTTGTCATATTTCAATAAACTATTTACGGATTTGAGGTTCTTTATTAATTTGTGATAACTATAAGGTTGAAAATTCATGTAACAGTACTAATTTAAAATTTTAAAATTAAAAGGGGAAATGAGACATAATGAGAGATACATAATTGATTTTACCACAAGATGTGCTGTGATTATCGGAGCTGTTGTCTGTATCATTGTCATTTTCGCCATTCGTTTGTTCTATCTGCAAATTGTAGATAGTGAATATAAAAATCGGGCAGATAATAATGCCTTTCTGAATAAAACGCTTTATCCGGCACGAGGCGTAATCTACGATCGTAATGATAATCTATTGGTTTATAATCAATCCATTTATGATGTAATGTTGATCATGCGTGAGATTCAGCCATTTGATACGCTTGATTTTTGTCGCACGCTTGATATTACCCCAGAGGAGTTTGACAGGCGAATTCTCGATATAAAAAACAGAAGACTAAATCCGGGCTATTCGGCCTATACACCTCAAGTCTTTATGAGGGAGTTATCGGTTAATGAAAGCAGTGTCTTTCAGGAGAAATTGTACAAATTTCCAGGCTTTTATGTGCAGACACGGAATATCCGGAATTATGAATTTCCGAACGCGCCTTTAGTGTTAGGTTATACAGGTTCAGTTAGCAGGAATGATATTGAAAATGACAATTACTATGTTCAGGGGGATTTTTCGGGACAAACAGGTGTAGAGCGTTCATATGAGCATATTCTACGCGGTGAAAAGGGGATAGAAATTTTATTGCGCGATGCACGGGGACGTATCAAGGGGAAATACGAAGACGGTGCCCATGATAAAGCACCGGTGGCAGGCAAAAATCTGAAGTTAGCCATTGATATTGAACTGCAAGCGTATGCGGAAAAAATAATGATCAACAAAACGGGAAGTATTGTAATGATTGAACCTGCAACGGGGGAAATCCTTTGTATGGTTTCGTCGCCTGCCTACGATCCTAATTTATTTGTCGGCAAACAACGGGGAAATAATTTTGCGATGCTGAATAATGATTCAAGAAGACCTTTAATGGATCGTTCTATCATGGGTAGATATTCACCCGGATCAACGTTTAAACCAGCCCAGGGTCTCGTTTTTTTACAGGAAGAAATTATTACTCCTCAAAAAATGTACACCTGTAACTACGGTTATCCTTTGGGGTGGGAAGGGAGGCCAAAATGTCACAGACATGAATCTCCTTTAAATTTGATCTCTGCATTAGCTACTTCATGTAATGCTTATTTTTGTTGGGGGTTGCACGACATGCTGGATAGTAGAAGACGTTATGCTACTATACAGGATGCTTATAACGTATGGAAAAACCTGATAACCTCGTTAGGTTATGGTGTGCAGTTAAAAATTGATTTACCAAGTGAAAGCAGAGGTTATATACCAAACAGTCAATATTATAATGACGTGTATAGAGGGCGTTGGTCTTCCGGCACCATCATTTCAACAGCAATTGGACAGGGAGAAATTCTTGCGACCCCTCTTCAAATGTGTAACTTGGCTGCAATCATTGCAAATAGAGGATATTTTGTTGCGCCTCATGTAGTAAAAAATATTGAAGGGGGGAAATTGGATTCCGTATATACTGCAAAAAAATGGACGGAGATTGATCCTCCGCATTTCGACGCGATTGCGGAAGGCATGCGACATGCTGTGCTGAACGGCACATGCAAAGAACTCTATATGTATGATTTAGAAGTTTGTGGAAAAACCGGCACAGTAGAGAATTCACGAGGAAGAGATCACTCTTCCTGTATCGCATTTGCTCCTCATAAAAATCCTGAAATTGCAATTGCCGTATTTGTTGAAAACGGAGGATTCGGTGCAACAATTTCCATTCCGATAGCCCGTTTAATGCTGGAAAAATATTTTTACGGAGAAGTAAAGCCTGAAAGTCAATGGCGTGAAGAAAGAATGTTGAATACTGCTATATTACCAAATTAAATGTACAATAGAGGTTCGAACGTCTGGAAGTCGGTAGATTGGATGACCATTAGTATATATTTACTCATGGTTATTGCAGGATGGTTTTGTATATGTGGGGCAAGTCATGATTTTGATTCGCCCGGATTCTTCAATCCGGCTGGACGTCCGGGTTTGCAGTTGATTTGGATTGGGGTGTCTTTTGTTTTGATTTTTATCATTTTAATGCTTGATAAATATTTTTTTGAAACATTTGCCTTTACGATTTACGGGTTAATTATTGTCATATTAGTATTGACGATTTTCATAGCATCCGAGATTAAAGGCTCGCGTTCCTGGTTAGTATTTGGCCCTGTGCATTTTCAACCTGCGGAATTTGCCAAATTTGCAGTCGCATTGGCAATAGCCAAGTGGATGAACAGTCATAATTTTAACCTGCTTACATTCAAGAATTTCACATTGACTTGTTTGTTGGTTTTAGTGCCCATGATTTGTATAATATTACAGAAAGAAACCGGTACAGCATTGGTCTTTCTGACATTTGCTTTGGTACTGTACCGCGAAGGGATGTCAGGTTTTATCTTATTATCAGCGGCTTGTGCTATTACTTTTTTTGTGATTGTGATAAAATTCGGAGAAGAAATGATAGGGATTACCCCAGTGGGAGAATTATTTGTATCCATCTTGATCCTTTTCATCATATTTTTTTTGGTGTTTTATCTGCGCAGAGATAAATTGGCTTTACAGATTATGATTTATCTGACTGTCCTGGCCATATTTTCCGGTTTTATTGCGTCTCTTTACATTCCTGTTAATTTTGTATGGATAGTCGTAGGGGTCATTCTATTGAATTGCATACTTTGTGTATTTTTAAGTATTAAATACTTGGTTCGGCATTATGTACTGATCGCCTCGTTTGCTATTTTGGCTCTTTTGTTTCTTTTTTCTGTCAATTATGTGTTTGAAAATCTGTTGGAGCCACATCAACAAATACGTATCAAAGTGTCTTTGGGGATAGAAAACGATCCAATCGGGGCAGGTTATAATGTGAATCAGTCGAAAATTGCGATAGGTTCAGGAGGTTTTTGGGGGAAGGGTTTTTTAAACGGTACACAAACTAAATTAAAATATGTACCGGAGCAAGATACCGATTTTATTTTTTGCACTGTTGGAGAGGAGTTTGGCTTCTGGGGTTCATTGTTGGTTTTGGGACTTTTCGGCGTGTTTATCATTCGACTTATTCAACTTTCCGAAAGACAGAATACTGTCTTTGGAAGGGTCTATGGATATAGTGTCACTTCGATTTTCTTTTTTCACCTGATAGTAAATCTGGGTATGGTATTAGGTCTCACTCCCGTAATCGGAATTCCATTACCTTTCTTCAGTTATGGAGGGTCATCGCTGTGTGGATTTACGATTTTACTATTTATTTTTCTATGTATAGACGCCGGTCGGAAGAAAAGTCTATAACTCATTTTTTTCAATGCGGAGACCGAGTTGTTCAATACCCTTTAGCCAGTCATCGCGCATTCCCTGCTGGACAGCGAATGTATATTGTCCTTTTTGAGGGAATGTATATCGGGTTCGTATCGGAACAGTCAAATGATAAATAGATATTCCCGAACCAATCCATTTTCCATAACTATCAGCCAATATACATTCTATTGTATCGCGTAAAACATGGCCGTCGGGTTGTTTTTCTTCCAAAAACAACCACAAATTCTGATAAGGATATAAATTGTTGTTTCTAATCTGCAGAGATAAATTGTAGGAAACAGATTGATCTTCTATTTCGTAAGTAAAAAAAATTTCTTTGTTTTTATTCCATGGATTTTCCATGGATTGATATTGATCATAATAAACAGAATTTGTGCAAGCAAGGCAAATAAAACACAGGCTGTTTTGTATAATATGTCTTACATAGCGCTCCATTGTAGGCTAATCATTTTTATCATGATTATGTTTGAAGTTTTCACCATCGCTTTTTTCCGGTTGTTCTTTGACAGTATGTGATACAAGAGGATGATGGTTATGATTTGCATTTTTCCCCTGAAAACTTTGTGCATGATTACCGTGACGTTTTTTCTTTTTTTTCTTGATTGAATCAAAACGACTTACGCTATCTCCTAAAATATCGTGTGTTTCTTGTTTTTTGACGGATTGAATTTTATCTCCGGTGTCCAAACTTTCAGGTTTTATCCCATTACGATTCATTTTAATCACTTCAAAGGCTCGATCGGATGAAATCACCACTAAATTGACAGCTAAAGATTTATCGGTTGAATAGGTGATTTCTTTTTTTAAAATATCAGTTTTAAAATGATAGTAGACACCCATTTGGGTCTCTAATGATATTTTACGGGAAGGCAGTTGTTTTTGTGCTTCCACGTATGAGTCTACTTCGTAATTAATACAACATTTGAGTTTGGCACACTGTCCTGCCAATTTTTGCGGATTCATCGAAATGTCCTGAAAACGAGCAGCATCAGTGGATACAGAGACGAAATTTGTCATCCATGAAGCACAACACAGTTCCAGTCCGCAAGGACCAATCCCTCCAATACGGCCAGCTTCCTGACGTGCTCCGATTTGCTTCATTTCGATACGCACCTTGAAAGTATCTGCCAACACTTTGATAAGTTGACGAAAATCAACTCTTTCATCGGCGATATAGTAAAATATTGCTTTATTTCCGTCGCCTTGGTACTCTACATCTCCAATTTTCATTGCCAAATGCAAATCCTCCGCAATCTGGCGAGAGTGAATCATTGTTGTATATTCCCGTTCTTTAGCTTCTTTATATTTCTCTATATCATTTTGTCTGGCAATACGATACACCTTTTTTATATCCCCATCTTCCCGAATATTGTTTTTACGCATTTGAAAAAGCACTAATTGCCCAGTCAGTGAAATCATTCCGATATCATGTCCAGGCATTGCTTCTACCGCTACAATATCACCTTTTTTCAAAGAAATTCCGGTTTCATTCACAAAATATCCTTTTCGCGTATTTTTAAATTGAACCTCTACATAATTAGTAGCACATTCGGCACCCGGAATATCACCCAACCAATCGAATGTATTAAGTTTGTTTGCGTTAGCTCTATCACAGCACTTTCCTTCCGCAAAGCAGCAATTACTTGTATTTTGCGCAGAATCCATAGCGACAGTAAAATTTTTTCATTTAATCAATTGGTACTTTTTAAACAACTTTTGGATAGCTTCCAACACATAGTCCAATTGTTCTTTTTTATGAGTAGCCATCAACGAAAAACGTATCAGCGTATCCTCTGATGCGACACCCGGCGAAACCACCGGATTGACGAATATGCCCATCTCAAATAAATCTTTCACTATTTGGAACGTAAGTTCATTGTTGCGAATAAATAATGGAATAATTGGCGTGGAAGTATTGCCAATTTCGCATCCCATATTTCTAAAACCATCTAATGCATAATTCGTTAACTCCCAAAGACATTCAATCCGTTCAGGTTCACTTAACATAATATCTAAAGCAGCGTCGACAGCTGCCAATGAAGCAGGCGAACAACTTGCACTAAATATGTAAGTACGCGCGTGATGTCGTAAATAGTTTATCGTATCTTTGTCCGCAGCAATAAATCCGCCTATGGATGCCAACGATTTACTAAATGTGCCCATAATCAAGTCTACATCATTTGTTACTCCGAAATGATCGCACGTACCTCGTCCCTGTTTTCCGAAAACACCGATACTGTGTGCTTCATCAACCATCACATTAGCATCATACTGCTTTGCAAGACGTATGATTTCCGGAAGGTTTGCCACATCTCCTTCCATACTGAAAACACCATCAAGCACAATCAATTTGACTTTATCGGCATCGCATTTTCGCAGTTGCTTCTCTAACGACTCCATATCATTGTGCTTATATTTCAGCTTTGTAGAAAACGATATACGCATCCCTTCTATGATTGAAGCATGATTAAGTTCATCCCAAATGATATAGTCTCCGCGACCTGTAACACACGACAAAACCCCTTCATTTACCTGGAATCCAGACGGAAAAGTAATAGCTTCTTCCTTTCCGACCAATTCGGCAAGACGTTGTTCCAACTTGATATGAATATCTAATGTCCCGTTCAAAAAACGTGAACCTGCACATCCTGAACCATATTTTTTTACAGCTTCAATAATAGATTCTTTTACTTTGGGATGATTTGTCAATCCTAAATAGGCGTTTGACCCAAACATTAAAACTTTTTTTCCGTCAATGACGACTTCTGTATCTTGATCGCTTTCAATCACTCGAAAGTAAGGATATATTCCTGCAGCTTTCGCTTTCTGAGGAGCGTCATACTTTGCTAATTTTTTTTGTAAAAGGCTCATATAGTTGATAAAGTATTAGTTATCTTATTTTTAAATGTTTTTTTATAAATTCAACTGCAAAAGTAAAGAAAAAAATGAGATTTTCCAATTAATCACAAACTTTTTATATTCCTACTTTTCAAACGCCTCCGGAAGATTGATAAAATAAAGCCGGTGTGTCGCACGGGTAACGGCTGTATATAACCATCGATAAAAGTTTTCACCCAGCATCTCCCGGGTAACATATCCAATGTCTAAAAATACATTTTTCCACTGTCCTCCCTGTGCTTTATGGCAGGTAATGGCATACGCATATTTTACTTGTACGGCATTGTAAAATGGATCGGTTTTCAATTTCTTGATTTTATCTGCTTTGGTAGGGATATCGACATAATCTTCCATGATTTGAAAAAACAATTTGTCACTTTGTGCTTTTGACAAAGACGGCGATTCATCTTGAAGCGTATCTAACAACACACGTATATCCAGTTCCAAATCATAATCCTGAAAACGTACCAACAAGTCGCAAAAACGAAATTCATATATATTATAGGTGCGACGTACGCGCAATACTTCCACCATTTCGCCATTTGCCATAAAATCCATCTCCGGAAACTGCTGGGTCCAAAAATAATTGTTTTTTACAACCATAAGCCTATCACCCGACGAAATTTCTTCCTCCCGATAAAGAATACGGTTTCGTATGCCATTATTATATTGTATCGCTCGTTTATTAGAGCGGCATATCAGCATTGTTTCGTCTATTCCATCTCGATCGTAAGCTGTCGAAAGCATTTCGACAAAGTGTTCTCCGGTCACTTTTCCCAAATCCGCGAACCGGCTCAGTTGAATTTTTGGATATAGATTACATTTCGCTTTCCTGAGGCTTTCGCGAATATGTGTTGCATTAAACAATATCCCGGATTCCTTATCCTGACGGACTACTTCGGTAAGATATATTTCTTTAATTTGTGATGTATATTGCTTTAGGAGGTTGATATTCAATGCAGGGCTTTCAGTTTCGTACACAGGTGGCAGTTGGGCGATATCACCCATCAGAATTAGCTTGCAATACGCTCCTGACGACACAAATTGTATTAAATCATTCAAGAGATAGCCACTACCAAACGAATATGTTCCCACAGGCCGGTTTGAAATCATGGATGATTCATCGACAATAAAAAGTGTATGCGTATGCAAATTGTCTGCCAACATAAAACCGGTAAATTCGTTAGAAAAACTTTTTTGTCGGTATATTTTTTTATGGATTGTGTAAGCTTTTTGTCCTGCATACCCGGAGAAAACTTTGGCAGCTCTCCCTGTGGGAGCCATTAAGATAGTTTTTTTTTTAAATACACTCATCGCTTTAACTAACGCCCCTAATAATGAAGTTTTTCCTGTGCCGGCATATCCTTTCAACAACAATAAATCTTTTTCTTGCGAGCACATAAAATCGGCAAATTCAGTAAGCGCCGACTGCTGTTCTTTAGTCGGTAAATAAGGGAAAAATTGCAATATTTGATCAATAATTTGCTTTTTTTGCATTTTTGTGAAATTATTTTTCGAAATAAAGATAGTTCTTTCAAAAATCTTTTCTACATTTGCGGCTGCGAAATTAATTAAAAAATGAAATATGATATGAGAATTACACTAAACATTTTGTTGATTGGAGCAATTTCATTGCTTGTTTACATGTGCTATCGAAGCGTTGCGAACGTTCAGGAATTTAAAGATGAAAAAGAACGTCGAGACCTGGCAATACAGACGCGATTGATGGATATCCGTAAAGCGCAGATTGAATACAAAAATTTTTACGGGTTTCATGCCGGTAGCTTTGAAGATTTAGCCAAATTTTTGAATGAGGATAAATTACCGTTTGTCATCAAGGAAGGTGCCTTGACAGACGAACAACTTGAAAGGGGAATGACCGAAGCGCAAGCGATTAAGGAAGGGCTTATCAAACGTGATACAACATGGATTTTAGCGAAAGACACATTATTTGGATCCGGATTTGATGCATCCTCATTGGCTTATGTGCCGGTTGAAGGAATAAATGCCAAGTTCGCAATGGATACAGCAACGATTTCATCAGGCTCCGGCTATACAGTGAAAGTATTTGAAGCCAGTGTGCCATACGACACATATCTGGGTGACTTAGACCGTCAAGAGCTTATAAATCTGAAAGACAAAATGGCAAAAATGGAAAGATTCCAAGGTTTGCGAGTGGGTTCAGTGAAAGAAATTAACAACAACGCAGGAAACTGGGAATAAGTTGGCATGTCATGAATCTTTGCGTTCCTGACATATTGACAACCGGTAATTCGGAAAAATATACAGTGTCCATCCGGTTATGGCCGGATGGACTTTCTTTTGCCGGTCATATACCGTCTGAAAAAGACAGCTTCTTCTATACGGAAATCGAAATAGATCGGACAAAACCATATATAAAAGCGATAAAAGACATTTTTTTTGCTCATCCGTTTTTTGCTTATGCTTATCAACACACTTGTGTGATTTGCGCAAATCGTCAATACACGCTTATTCCAGCAAATATTTTCGTGGAGCAACAAAAAGAGCAGTTGATGTCGTTTGTGTTTTCGTCGCCTGAAGAGAAGATACTTCATGACAATTTAGATGAGTTCGACAGTAAAGTCCTGTTTGGCATACAACCTAAAGTATATGATTTTTTCTCTCGCATGCTAATAAATCCAATATTTACCCATGCGATAACCGCTCAACTGATTCAATGGAAGCATCGTAGCCTGACGGCTTATCCCAAGCAACTTTTTGTGGCATTACATAAAGATACAATGGATGCAGCTTGTTTTTACCGCGAAAATTTGTTGTTTGTTAATTCATTTCAGGTGGATGATTCTGCTGATATGCTATATTATATATTATATATATGGAAGCAGACAGGCATGGATCAGCAGAAAGATAAATTGGTCTTGTTTGCAAATACGGAGACATATCAAACCCTGAAAGAAAATTTACAAACTTATATATTGCAGATAGAGTATGTTCAACCACGTCTGTCAAGTACAGGGTTGGCAGTTCCTCCGGATGTCACAGCATTATTCCAATGCGAATCATAAGAGGAAAATATGGTCGTCGCAGGTTTAAGGTGCCGACTTCGTTCAGCGCACGTCCTACCACTGATTTTGCCAAGGAAAATCTTTTCAATGTGCTGGATAATCTCATTGATTGGGAAGAAACAAAGGCATTGGATTTATTTGCCGGCACGGGAAGTATTTCGTTCGAAATGCTTTCGCGGGGTTGCCGTAGTGTGACCGCCGTTGAAATGAACCATCGACATACTTTGTTTATTGAGAAGGTAGCTAAAGAGCTTTATATAGATGAATTAAATATGATTCACGGCGACGTGTTTCGTTACTTATCTTCGTTCTCCAAATCTTCTTTTGGTCTGATTTTTGCCGACCCGCCTTTCAATTTACCGAATCTGCAGGAAATACCCAATCTTGTATTGACCGGCTGTTTGCTACAGGAAGGAGGTGTTTTTGTGTTGGAACATTCTAAAAAAAACAACTTTTCCACATTGCCTTATTTTTCACAACAGCGAGTTTATGGGTCTGTCAATTTCAGTATTTTTGTAAAAGAAGATCGTAAAAATGTAAGAGTATAAGAAAGTTTTTAGTTTTCTCCCATCTTCCTCTGTTTCCCCAATTTCTCCGATTTCCCCGTTTTTTAGAGCAGCGGCGAGAATAAACGCATAAACGATTCTGCCAAACGTCGGGGTATAGGGCGTTTCAGCCAACGCGCCGGAATCAATTGTTTGCAATGTTGATTCATGTCGTTCAAAAAGACTTCCTTCATTTGTTTAGCGAACGATTCCTGGTAGACAAAAGCATTGATTTCAAAATTATGTTCAAAACTGCGAAAATCAATATTGGCCGATCCGATACTCGTTAACATATCATCAATTACCAACAGTTTGGCATGTAGAAAACCTGATTCAAAAAAATATACTTTTACGCCTGCCTTTACCATATCATCCAGAAAAGAACGGGAAGCCATATTTGTCGTACGGGTATCTGAGCGTTTGGGTAGCATAAGACGAACATCTACGCCCCCCAGCGAAACGGTTTGCAAGGCTTGATTCAGTCCGTCGGTTGGAAGAAAATAAGGCGTTTGGATATACACATACTTTTTTGCATTGGCTATACTGAACGTAACAGCTTGCAGGTAAGCACGCCAATGTCCTACCGGCCCGCTTGTGACAATTTGCATAATATTGTCATCAAATATTTTCTCTTCGGGATAATACAATGTTCCTTTGACTAACTTTTTGCTTGCCACATACCAGTCAATTAAAAAAGCAGATTGCAATCCATGAACGCCCTTGCCGGACACTTTGAAATGTGAGTCGCGCCATACACCCCACGAAACACCTTTCAGATATCGGTCGGCAATATTCATCCCACCAAAAAAACCTGTTTGTCCGTCGATTACTACCACTTTTCGATGATTTCGATAGTTTACCTTGCTTGAAAAAATCGGCAATGCCACACGCAGAAAAGCATATACTTCAATACCCACATCTCTCATTTCCCGAAAGAAACTCTTTTTGACGTCCCAGCTTCCTACATCATCATACAAGACACGAATCTCAACCCCTTCTTTTGCTTTCGCGATTAATGCTTCTTTTACTTTTTTCCCAATTTCGTCATCCGCAAAAATATAATATTGAAGATGGATATGATGTTTTGCTTGGTTTATCTCATTCAGCAACGCTTCAAATTTATCTGCCCCAGTCGTATAACAGGTAATTTCACTGCCGTAAAGCAATGGATTTTGTTTATTGCGATTCAACAGATTTACCAACGGTTGATAAGAGGAAGACACCACACATTTATCCTGTTGCACCACATCCGATTGCAACGATTTCATAATACGTTTGTATGTTCTTCTTGAAATGATACGCTGGCGCCTGTTGTCCTGACCAAAAACAAAATAAAAAATCAGGCCGATTCCGGGAAGAAACAAAAGAACAATTACCCACGGAATCGTTTTCAATGGGTTTCTGTTTTCTAATAATACGACTAACACTAAACTTAAAACGGAAATCAAGTATAGTATTAACAGAGTATAACCAATAATGGTTTGTATTTGACCATCAGCAAGCATTCCTTTCTCTTTCCTTTCAGGCCATAAAGATAACAACAAAATCAAATTTCAAAACCAAATTATTCGGTTTTTATACTCTCCATCGGATTTGCCATTGCTGCTTTTATTGCTACAACGCCCACAGTTAGCAGAGTTAGCGCTATGGTAATCAAAGCCGCTAAAGCAAATATCCACCAACTTAGCGATATACGGTAGGCAAAGTTTTGTAAATAATAATTGCCTACCCACCACGCTGTAGGGATGGCTATGAATAGTGAAATACATAGTAGTTTCAAATAACTGCCGGTAAACAAATTCACGATTTTCCACACACTTGCGCCCATTACTTTGCGGATGCCTATCTCTTTCGCTCGTTGCTCTGTCATGAATGCCGTTAATCCGAAAACGCCCATGCACGCAACAAAAATAGCCAACATTGAAAATACGACCGCTATGCGCTCCGTACGCCTGTCTCCGTCGTATAAGTTTTTCACGTAATCTTCGGGAAAAATCGGACTGAAATTATGATTGGGCCTATGTTTTTTGAAGATTTTTTCGTATGTGGTCAACTGTGTTGAAAAATCACCTTCTTTATAACGAAACATTAAAAAATATTTTGGGAAATTCGGCGCATTGTGAAAACAAAATGCGCCAATAGGACGGTGCAAGGATTCAAAATGGAAATTTTCAACCACGCCGCACACTTCAGTTTCACGAAAACCTAATTGGGCAAGTACTTTTTTCCCTATCGCTTCTTCCGGAGAAATTCCCAAATAATCCACTGCCGCACGGTTCAAAAGGATTTGTATCGTATTAGGTTGCAGTCGCACTGCTACTTGCCTGCCTTCATATTCTATAATAGTATCGCGCATTTGTTGTTGCTCAGGCAAATGTCTGCCGGCAATTAATTTTATTTGCATTAAATCAATAAAATTAGCATCAACGCCAATACTTGATAGAGAAATACCCGATTGGTCACTGCTGTTTTTCAACAATACATTTGCAGTACTCCTCAGCAATGCATTGTCACTTATATTTTGACTAAAAAAATTAGAACTGACGCGAGATGCCATTTCAACCGAATTTTCGGCGCCATATTCGATTGCCAATGCTTCCGAAGCGGCCCAAGTACCAATCAGGTTTTTGTAATTGTATCCAAGGTCTTGGTTGTTGACAAATTTGATTTGCTTCTGTATAATCAGCACCCATGCTATCAATACGATAGCAACGGTAAATTGTCCTACAATAAGTATTTTACGAACCATTCCTTGACTTGACTTAGACAAGGATTGACTTTGGATAGCCATTAAAGGCGGAAAACCTGAAATATATAATACAGGATACGACGCGGCTAACAGGGTGGTAACAATCCAAATGAACAATACAACGCACAAAAAGACAAA
>Ga0082212_10008153_pt1 | contig 13728 bp, 14 predicted proteins | sample TergutNt197P3_FD_71548 | JGI IMG/M metagenome (GOLD analysis project Ga0082212, IMG submission 71548) | Neocapritermes taracua P3 segment gut microbial communities from Petit-Saut dam, French Guiana - Nt197 P3 | ecosystem: Host-associated > Arthropoda: Insects > Digestive system > Gut ... | reverse complement strand
ATGACTACGCCGGCATCGACGGCGACGGCGTGCTCGGTATCGTTTACTGGGATTTCGATCGCGTGGATATGATGAAGGTTTCCAGCGTCACCATCACCGACACTAAGCCCGTCTTCGGTGGCGGCGGCGGTGGCGGCGGCGGTGGCGGCGGCGGAAACCCCAAGACCGGCGTTGAGACCTACATCTTCGTCGCTCTGGGTGCTCTGGCCCTTGCCGCTGCTGGTGCGGTCGTATTCGCCCGCAAAGCCAGCAAGGCGTAAGCAACCCACGGATTACCTGATAATCGGAAGGCGGCTATGAGTCATCATAGCCGCCTTTTGACGTGCGTTAGGGATGATGTAAATGTGTGGTTATCACGGGCTGATGTGGGCATCGTCCCCTACGGTGTTTCCTGTAGGGGCTGATGCCCACATCAGCCCGCCGTGTCGCTTGTTATGTCGATCTCAGCGTCTTAAAAAAATCGCTCAATACCTTGCCGCATTCCTCCGCCAGCACGCCGCCGCAAACCTCCGGCTTGTGGTTCAACCCGCACTCAAACAACGCCAGCTTGCTGACGCAGGCGCCGGACTTCGGGTCGGCCGCGCCGTAAACCACGCGGCGGATCCGCGCGTTGATCGCCGCGCCCGCGCACATTGGGCACGGCTCCAGCGTGACGTACAAATCGCATTCATGCAGCCGCCAGCCGCCCAGTTCCGCGCAGGCCGCGCCGATGGCCTCCAGCTCCGCGTGGCCCAGCGCGCTGGGGCGATACTCCGCCGCGCCCTCGCGCCGGTTGCGGCCTTCGCCGACTATGCGCCCGGACGGGCCGTGTACCACCAGGCACCCCACCGGGACCTCGCCGTCCCCGGCGGCCTGACCGGCCAGCTCCAGCGCGCGGCGCATATAGTCTATATCTTTCTCAAAACCGTCCATATCTTACGCGCCCTGTAACTGCCGGTATTGCAGCGCCTCCGCCAAATGCGGGGCCTGAATGGCCGCGCTGCCCTCCAGATCGGCGATGGTCCGGGCGACCTTGAGGACGCGGGTGTAGGTACGCGCCGTCATGCCCAGACGGACAAAGGCGGACTCCATCATCTGCTTTCCGGCGGCGTCCAGCGCGCAATGCTCGTCCAGCTGGGCGCTGGTCATATGGGCGTTGCAATGCCTGAACCGCTCCGCCTGACGGGCGCGGGCGGCGTTGACGCGCGCGCGGATGGCCGCGCTGCCCTCCGGTGCGGCGGGACGGGTGGACAGTTCCTCGTAGCTGACCGCCGGAACCTCGACCTGAATGTCGATCCGGTCCAGCAGCGGGCCGGAGACGCGCCCGAAATACTTGCCGACCGACTCCTCCCCGCAGCGGCACCGCCCGGACGAGTGCCCGTACCAGCCGCACCGGCACGGATTCATCGCGCACACCAGCATAAACCGCGCTGGATATGTATACGACCCGGTCACGCGGGATATCGTCAGCACGCCGTCCTCCATCGGCTGGCGCAGGCACTCCAGCGCGTCGCGGTGGAACTCCGGCATTTCGTCCAGAAACAGCACGCCCAGGTGCGCCAGGCTCATTTCGCCCGGTCTGGGCACCGCGCCGCCGCCGGCCAGTCCCCCGGCGGAGATCGAGTGGTGCGGGTTGCGGAACGGGCGGCTTTCCAGAATCGGCTCCTCCCGCGAGGTCAGGCCGACCACGGAGTGGATGGCGGTGACCTCAAGGGCTTCCTCCCGCGTCATATCGGGCAAAATGGACGGCAGGCGGCGCGCCAGCATGGATTTGCCCGCTCCGGGCGTGCCGATCAGCAAAATGTTGTGGCCTCCGGCGGCGGCGATCTCCAGCGCGCGCTTGGCGTTGTCCTGACCGCGCACCTCGGCGAAATCCGGCATCTCACGCGGGGACGCGCCGCCTTCGCGCGGCATTTGCCTCTCGATTGTCTTAACGCCCCGCAAATGCGCGAAGATTTCCCGCGCGTGGCCGGCCGGATACACCTCGATTTCCCGCACGGCGGCAGCTTCCGGGCCATTGTCGGCGGGCACAAAGAGCTTGCGGACTCCGGCGGCGGCGGCGGCCAGCGCCATCGGCAGTACGCCGCTGACCGGGCGCAGCTTGCCCTCCAGCGACAGCTCGCCGATAAACGCGCAATCCTCCGGCAGTGCCGGAAATTCTTCGGACGCCGCGATCAGCCCCAGAAAAATCGGCAGATCGTACAACGAGCCTTCCTTGCGGACGTCCGCCGGAGCGAGGTTGACCGTCACGCGCTTCATCGGGAAATCACAGCCGCAGTTTTTCATCGCGGCACGCACCCGCTCGCGCGACTCTTTGACGGCGGTGTCCGCCAGCCCCACGATCTCAAAGCCGGGCATCCCGGCCGACAAAAAGCATTCGACGGACACCTCGCGCCCGCCGATGCCGCACAATCCGAGAGATTTTACTTTCGCAACCACTGTCTTATCCCTCGTTTCCCACTGTCAATTGTTCACCGCCCGAATGGCAGTTGGCGCAGTCCGCGTCGCAGCCCACGATTGGCACCGGGTCGATCCCCTGGCGGCGGTAATAGTCCGCAATCGCCGCTTTGATGGCTTCCTCAGCCAGCACCGAGCAGTGGAGTTTCGCGGGCGGAAGCCCCTCCAGCGCCTCCACGACGGCTTTGTTGGTCACCGCCAAGGCGTCGGGGATCGTTTTGCCCTTGACCATTTCCGTGGCGATTGACGACGTGGCGACCGCCGCGCCGCAGCCGAAGGTTTTGAATTTAACGTCCTCCAAAACCTCGTTTTCAATGCGCATTGTGATCTTCATAATGTCGCCGCACTTGGGATTGCCGACCGTACCGACGCCGTTGGCGTCCTCGACCTCACCCACATTGCGCGGATTGGAAAAATGCTCCATAACCTTCTCTGTATACACTGGAAACCTCCTTGCGATATTTCACCTATGCGCTAGTCACACCTCAAATGGGATTGGCTTTTGATGGTCCTGATCCCAGACCGGGCTCATGGCGCGGCGTTCGGCGACCACGCGGCCCGTGGTTTCAGCCAAAAAATCCACCTCCGCCTCCGATATCTCCCCGCCGATTGTGAGGCGCACGCTGCCGTGCGCGATTTCATGCGGCAGACCGACCGCCAGCAGGACATGCGACGGGTCCAGCGAGCCGCTGGAGCAGGCCGAGCCGCTGGACGCGCAAATGCCGTTCAAATCCAGGCCCAGCACCATGCTCTCGCCCTCCACGCATTCAAACACGACCGACACATGACCCGGCAAACGATGCTCCGGGTCCCCGGTCAGGCGGCTGTACGGGATGTTCAGCAGCGACGCGATCAGCCGGTCCCTCAGCGCCGTCAAACGCGGGACCGATTTCGGCATCTCCGACACGCCGAGCGCAAGAGCCGTGGCCAAACCGACCGCCCCGGCTACGTTCTCCGTGCCGGAACGGCGGCCGCGTTCGTGCCCGCCCCCGTGAATCAGCGGGGCAATTTGCACCGAACGGCGGACGATCAGCGCGCCCGTGCCCTTCGGCCCGCCCATCTTGTGCGCGGACAGGCTCAGCATGTCCACATTTTCCAGCGGCACGGGGATATGGCCCGCCGACTGCACGGCGTCGGTGTGGCAGATCGTTTTCGGGTTTTTCTCCTTGACCGCGCGGAAAATGTCCGCGATCGGCTGGATGGTCCCAATCTCGTTGTTGGCGTGAACGACGCTGACCAGCCGGGTGTCCTTGCGCACCGCCGCCGCCGTCTGCTCCGGCGTGATCAAGCCTTTGCCGTCGACCGGAAGCGTGGTGATCTCAAACCCCTGCCGCTCCAGCCAGGCTGCCGTCTGGAGGATGCCCGGGTGCTCAATGACCGTGGTGACCATGTGCCGGAAATCCTGCTTAGCCCCAAACTCCATCGCGCCTTTCAGCGCCCAGTTGTCGCTCTCCGTGCCCCCGGAGGTGAAGTACACTTCCTCCGGCAGGACGCCCAGCGACGCCGCAACCGAACGCCGCGCGTCCTCCAGCGCTTTTTTGGCCTCCCGCGCGATGCCGTATATGCTGGACGCGTTGCCGTAGCCGCCGGTCAGCCACGGCGTCATGGCCTCTAAAACCTCCCGCCTCAGCGGCGCTGTGGCGGCGTAATCCGCGTAGATGTGCATGATTCGTCTCCTTTATAGGCGCCAACCGCCAGCGCGTCGCACCGGTTGTTGTATTCGTTGGACGCGTGGCCCCGCACCCATTGGAATGACACCGTGTGGGTTTCGCACAGCTCCAGCAGGCGGTCCCAGAGGTCGGGGTTCAGCGCGGGCTTTTTGTCGCTCTTGACCCAGCCCCTAGACTTCCATGATTGCGCCCAGCCCTTGGACATGCCGTCCACAAGGTAGCGCGAGTCGGAGTACAGCGTCACGCGGCAGGGCCGGTTCAGAGCCTCCAGCGCGCGGATGGCGGCGGTCAGCTCCATGCGGTTGTTGGTCGTGTCCGCCTCGCCGCCCGACAGCTCCTTCTCCGCCCCGCCGTGGCGCAGGATCGCGCCCCAGCCACCCGGGCCGGGATTGCCGCCGCACGCGCCGTCGGTGTAGACGTCTACCGCCTTCATTCGGCGGCGGGGGTTTCTTCGGCGTCGGCTTCGGCGTCTGTTTCAGCCTCTTCCTTAAAGGTGCGCGCCAGCGAGATCACGCGGCTGTCCGCCGCGATCCGCATCAGGATCACGCCCTGCGCGGTGCGGCTGTAAATGTTCACGGACGCGGCGGCCATGCGGATGATCGTGCCGTCGTCGCTGATCAGCAGGATGTCGTCGTCCTCGTCCACCACGCGGATGCCGGCGATTTTGCCGGTCTTTTCGGTAATGTTGTGGCTCCGCTTGCCCTTGCCGCCGCGGGACTGCACGTCCCCGGCGCGAAGGTATTCGATGGCCTCCGTGCGCTTGCCGTAGCCGTTCTCCGTGACGGTCAGCACACTGCCGCCGGAGCGCAGACGCGCCGCGCCCACCACATAGTCCCCCGACCCCAAGCGGATGCCGCGTACACCGATGGCCTCGCGCCCCACCTCGCGCACGTCGTTCTCGTCAAAGCAGATGGCCATGCCCTCGCGCGTGGCCAGCAGCATGTTCTGCCGTCCGTCGGTCTTGCGGACCGTGATCAGCTCGTCGCCTTCCTCCAGGTTCAGCGCGCGCAGGCCCGCCCTGCGCCCCGCTCCGGCAAACTTCTCAATGGCCGTGCGCTTGACGGTGCCATTGCGGGTGACAAAGAACAGATACGCGAATTCCTCGCTCTCCCGCACCGGGATCACGGCGGTGACCTTCTCCTCCGGCTCCAGCGGCAACAGGTTGACCAGGTTCTGCCCCTTGGCGGCCCGCCCGGCCTCCGGGACGTGGAAGCCGCGCTTTTTGAACACCCGGCCCTTGCTGGTGAAGAACAGCACATCGTCGTGCGTGGAGGCCACGAACAAATCCTCGATATAGTCCTCCTCGCGGATGGTCTGCGCGGAGACGCCCTTACCGCCGCGCCGCTGGGCGCGGTAGGCGTTCTTCGGCTGACGCTTGACATACCCCAGGTGCGTCAGTGTAAACACGCAGTCCTCGCGGTCGATCAGGTCTTCCAGGTCGATTTCGTCCAAATCGTCAATGATTTCGGTCTTGCGGTCGTCGCCGAATTTGTCGGCCACGGCGGTCAGCTCCTCGCGGATGATCTCGGTCACGCGCTCGTCTTTGGCCAAGATATCCAGCAAGTCCTCGATCTTTACGCGCAGGTCGCCGATCTCGGCCTCCAGCTTTTCAATCTCCAGCCCCTGCAAGCGGCCCAGACGCATATCCACGATGGCTTGTCCCTGAATGTCGTCCAGTTCAAAGCGTTCCATCAGCCGCTTCTTGGCGTCGTTGTACGCCGCGCGTATGATGGCGATGACCTCGTCGATGTTGTCAACGGCGATTTTCAGGCCCTCCAGCAGATGGATGCGTTCGCGGGCCTTTTTCAGGTCGAACTGGGCGCGGCGGCGCACCACTTCGCGCTGGTGGCGGAGGTACTGCTCCAGCATCTGCTTGAGGTTCAGCACCATCGGCTGGCCCGGTTCATTGGGGTTTTTGTGGCTTCCCTTGCGCGGCACCAGCGCCAGCATGTTGATGGCGAACGTAGACTGCATGGCCGTCTGCGTGTACAGATGATTCAGCACCACTTGGGGATTGGCGTCGCGCTTGAGGTCCATCACGACCTTCAGCCCCGTGCGGTCGGACTCGTCGCGCAGGGCGGCGACGCCCTCGATCTGCTTGTCCCGCACCAAATCCCCGATGTGGGCGACCAGCTTGGCCTTGTTGGTCATATAGGGCAGCTCATACACGCGGATGCGGGTGCGGCCCTTGTGCTCCTCGATCTCGGCGCGGGCGCGGACGCGGACGCGGCCCCGGCCCGTGGAGTACGCGGCGCGGATCCCGGCCCGTCCGTAAATCAGGCCGCGCGTGGGGAAGTCCGGGCCGTGAATGTGCTCCATCAGATCGTCCAGCTCCGCCTCCGGGTCGTCCAGCAGGCAGATGGCCGCGCCGACGACCTCACGCAGATTGTGCGGCGGGATGTTGGTGGCCATGCCCACCGCGATGCCCGACGAGCCGTTGACCAGCAGATTCGGAAAGCGCGCGGGCAACACGCGCGGCTCCTTGCGGGTGTTATCATAGTTTTCCCCAAAATCAACGGTATCTTTCTCGATATCGCTCATCATTTCCAGCGATATCTTGCTCATCCGCGCCTCGGTGTACCGGTACGCGGCCGGGGGGTCGCCGTCGATCGAGCCGAAATTGCCCTTGCCGTCAATCAGCATGTAGCGCAGGGAAAATTCCTGCGCCATGCGCACCAGCGCGTCATAGACAGACTGATCGCCGTGCGGATGGTACCGGCCCAGCACGTCGCCGACCGCCGTCGCGCACTTGCGGTAGGGCCTATCCGGCGTCAGGTTCTCCTCCCACATGGCGTACAGGATGCGCCGGTGCACGGGCTTCAGCCCGTCCCGCGCGTCCGGCAGCGCGCGCGAGGTAATCACGCTCATCGCGTAATTGATGAACGAATCCTTGACCTCCCGCTCTAAGTCGATCGGAAGGATCGTCTGGTTTTCAAAACTATATGTTTCATTGGCGGCCAAAATAACACCCCGTTTAGTTAAATATCCAGTACCTGCACGTATCTGGCGTGGGTTTCGATGTATTCGCGTCTGGGCTCTACCTTATCGCCCATCAGCACGGTGAAGATTTGGTCGGCGGACACGGCGTCCTCCAGACGGACTTGCAGGATCGTGCGTTTTTCCGGGTGCATCGTCGTTTCCCACAGCTCCTCGCCGTTCATTTCGCCAAGACCCTTGTTGCGGCTGATCTCGATTTTGGCCTTGACAGCTTCGTCGCCGCCGCTCATTTCGGTCAGCACGGCGTCGCGCTCCTTGTCGGTGTAGGCGTAGCGTATCTGCCGTCCGCGCGTGAGCTTGAACAGCGGCGGCTGGGCGATATACACATGCCCGTGCTCGATCAGCGGGCGCATAAAGCGGTACAGGAACGTCAGCAGCAGGATGCGGATGTGACTGCCGTCCACGTCGGCGTCGGCCATCAGGATCAGCTTGCCGTACCGCAGGCGGGCCAGGTCAAACTCGTCGCCCACGCCCGCGCCCAGCGCGAGGATCACCGGCATCAGCTTCTCGTTGCCGTACACCTTGTCCAGCCGCGCCTTTTCCACGTTCAGCATCTTGCCCCACAGCGGCAGGATCGCCTGATAGCGGCTGTCGCGGCCGCCCTTGGCGCTGCCGCCCGCGCTGTCGCCCTCCACGATGAACAGCTCGGTCAGGCTGGGGTCCGTCTCATAGCAGTCGGACAGCTTGCCGGGCAGGCTGGCCGAGTCCAGCGCGTTTTTGCGCCGCGTCAGCTCCCGCGCCTTGCGCGCCGCTTCCCGCGCCAACGCGGCTTGAACGGATTTTTCCAAGATGGAGCGCCCCACCGTGGGGTTTTCCTCCAAAAAGTCGGCCAGCTTCTCGGCCACCACGCTGTCCACCAGCGAACGGACGTGGGAGTTGCCCAGCTTGGTCTTGGTCTGACCCTCAAACTGCGCGTCGGTCAGTTTTACGGAAATCACGGCGGTGATGCCTTCGCGCACGTCCTCACCGCCGAGCTTTTGGTCCTCTTTGATCAGATTGCGGGACTTGCCGTAGTCGGTCAGCACGCGCGTCAGCGCGGCCTTAAAGCCGGTTTCGTGCATCCCGCCCTCGGTCGTGGCGATGTTGTTGGCAAACGAGAGCAGGTTTTCGGTATACGAATCGTTATATTGGAACGCGATTTCACAGAGCGTATCGCCTTTGCTGCCGGACAGGTAGATCACCTGCTCGTGGATCGGCGTCTTATTGCGGTTGATCCATTCCACGAACGTGCAGATGCCGCCCTCGTACTGGAACGACACGGAGCGCGGCTCCGTCGGCTCGTCCGACTCGCGCTCGTCGGCCAGCGTGATGCGCAGTCCGGCGTTCAGGAAGGCTTGCTGGCGCAGACGGGATTGCAGGGTTTCAAAGTCAAACACCGTGTCCTCAAAGATATCCGCGTCGGGCTTAAAGCGCACCCATGTGCCGTGCTCGCTGGTCGGCCCGACGTCGGCCAGTTCCCGGGTCACGTCGCCGCGGGAAAACTCCATTTCATGCAGACGGCCTTCGGAATAAATGCGGACCTTGGTCCACTCGCTCAGCGCGTTGACCACGCTGGCGCCCACGCCGTGCAGTCCGCCGGACACCTTATAGCCGCTGCCGCCGAACTTGCCGCCCGCGTGCAGGATGGTAAACACGACCTCGGCGGCGCTGCGGCCGGTCTGCTCCTGCCGCCCGGTCGGGATGCCGCGCCCGTCGTCGCGCACCGACACGGAGCCGTCGTCATGCAGCACAATGTCGATCTGGGTGCAGTACCCGGCCAGCGCCTCGTCAATGGCGTTATCGACGATCTCATAGACCAGGTGGTGCAGCCCCTGCGTGGAGGTGGTGCCGATATACATGCCCGGACGCTTCCGGACGGCCTCCAGCCCCTCCAGAACCTGAATTTGAGAAGCGTCATAGCTGTTTTGATCTTGCAAGCTCAGTTCACTCCCATTTACCGCGCCGCGCTGCCGCGCGCACGCGCTCATCTGTCACCAAGTTATTATAGCACAACCCTCTTGATTTTCCTACCCTCTACCGTGAAATTTTTCCTCCCTCGGCAATCCGTTTGACCAGGGTTGGCGCGGCCACCTGCGTCAGGTACACGCACCCGGAGCAAACCACCGCCGCCTTGGGGATATCCCCGCCGACCGCCTCGACGGTTCCGCTCCGCTCCGCCGCCCGCAAAAACCCCAGCCCGTCCCGTGTCACCCCGATATGATCCAGATCAAAAATCCCGATGATATCCCCGCCGCAAACCACCGTATCCGCGCCCAAATGAAGATACATACCCATCCCCCATAAAAATAAAAACGGACAAGGCCCAAACCGCCCCGCCCGTCACTGTCAACTCTCCGCTATTTTCTTCGCCGCCCCGGCCGTTTGTCCGAATGCTGGCGCAGATCGCTCATCTTGCTCTCCGAGTCGCTCATAAACGCTTTCAGCTTGTCCTCAAATGTCTGAGGCTGGGCCGGCGCGTTGGAACGGCGCGGATTGGGGCCGCCGCCCGGCGCGCGCGCGCGCGTCTGCACAGGAGGGGGAAGCGTCTGCTTGATGGACAGGTTGATCTTGCCCTCTTTGTCCACGCCGATGATCTTGACCTGGACCTCCTGCCCCTCGGTCAAATGCTCCCGGATGTCGCTCACATAGGTAAAGGCGACCTCGGAGATATGTACCAGTCCCGTCCGGTTATCCGGCAAGTTGACAAACACCCCAAACTTGGTAATGCTTGCGACCTTCCCTGTAACGATCGTGCCCAGTCCGTTTGACATATGCCGTGACAGCCTCCCGTATTTGCTTTTGTGCCATCTATCGTCACGCCGTCCGGCGCCAATTGGCAAATCTGGTTATTTGGAGACGTCCACCAAAACGATTTCACCCGGGAACACATAGCCCAGCTTTTCGCGGGCCAAGCGGACAATCGCGTCCTGATCCAGCTCAGAGCCGGTAGCCTCCCGCAGCTTGGCGCCCACCAGCGTCTGCTCGGAAAGCTGCCCCACCAGCTGATAGGACATCTGCCGCCGGTAGTTGATCTGCGCCTGCAGCACGGTCAGCGTTACCAGCGCGTATAGAATAAATATGGCCGCCGCGACTTTCACGAACAGGCCGGTCTTTTTTTTCTTTTTCATTGACTGTTCCACCTCTGCCGCCCCGATGGAGCGTCTGCCGGGCGCGCGCGAGGCGCAGCTCCCGTGGTGTTTCTTTTATTTTAACCTTTTTTCGCTGAAAAGCAAGTACTTTTCGGCATTTTTCCAAAACAAATTTGAGTTTTTGCCAAGCCGCGTTCAGCGGCGCGGCCAGCAGGCCGCAGAGCGTGATGAAGCCGTCGGCCAAAAACGAAGCCGCCGCGCGGATGTAGACGCTCAGAAGATAGAAGTACAGCGCCGCGCCCAACACGATGCCCAGCACCGCGAAAATCCTCAGCCGTCCGCCGCCGACGCCCATGGCAAACCAAAACGCCGCCGCCGCGCACAGCCCCCAAAACAAGATGTCCAGCAGCGCCGTGACCGGCCAGCCCCGGACACGCGCCCGAAACACGCGCATACAGTCGTATACGACGCCCAGAGCCGCGCCCAAAGCCATCGCGCCCAAAAAGGCGAAGCCCTGCTCAGCGATGGAAAGCCCCATATCCTACGAACGTCCCGGGGCGCTCAGCGGAAGAGCCGCGAGAAGAAGCCGCCGCCGCTCGGCGCGACGGGGTCTTCGTACTCCAGCGCGTCAATGACGCCCTCGACGTTCAGCTCGCCGCCCTCGGTGTTCAGCTTGCCGATGTGCAGCTCGCGGCCGCGGATGACCAAAACCCCGCGTGAAGTCACGCAGACGATGCTCTGCTCGTCAAAGCTTTCCACATCCTCCACGCCCGATACAGACAGGTGTCCGCGGCCCTCCATGATAACATGATGCGGCATCTCCGCCGCCATGCGCTCGTCCCGCATATCAAACCCCTCCAAAGCGTTTCTGGTTCAATATATGGGACGTCTTCCACGGATATGCGGGCTTGTTTGTTAGATTTCCCGGTACATCGCCGCGGCGTCTTCCTTCCTGACGTGCTCACCCACCGTCAGGACTTCCGCCTTGAGGGTTTTGGCCCCGAAACGGATTTCCAGAAGGTCGCCGGGCTTGACGTCGTATGACGCCTTGGCCGGCCGGCCGTTCACGGCCACACGCTCGTGATCGCAAGCTTCATTGGCCACCGTGCGCCGTTTGATGATGCGGGAAACTTTCAGGTATTTGTCCAGACGCATGGGAAAAACTCCGTTCCCGAAAGGTACGGGGCGGCTCGCCGCAAAACTGCGGGGCCGCCCCAGGGCTAATGCTTACTTGTTGACGGCGTCCTTCAGAGCCTTGCCGGGCTTGAACACGGGAGATTTGGACGCGGGAATACTGATCTCCTCTTTGGTCTTCGGGTTGCGGCCGGTTCTGGCCTCGCGCTGACGCACCTCAAAGGAGCCGAAGCCCACGAGCTGCACCTTGTCGCCCTTGGTCAGGGCGTCGCCGACGATGTCGACAAACGAGTTGACGGCACTCTCGGCGTTCTTCTTGGAGAGCCCGGCCTTTTCCGCGACGGCGGAGATCAGATCTGCTTTGTTCATGTAGAATCCTCCTCAGTTTCTTCTTCCGGTCGTGAGCGTGACCGGAGGTAAATATTATGCTATAGACACAGCGGCTCTATGCAAAGCCGTGGTCCGCATAACCTAGTTTGCCGCCTCTTCGATCCAGCGGTCCAGGCGGCGCTGGAGAATCATCTCCGGGTCAAGGCCCGCCGCGCGGGTCTGCAATACGGCCTGGAGCAGCAGTTCCCCCGCCGCTTCCTCGGTCAAGGGAGGCTTGTCCGATGGGAGTTCCGGCTCCGGGAGCGCGATTCCGGCGCGCCGGGCGCGGGATACCACCTTGTCCGCCCGCAGCAGCGCGGGGAAGGATCGGGGCACGGCCCGCAGGGCGTCGGCCGGGGTTTCCTGCGATTTTTCCCGCCGCTTGATGGCGTCCCAGTTTTGCAGGACCTGCTCCGTGCCGCTGACCGCCGTGTCGCCAAACACATGGGGATGCCGCCGCACGAGCTTTTGAACAATGCCGCCGATGACCTCGCCAAGCGTGAACCGTCCGGCGTCCTCCGCCAGTTGGGCGTGGAACACGATCTGCAGCAACAGATCGCCCAACTCTTCCCGAAGGGCCTCGCCGTCTCCGGTTTCGATGGCGTCCGCCACCTCGTAGGCCTCCTCGATCAGGCCGCCGCGGAGGGTCGCGTGCGTCTGCTCCCGGTCCCACGGACACCCCTCCGGCGAACGGAGGATGCGCACCGCTTCCGACAGCTTGTCCAGCTCCTCACAAGGCCCGCAAACAAAATCTACCATAGAAAACGCCTTTCTACAAGTCTTTTTTTTGATTTTTTTAAGAAATTTTTAAAAAATCCGCGATTTTTCCGCCTTTTGGAAGCCAGAGCAGGTCCTCCGCGGCCACCGCGCGGAGCAAAACGGCCAGCGCGGCGTAGCTCACAACGCCCAGCGCGACAGCGGCCAACACCGCTATTTTCAAGGCTTCCGGGCTTCCCAAGACGTCTGTGAGGACCCGCGCGAACAGCCCGTAGAAGCCTTTGACCATCCATCCCATCAAAATCGCGGCCAAAAGGGGCCGCAAAAACACCGAAAAGACCGTTCGGGGGCCAATCGACCGCGCCAAGATTCCCAGATTCAGCCCGGCGATCACCGTATAGCACGCCAGCGTCCCGATCGGCGCGCCCAAAATGTTGATCTCGGGCTGCCCGACCAGCGTCAGGCTGACGGCCAGCTTTACGCCCGCCCCGGCCAGCATGGTCAGGACCGGCAGCATGACCTGCCCGCGCGCCTGCATCATCGCGTTGGTCACGGATACCAGACAGATAAACACCGTGGCCAAACCCAATATCTCCATCAGCGGGGCGGCGGCGGCCACCGCCTGCCCGTGCCGCCCGTACAGCAGGTTCAGAATCGGCCACGCCAGGAAGTACAGCCCCGAGGCGGCGGGCATCGACAGCAGCGCGGTCAGGCGCAGACCGGAGCCGATCAACTTCGCCTCGCCCTCCCGGTCGCCGCGCGCGCGGCGCGCGGCGACAGCCGGTACGATACTGACCGCCATCGCCAGCAAGAACGACGGCGCGACGCCGAACAGGGTGCGCGCGTAGCTGTACGCGCCGAACACATAGCCCGCCTTCGCGGCGGAAAAGCCCGCGCCGCCGATCAGCCGCGCGTTGATCGTCAGCGAGTCGATCAGCGACGCCAGATTGATCGCCGCCGCGCTCAGCGTCGCGGGGATGGCGATGTGCAATAGGCGGGCCGTGACGGGGTGCGGTTTTTGAGGGGGCCTAGGACGCGCCACATGCCGCCGCCTCACGGACACCATGTAGACCACAGCCGATAGCGAGCCCAGCGTTACGCCGCACATCGCGGCGGCGGCTTTCACGTCGTCCGGCGCGCCCAGTGACGCGGCGATCATCGTCAGCGCCAGCCCCGCCCCGGCTTTGACCCCGGCTTCCAAGCTTTGGCTGACGGCGGTCGGTGTCATGTCCCCATGTCCCTGATGATACCCTCTGTAGGCGCTGGTGATACAAACCAGCAGCATCGACGGCCCCACCGCCCGCAAAGCCAGCGCGATATGCGGACTGCGTCCGGCG
>Ga0082212_10008152_pt1 | contig 13729 bp, 10 predicted proteins | sample TergutNt197P3_FD_71548 | JGI IMG/M metagenome (GOLD analysis project Ga0082212, IMG submission 71548) | Neocapritermes taracua P3 segment gut microbial communities from Petit-Saut dam, French Guiana - Nt197 P3 | ecosystem: Host-associated > Arthropoda: Insects > Digestive system > Gut ... | reverse complement strand
ATTCCCTGATGGTTCTTGCACCGATTCCGTCTCTTCGCAGCACCTCAACCAGTTCAGGCGCGTACATAACGTCCCATTCAAGATTGCCCGGATCCTGAAACGAAAAAATGGAACCTTCGTCCCGCCAATCGCTTAAATCCTCCACCGGCGCCGACCACGCCCTTATATCAGTCCCACCATAGTCGGAATATCTCACATCGTGCATCCCGACAATGTAAGCGCGGTATTTGCCGGGATTGTCTGGGTCTTCAAAAACGCGCGGCTCCCCTTCCGGCAAATGCTCCCATAACGGCAAATATGGGTTCGCCGCCATGACGCTTATACCAAGTGAAGGTAATACCCCTATCACAAGCGCCAAGGTCACCATAAATAATAATGCCCGAAAGGGCACACGCAGTTTTCCTGTTTTCATTTTGAATTTCCTCCTTTTCTTGCGAGCGTTCACCTGAACCAGACATGGATGCAAAAAAGTATGAACCCCAGCAGGACGCCGATGAACACGAGCGCCACAAGAAGCACCGCCTTCAGTACGCCGAACATGAAGGCGACATTCTCGCGGAACGTGAGCTTGACGGGCGCCACAGGGTCGGCGGAAACGCCCGTCCCGGCGTCGCCCGGCGTCCGCTCCCCGCTGTACCATGGCATCCCCTCGACGTTCATCGGAGCGACGACCCTTCCGTCGTCAATATCGTCTTTGCGTTTTTTGCCGTTCGTTTTCATTTGCCGACGTAACTCTTTTCCTCTGCAAGACCCCATCATTGCGGGCTTGACCCGCAATCTCCGGTAATACGGCGCGGCAAGGAGATTGCGGCTCGGAGGCCGCAATGACGCGAGATATCATTTTTCATTCATAACCCCTGATTCCTAAATCCTGATCCCTTAATCCTAAATCTAGTCATACAAATGGCAGGCGCAGAAGTGCCCCGGCGACCTCTCCGTCAGCTCCGGCGTATCCTTCTCGCACCGCGCCATCTTACTCTCGCAGCGCGTGTGGAACTTGCACCCCTTCGGCGGGTTCGACGGCGAGGGCAGACTGCCCTCGAGGACTATCCTGCTCATTTTTATATCCGGGTCCGGCGCGGGGATCGCCGAAAGCAACGCCTTTGTGTACGGGTTCATCGGGTTGTGGAAGAGCTCCTCCGTCTCCGAAAGCTCGACCAGCGATCCGAGATACATCACGCCGACCGTGTCCGAGATATGCTCGACGACCGAAAGGTCATGCGAAATGAAAAGATACGTCAGGCCAAAATCCTGCTGAAGCTGTTTGAGCAGGTTGATTATCTGCGCCTGTATCGAAACGTCCAGTGCGGACACGGGCTCGTCGCACACGATGAAGTCCGGATTGAGCGCCAGGGCGCGCGCGATGCAGATCCTCTGTCTCTGGCCGCCGGAGAATTCGTGCGGATAGCGATCCTTGTGGTATTCCTGAAGCCCGCAGGCTCTCATGATGAGCGTAATGTAATCGTCGTGCTCGGCGGCGGCGACTATGCCGTGCTCGCGTACAGCCTCCCCGATGATCTCGCCGACGGGGATGCGCGGAGAAAGGCTGGAATATGGGTCCTGGAACACTATCTGCATACGCGGGCGCAGCTTCCGAAGCTCTTCCCTCGATAATCCGAAGATATCCCGCCCGTCGAACAGGACCTCTCCCCCGGTACGCTCCAGAAGCCTGAGCATGGTGCGCCCCGCCGTTGACTTACCGCAGCCGGACTCGCCAACAAGCCCCATGGTCGCGCCGCGTTTGATTTTGACGGATATCCCGTCGACGGCCCTGACATTCTCGACGGTTCGCCGAAAGAAGCTGGACTTGATGGGAAACCACTTCTTAAGATCGTTTACCTCGATAAGATATTCGCTGCTCGCAACATCCACTGACCACAACTCCTAATCCCTAATCCCTATTCCCTAATCCCTTGCCTCGCGTCGCGAGGCTTTCGACGTCCACCGACACCGGATAACCCAGCATCACGCCCTCGCCTTCGCAGCGCCAGCATGACACAATGTGCGTGTCGCTTATACGGAACTCGGGCGGATAATCGCCGTCGCACTTGTCGCAGCGCATCTCGCATCTGTCCCGGAAATAGCAATAGTTCGGCATGTTCACCGGGTTCGGCACGTTGCCGGGAATATTGTAAAGGCTCTCGACCTTTTCGCCGACCTTCGGCTTTGATTTCATAAGCCCTATCGTGTACGGATGCGTGGGATTGTGGAACACGTCGCCCGTATTGCCTTTTTCCACCACCCGCCCCGCGTACATGACGACGACATAGTCCGCCATATTCGCAATAACGCCCAGATCGTGCGTTATCAGCATTATGGAGCTGTGCACCCTGTCCTTCAGCTCCTTCAGCAGATCGAGAATCTGCGCCTGGATCGTGACGTCCAGCGCCGTCGTCGGCTCGTCCGCTATTATAAGCTCCGGGTTGCACGAGAGCGCCATCGCTATCATGACGCGCTGGCGCATACCGCCGGAGAGTTCATGCGGGTACATATAATATGTTTTCGCGGCGTCCGCGATTCCCACTATTTCGAGCATCTCGACCGTGCGTTTCTTCACGTCCTCGGCGCCCATATCCGGATTGTGCAGCTCAATGACCTCGTCTATCTGCATCCCGCAGCGGAAGACGGGATTCAGGCTTGTCATCGGCTCCTGGAATATCATTGACACCTTGTTGCCCCGCAGGCTCATCATTTCGCGCGTGGGCGTGTTCACCAGATTGTACGCCGTGCCGTTACCCATGTTGAAACGTATTTCACCGCCGACCGTCTGCCCCTGGGGGCGCTGCAGAAGCTGCATCAGCGACAGGCTCATGACGCTTTTGCCGCACCCGGACTCGCCGACGATTCCGACGACGGTGCGCTTCGGAACGTCGAAGCTCACCCCGTCCACGGCCCTTATCGTCCCGACGTCGGTGAAGAAAAACGAACATGCGTTGTCGATCTCCACGACGTTGTCCTCGCTGCGCATTTTGGTCGTGTATCCCGACGGGTCCGCCCCGCTGGCGTTTCGGGCGCGCTCAAGCCTGCGCATGACCTTCCGGTTGAATCTGGTGATTTTGGCGGACTCGCTCCCCGATATGTACTTACGTTTCTTTTTAGCCACTATATCCTAACTCCTAAATCCTAATTCCTAAATCCTAAAAGCGCTCCGCGCTCACCTGCGCATCTTCGGGTCGAACGCGTCGCGCAGGCCGTCGCCCACGAAGTTGAACGCCACCACCGTCAGGCATATCAGCAACCCCACGGGTATCCATATGTACGTGTACTTTGCCATGTTCTCCGATGAACTTGTAATCGCGTTTATCATCGTCCCCCACGTCGCCATCGGGTGCTTCACCCCCAGCCCGAGGAATGACAGCGTCGATTCGTAAACGATGACTTCCCCGACGCCCATTGTCGCCCTGACGATGAGCTGCGGCATCACATTCGGCACAAGGTGGCGGAATATGCGCCGCCGCGCCTTCATGCCCGTCGCCTCCTGCGCTATCATGAACTCCTGTTCGCGCAAGGAGAGTATCTGACCCCTCACCAGCCTCGAAATCGGCGCCCAGCCCAATATGCCAAGAATCGCCATCATCCAGATCAGACGCCTGTACGGGTCCATTTTCAGTTTGTCGAACAGGGCGCCGAAAATTATCAGTATCGGATAGGAAGGGACACAGTAGAAAACGTCCGCGACACGCATTATCAGCGTGTCCACCCATCCGCTGAAATATCCCGATATGCCGCCCATAATGACGCCAATGATCATTTCGATGAAAACAACGACAAACCCGACCATCAGCGAAATCCGGCCGCCATACATCATACGCGCCAGTATATCCATTCCGTCGCCGTCGGTCCCGAACCTATGATCCTTGGAGGGCGCGGCGTATATATCGATCAAATACGTTATCTGGTCGACCGTCATCACGTATTCCCCGGTGTTTTTGCGGCTCACGGTGATCTCGGAATCGACAAAATACGGTTCGCCGTTTTCAAGGTAAACGTAATTGCCTTCGTTATCTATCTCATGGACGCCGTAAACGAAGGTCGTCTCAAGTATGAAATTCTCCTGCATGTTCTCTATGACGGCTTTTGCGGCTTCCTTGAAATCGACCGATAGGGTGTCCTGTCCGGAGTATCTGCGTATGGAGTACGTGCTCAAAGCGCCGATATCATGCCCGGAGGAATCCGATATCACGATGCTCTCCCCGGCGTCCCCGACAGTGTACGAAGCGCCGTCCACGGTGAACCCCCCGTCGCCGTAAAGCGCGAACAGCGCCTTTATCCTGAAGTCGTCCGAAAACTCCGTCGAAACGTCGTATGCGTTGAACACATATGTGGAACCGATGATCGAGACAATCATTTCGCCCGGCTCAGAAATGAAGTAAACTCCGCCGCCGCTTGCGATATCGTAAGTCCGCCCATCGTATTCGAACCCGTCTGACCCGAGGTTTTCGAGCATGGCCGACATGAACCCCTCGTCCGTCTGTACGCCCCAATAAGCGGGGCTCACCTCGAACGCCGGATCCATGCGCGTAACGGTATATGTATTCCTCGCCGACGTCACGGAATACGCCACGCCGTCATACTCGAACTCCGCCGCCTTGTCCTCTATCGCGCCGAGGGCCGCTTCCTTCAGCCCGTCGCCCAGGCTTGCGCCCTTCCACTCAAACGTCTTCAGAAGCCTGTCGTACGCGGCTACCTGCACGCTTGGGCTATATTCGCCTACATGCGTCATTGCCACCATCGACATGGTATATACCCTGTCGCCCAGCTTGCTTACCACATATTCGGCGCCGTCGCTGCCGAGAACCTCCATTTCCCCGATATCCTGCGCTTCCATTTCAATGATATACGAATTGAAACGGTTCGCCACCGTTGCCGGCGGTCTGGGCGCCCCGGGGATCGCGTAAGGGATGTATTCCGTTCTTTCTATCGCGCTTGCATAGTCTTTGTTCAGATAGTCGAACTTGTAGAACAGCTGGGTTTGTGAATATGGATAGAAGATCGGCGCCGCAAACGAGAAAAGGAACATCACCACCAGAATCACCAGCCCGACGAGGGCAAGCTTGTTTCTGAAGAACCTCTTGACGACAAGCCTTCCCGGCGAGAGCACCTTGACCCTCTCGGTATCGTCAAGCGATAGAATTTCCCCTTCGCCCGCGGACGTCTCCCTCTCCGCCTTCCATTCCCCCGCCGCTTTGACCTTGAGCGCCTCGAACAATCCATTTTGCTTCGTTTTCGTCGTTGTTTTCATCACGGCCTCCTAATGCACGCGCACGCGGGGATCCACGACCGCGTACAGGATGTCCGATATGAGGTTTCCAAGGAGCGTCAGGATGGCGAGAAAAGTCAGATAAAACATGGTATACGGAATATCGCCGCTTACCATGGAATGGAACGACGTATATCCAAGCCCCCGTATCGCGAAAAGGGTCTCCGTTATCAGCGCCCCGGAAAAGAGCCCCGGAAGAGAGCCGCCCAAAATGGTTATCAACGGTATCAGCGTGTTCCTGAATGCGTGTTTGTTGATTACGCGGCTCTCCGGCAAACCCTTCGCCCTCGCGGTGCGTATGTAGTCCGAATTAAGCACCTCGAGCATATTGGTCCGCGTATAGCGCATGAGAGCGCCGATGCTTATGATCGTAAGGGTCGCCGCCGGCAGGACAAAATGCTTGCACAGGTCGAGAAATTTCCCAAAGTCGGTAAGGAGCAGGTAGTCCCTGCCTTGCATACCGCTTATGTCGAACCATTTGAGGTTTACGGCGAAAATAAACTTCAATATCGTCGCGGCGAAAAACGTCGGAAGCGATATCCCAATGAGCCCTATTACCGTCACCGAATAGTCCGTGATGCTGTATTGCCTCCTGGCGGCTGTTATCCCAAGCGGGATCGCGATGACTATTTCAAGAAAGAACGCTATCAGCGCAAGGAAAAAGCTGTACCATATCACGTCCTTGAACTTTTGCGTGACCGAGACGGTCCAGTACCAGCTTTCACCGAAGTCACCCTTGACAGCGGACTTCAGCCATGTGAAAAACCCCCCGAGCAGGCCCTTGTCGAAGCCGTACTGCACGTTCAGCTCCGCAAGCCATTCCGACGCCGACTTAAGGCTGCCCGGCCTTACGGCGAGCTCGCGTGCCGTCGTCTCGACATAACTGGAGGGCAACGAGTACATCAGAGTGTAAACGGCAAACATGACAAAGAAAAGAATCAGCACGCAAAGCAGCAGCCGCCTTAGTAAAAACTCACCCATATGGCAACCCCGAATCTAAAATGAAATAGCAGGGTTATGGGCGCAATGCGCCCATAACCCTTGATGCAAAAACCTACGCGGCTTCGAGCAGCTCGATGTCGTGCATCCAACCCCAGAAGGTCGTGATGTTCGGAGTCACCGTCTCCATCTTCACGCGCTCGGGTGAGAAGATGACCGCGTTCTGACGCTGGTAGTTCGGTATCTCGACCGCCCACTCCATGATGATCTCGAGGCAGCGTTTATACGTCGCCCTGCGGAAGCTCTGATCCGCGCTTGCGCGGGCTTCCAGGATAAGCTCGTCGAGTTCGTCGTCCGCTATGTGGTAGTGGTTCGAGTCCGTCCCGCCCTGACCGACGTAGTTGGAGCTGTGGTAGACCTGGTACATGTCGGGGTCTATCGTCGCTCCCCAGGCGGCGCACCACATCTCCGCGGTGCCGCCTTCGAGCGAATCCCAGAGAACGTTGGCGTTGACGGGGTCGTTGATCTCAAGCGTAATGCCTATCGTGGCAAGCGCATCCTTGGTTGCCGTGAGGATGCCGTATGCCGGGTGGTCGCCGCCGCCGTCCGCGGGAATTATGACTTCATAGGTCAGCGAGGCTCCGGCGGGCGCCGTCGTGAACTTGGCGCCGTCCCATGTATAGCCCGCGGCCTTTAGGAACTCCACGCACGCGGCGAGGGCAGCTTCGTATCTTTGCGCCTCGGACATTGAATCCGTGTATATCGGCGCGCCGTTCACGTCGGTCGAATAGGCCAGCCTGTATCCGGGGTCGTTCGGACGCGGGGCCGCCCAGGACGTGTTCGATATCGGGTACTGGATGACGCTCGCCCTGTCGCCGTAATACGAGTTGACGACCGTGTTGCGGTAGACCGCGAACAGCGTGGCAAGGCCTTTGCGGAGGTTCTTCGACGCCTCGCTCGCCCACTCCCCGCCTACGTTGACCGTGTGCGCGGCTATGCCGATGTAGCCGTAGCCAAGGTTGTCCACGGTGCTTGTCACTATCACGTCGCCCGTGATCTCCCCGTTTGAGTTATAGCTCTTTATATTTCCTATCGTCTCGTCCGAGAAGCTTGGGTCGGTGACGTCGATCGTGCCGGCCACGAGGCCCGCGAGCTTGTCGGCGTCGGTGACTTCGCGCAAGCGCAGGTATTTGACCTTTGGCTCGCCCTTCCAGTAGTTTTCGTTTGCCTCATACGAAATTACGCCGCTCTCGTAGGAAATGAACTTGTACGGGCCCGCGCCCATCGGCTGTATCGTCTTTGTCCTCACGATGGACAGGTCGCCCTTCGGGAATCCAAATTTGTTGGCGTTGAAATCGTACATGCCCCTGTCGCCGTAGTAATGGAGCGGAGCGACCTCGAAGCCGAAGTTATAGATGCTCGTTGCCTCGAAGTAATCCGTCGTGACGGTCAGGCTGTAGTCGCCCGTCCTCTTGAGGCCGGCGATGTTCATTATCTCGCCGCCTGCCGCGGGATCCTTCGGGCCTTCCTTCGATATGAACAGGCTGATGATCTCGTCGGAGATCGAAGCGCCCGCGTCGGGGGAAATCTCCAGATTGATTCCGCCGTCCGTGAAGTCGTAGCCGTACTCTTCAACAAATTCATCCCAGTAATCCCGCACAGTCGGGAACTGGCCGGCGCCTACATTGTACTCCTCGCCCGACGCCGTGATGAAGATACCCGTGAGCTCCTCGTCCTCGTCCTCCTCGGGCTCGCCGAAGCCCCAGGCGAACATTCCGAGCGCGACCTCGCTGCCGCCCACGAAATCAAGATACGCCCCATAATGTGAAACGCAATAGTCGATTATGTCCTGTGTGAATTTGACGCCGGCAGTCGGGACGCAATCGTTCCAGAAAGCGTCCTGCTGCTCCTGCGTCCAGTTGGAGAAGTTGGCGTTGTCCGGCCCCGCGTCCATGATGCCTTCGGCAATCGCCAGATACTTCGTGTATATTTCATCCGAAACGCCCGTGCGATAGTTGTTCATGCCGGTGACGGGCATTGAATAGAACGTCGCCGATCCGTCGTAGGTCGGGTCGCACATGACGTAGATGGAGAATATGACGTCGTCGATCGTAAGCTTCTCTCCATCCGAGAACAGGATGTCCTCGCGGAGCTTGATGTTGTAGTCGACCGTCCCGTCCGCTTTCTGGACGATGTCGAAGTCGGCTATGTTTGTGTAGTTGTAATCGACCCCGTTGTACGGAATCGTCTCGCCGCCGATGCCCTTGAGGATTATGTTGCCGGCGCGGTCATTGACGATGAGCACCACCTGCGTCAGTTCCGACGCGTCGGCGTCATATGCCGTTTTGTGGAAGAATGGGCTGAACTTCTGCGAGAAGTTGCTGTACCCCACGACTATCGTCTGCGGCTCCGCGGCGGGGGGAGGCGGTGGCGCAGTGTCGTCGGTTGTTGTCGACGGCGCCGCGGGCGCCGGGCTGTTGGTGGCGCCGGTGTCAGCCGCCGCCGGCGGGGGGGAGTCTTCCGGTTTTGGATCGTCCTTGCAGGCCGCAAGAAACGACAGTGCCATCGCAAGGGTCAGGATCAGGCACAATAGCCTCATGGATCTCTTTTTCATTTTTTGGGTCATCCTCCTTAAAAGTATTTATATCATCACGTTTCACAACGCGTAATGACCTTCATCCACCTGCAAAATCTAAAATACTATTTCGTCCTTTATGGAGAGCTGTCCGACCTTGGCCGCCTTCACCAAACGAAACCTCGCGTACGCCAGCGCCGTCGCGACCGCGACCACCAGAGCCATCAGCCCGAAGACGTAGTCGCCGGGTATAAAGGCGTCCGGTGATTTCACCAGCAAATACGCAAGCCCTATCGCGGAGACCGCGGCGAGCGCGCCGGAAACGAAAGCCGCGGGGGCAAGCCGCGCCGCTATCCTCTCGGCGTTGTACCTTGTCGTTATCTCTTTTGCGATAAGCAGCGAGAAGGCGGAAAGGGTCAGTATATACAGCGAGATCATCGTGATGGAGAAAGGCAGCAGCACATACCAGACGCGCGCCGCCCGCACCCTCATGAAAAACGCGCCGATGAAGGCCAGGTCCGAAACCACCGAAAGCAATACGATTGCAAGCTTGTTTGCCTTCGGTACGGCCGGCACGAAGACATAGTCCCCGCCGACATACACCGCCCTCGACCTGTTGCGCCCTTTTTCATCGACGAATTTTTCGATATTGTAATCCCTGAGGTATTTTTTCGATACCATGGCACGGCTCCGCTCCAAAGTTTCCGCCCTGTATATTCAATTGTCTATTATAAAGCAAAATTGTAAAAAAACAACAAAAATATTAAAAATTGCATATTCATATTGAATATTCCATATTACATTCCCATATTATTGTCCCGCGAATTGTGTTCCTGCCGCGTACCGGCGGCGGCGTCCAAATACTTTTCCACCGTTTTGTACTTTGTACCTGCCTTTTTGGATATTTCGACGAATCATGGGGAAAAGAACGGCTTTTTCCCCGTTCCATATTTACATTGGGTCCCGCCGGTGTTAGAATCTTCTTCAATACAGACCAAACTAATACAAGGAGGCAATTATATGCTCGACCCGACCAAGTACAAAGACTGGCAAATAGCCGAGGAAGCCGAAAAATCACTCCCCGGGGTGGATTTTTTCCGTGAAAAGATGGGGCTGCTGCCCGACGAGATCATCCCATACGGGAAGACGCCAAAGCTTGACTTCATAAAAATAATGAATCGCCTGAAGGACAAGCCGGACGGCAAATACATCGAAGTGACGGCAATAACGCCGACGCCGCTCGGCGAGGGCAAGTCCACCACGTCGCTGGGGCTCGTCGAGGGAATAGGCAAGCTCGGCAAGAACGTCGGCGGATGCCTGCGCCAGCCTTCCGGCGGCCCGACGATGAACGTCAAGGGCACCGCGGCGGGCGGCGGGAACGCGCTGCTCATCCCGATGACGGAGTTTTCGCTCGGCCTGACGGGCGATATCAACGATATCATGAACGCGCACAACCTGTCCATGGTCGCGCTCAACGCCCGTATGCAGCATGAGCGCAACTACGACGACAAAAAACTCGAGGAAATCGGCCTCAAGCGCCTCGACATAGACCCGGAGCGCATAGAGATGGGCTGGGTCCTCGACTTCTGCGCGCAGGGCATGCGCAACATCCGCATGGGACTCGGCGAGGGCGACAAAAACGGCTTCGAGATGGACTCGAAGTTCGGCATAGCCGTCGGCAGCGAGCTCATGGCCATCCTCTCCGTCGCGAGGGATCTGAAGGATCTCCGTGAGAGGATAGGCAAAATAATCGTCGCCTATAACAAGAAGGGCGAGCCCGTGACGACGGCCGACCTCGAGGTGGACGGCGCGATGACGGCGTGGATGCGCAACACGATAAACCCGACGCTGTGCTACACGGTCGAGCATCAGCCGTGCTTCGTGCACGCGGGCCCGTTCGCGAACATAGCGATAGGCCAATCCTCGATCATCGGCGACCGCCTCGCGCTCAAGCTCTTCGATTACCACGTGACGGAGTCCGGCTTCGCCGCCGACATCGGCTTCGAAAAATTCTGGAACGTCAAATGCCGCCTGTCCGGCCTGAAGCCCCACGTTTCGGTCGTGGTCGCCACGATACGCGCCCTCAAGATGCACGGAGGCGGCCCCGCGGTCGTCGCAGGGCGCCCGCTCCCGAAGGAATACACGGAGCAGAACCTCGACCTGCTTGAAAAAGGCACCGAGAACCTGTTCCACCACGTCAACAACGTCAAGAAGTCGGGCATCAAGCCCGTCGTCTGCATAAACAAGTTCTATACGGACACCGAGGAGGAAATAGCCCTGCTCAAGCGTCTGTGCAAGGAGCAGAACGTCCGCTGCGCGCTCAGCGAGCATTGGCAGTACGGCGGCGAAGGCGCGAAGGAGCTTGCGGAGCTCGTCATCGAAGCATGCGAGGAGCCAACGGAGCTCAACTACCTGTACGACCTGTCGATGCCGCTGCGTCAGCGCGTCGAGCTCATAGCGAAGGAAGTCTACGGCGCCGACGGCGTCGAATGGGCGCCGCTCGCGGTCGAAAAGGCCGAGCGCTTTGAGAATGACCCGTATTACGCGGATTTCTGCACGATGATGGTCAAAACACACCTCTCGCTCTCGCACGACCCCGCCATAAAAGGCGTTCCAAAGGGCTGGAAGCTGCCCATCCGCGACATACTCGTGTACGGCGGCGCGAAGTTCCTTTGCCCCATGGCCGGCACGATAAGCATGATGCCCGGCACGAGCTCCAATCCGGCATACCGCCGAATCGACGTCGACACAGAGACCGGCAAGGTCTCCGGACTGTTCTAGGAACAAGGGGTTAGGAGGGTTCTATGTCATTCGTACGAAATTCCTGCGTAGAATTTGTCGAGGTTCTTGCCTCAAAGGCCTCTGTTCCGGGCGGCGGCGGCGCTTCCGCGCTTGTCGGCGCCGTCGGCATGGCGCTTGGCTCGATGGTCGGCAGCCTGACGGTCGGCAAAAAGAAGTACGCGGACGTCGAGGCGGAAATAATGGCCGTAATGGAAAAAGCGGCGCTGCTGCAGGACGAGCTGATACACCTGGTCGACCAGGACGCGGTCGCCTTTGAGCCGCTGTCAAAGGCATACGGCATTCCGAAGGACGACCCGAACAGGGAGCACGTCATGGAGGAGGCGCTGAAGGTCGCGACAAGCGTACCGATGGACATTATGCGCGCCTGCGCCAAGGCGATAGAGCTTCACGACGAGTTTGCGAAAAAAGGCAGCGCGCTCGCCATCAGCGACGCCGGCGTCGGGGTGGCGTTCTGCAAGTCCGCGCTGATGGGCGCAAGCCTGAACGTATTCATCAACACGAAGTCGATGACGGACAGGGCGTACGCGGCGGCCGTCGAAGCCGAAGCCGACGACCTTCTGAAAACCTATTGCGCCAAAGCGGACGAAATCTACGACTCCGTCGTGGCGCGGCTCAGGTAAGGAGGTTGAGACATGGCTGAATTATTAAAGGGCGCCGCGGTGGTAACGGCGCTGAACGACAAGATGATGAAAGAAATAGAGGATCTGAAGGGTAGGGGTATATCCCCCACCCTCGCGATCCTCCGCGTCGGCGAAAGGGACGACGACATCTCGTATGAAAAGGGCGCGATGAAGCGCTGCGAGACAGTCGGCGTCGCCGTGAAAAACGTGGTGCTGCCGGCCGACGTGGCCCAGGACGTCCTGATGAAGAACGTCGAGGATCTGAACAACGACGCCACGGTCCACGGGGTCCTGCTGTTCCGCCCGCTTCCCAAGCATCTCGACGAGGAAGCGATAAGGAACGCGCTGAAGCCCGAAAAGGACATAGACGGCATAACGGACGGCTCTCTCGCCGGCGTTTTCACGGGTAACAACCGCGGTTTTGCCCCGTGCACGGCGCAGGCCTGCATGGAGATACTCGATTTCTACAACATCGACTGCAAGGGCAAGCGCGCCGTCGTGATAGGCCGCAGCCTGGTCGTCGGCAAGCCCGCCGCAATAATGCTCATGGGCAAAAACGCGACGGTCACGGTATGCCACACGCGCACGGTCGATATGCCCTCGATTGCGAGGAACGCGGAAATACTCATCGTCGCGGCCGGCAAGATGGAAAGCCTCACGGGCGAATACTTCAGTCCCGGGCAGGTGGTCATAGACGTCGGGATAAACTGGAACGACGAAAAAGGCAAGCTCTGCGGCGACGTGAAATTCGAGGACGCCGAGCCGATAGTGGCGGCGATAACCCCGGTCCCCGGCGGAGTGGGAACGGTAACGACGTCCGTACTGGTTTCCCATGTGGTCGAAGCCGCAAAAAATTTATTGTAATAAGGGAGTGCTTGTGGTATGATAATAATCGCCGAAAAACTCAACGGCTCGATACCGTCCTGCGGCAAGGCGATCGCGGCGCGCGACGAGGCTTACATAAAAGACATGGCGAAGCGACAGGCCGAATCAGGGGCCGCCTTTATAGATTGCTGCGCCTCGGTCAACGAGGGCGAGCTTGAAACGCTGAAGTGGATGATAGACACGGTGCAGAGCGTCACGGACTGCCCGATATCGGTGGATTCGCCGGCGGTGGAGATCGTGATAGACGCCATGAAGTTTTGCGAGAGGCCCGGCCTGTTCAATTCAGTTTCGGGCGAGGGCGGGAAGATAGACCTCGCGTTTCCCATACTCGCAAAGCCCGAAAACAGCAAATGGGAAGTCATGGCGCTGCTGTGCGACGACACCGGCATCCCGAAGAGCGCGGCAAAGCGCATCGAGGTTTTCGACATGACGATGGCGAAGGCGGCGGAGTACGGCATAGAGGAAAGCCGCATCCACATCGATCCGCTGATAGAAATGCTCTGCACGACGGACGACGGCGAGGGCATCTCGATGGTCCTCGAGGTCATGAACCACATCAAGTCGACGCATCCGAAGGTGCATATCTCGGGCGCGATCTCGAACATATCCTTCAATCTCCCCGTGCGCAGGCTCGTGAACCAGGCTTTC
>Ga0082212_10008151_pt1 | contig 13729 bp, 9 predicted proteins | sample TergutNt197P3_FD_71548 | JGI IMG/M metagenome (GOLD analysis project Ga0082212, IMG submission 71548) | Neocapritermes taracua P3 segment gut microbial communities from Petit-Saut dam, French Guiana - Nt197 P3 | ecosystem: Host-associated > Arthropoda: Insects > Digestive system > Gut ... | reverse complement strand
CAAGGTGTGGCTGGATGCAGAGGGCAATGTGATAAAAGACACCAAAGGGCTGGTTGCCAAGTTTGGGTTTGCATATGAAATCGGCGCGAATAAAGGCAATAAAACATTGAGCCCCGGCAAGATAGGCGTACCTGCGGGCACCTACGCTATCAGCGAACTGCTTGCGCAGCTTTCACTGAACTACTCGCTCATAGGCGTCTCGGGCGCAGGATTCAGCATCAACGGCGATGTGGCTGAAATCACCATTACAAACGACATGGCGCTTGCTGGCGGCAAGTACACGGCGACGTTTACAAACAAAGAAGACCCGTACGCCATCATCCTGAAGGAATGGGTAGACGGCAACCCGGACGACCTGACAGCACTGTTCGATATTTACGAATATGACGAAGACGCGGCTGATTTGCGCGGCGACCTAGTCAAATCCGATGTTGCGGCAATGGAAAAAACCTACGTTGCGCCGGGAGTGTACGTAGTCGCGGAGCAGGTGAAACCGGGCTATGCAATACAGCCTGACCAGATTGTCGAAATCGAAGCGGGCGGAATCGGAACGGTGGAATTCGTGAACGAGCCGGACGACGGCGGGTTCGACGGATGGCTCCTGTTGGCCAAAACAGTCAACGGGACGGCGATAGGAGATTGGGAACTTAACGGCGTCAGCCTTGCAGACGTTATCGACGACATATCATTTAACCTCTTTGAGGCAACATTGGACGCAGACGGCAATCCGGACGGTTATGAAGGCCTCGCCATTGCAACGGCAGAGCTTGCTCTGGGTGGAGACATCCTCTTTGAAAATCTCCCGGACGGCCTCAACGGCTGGTACGCAGTAGTGGAAGCGTTCACCCCCGGCAGCCTTGCCGAGGAAATCTTCGAAGACGTTGGCCCGCTGTTCGTGTTCTTCGTAGACGGGGTTGGCGTTGGCGGCACAAAAGCGGACTTCGACTATGACGCTTACTACACGATAGTCAACGGCTACGGCGGCGGCTATGTCCTGGGCTACCCGGGGCTGAACAACACAGGGGACATTTTCCCCATTGACGTTATGAACGCAGAAACAGGCATTGTTTACCCGTCCTTCTGCGCAAATGCCGGCTCGGTGTCGTTCTTTGAAGGCCCTGGCAACTACATGGTTGCTATGAGCGAGGCGCCAAATGGCGTTCCCTATGCGGAGTTCCTGAAAGCGTACAACTATATTGAAGCGAAATACGGCAAATTGGACGATTGCAGAGTCGTCACGCAGATAGTCACATGGGCGCTGCTGGGCGCTGTCGACATCCCTTCGGAGGAGTTCGACAATATCAACTGGGACGCTGTTGAAGCCGGCACTTGGGCGGTAAAAGGCATCCCTGGCGCGAAAGCCATAGTGGAAGACATAATGGCAAATTACGCAGACTACGTGTTTGACGGCACAGAAGAGATAGTCGACGTCGTGTTCATGATTGGCATCAACAATGCCGACTACTACACGGCACAGCCGCAGCTGGTACCGATTTACGGCAGTAACGGCTTCGACAACAAGACAGGCGGCGGCTACGACAGCAGCGTGTGGTTCAACAAGGTAAAATACGGCGGCGTGCTGGAAGTATTGCCGGGAGAGTTTGCCTTTGAGCTGTTCAAGATCACAGCCGAAGGGGAGGTGCCGATCGGCACTTATGAAACAGGTTTCAGCGGAATGGTGTTTGTTGAAGGCCTTTTGCCCGGCAGCTACGTGTTCAGGGAAGTGACCGCGCTGTTCTGGGACGAGCCGTACCACGGTGCGGACGGGGACTACAACCTTGTCTGGAAACCGATTTACCCGGGCACCGATGACGGCCTTTACTTCACAATCGATGCTAAGGGCGATGCGGTCTGGCCAGCGGAGTACGAGCTGGACGAGACAGGTGCGCCGACGGTGAACAACGTGGCTCACTGCAAGCACTGCGTGTTTTGGAACGACCTTGAGTTTTATTACGGCACAAACCCGCATACGGCGGTGCCGTTTGAAGGCGGCTGGCTCATCTACTTTGACGACTTCTGCGGTGGAGAGCTGGAGGTAATCGGCGTTTTGCATCCGACATGCGAAGCGGCGGGAATCGTATGGCTTAAATGTACGGATTGCGAAATCGGCACAGGCGTAGGGTTTGGCGAGCCGCATGGGCACGACTACCAGCCTACCGGCGAGTACGTCAGCGGCGACCCTGCGAATGGAGAATGGTATATTTGCTCATATGACAAGTATCACGAAATTATAGTGATGCCAGAATAAATTAAACATGCGATACACAAGTCTAACGACTTGATGCGACAACCAAACAGCTGTATTATTCCGAAGCCGGAGGTGGTAAAGGCGCTCTGCCCTTACCACCTTCGGTTTACCCGACGTCGGCAGAGAGAAAAACATGGTTGAAAAAAAAGCTGCTTGGTGGTAAAATAGCAACAGAGGGAAAGAGCAGTCTCTTTTCCTCTTTAATTGATAAAACGCCTTGCATTATCGCGAATATTTGGAAAAGGAAATGGTGGATGACATGAAGAAAAGACTTTATTCAATCATCCTCTTGGCCGCCTTACTGGCGGCGGTGTGCCCGCTTTCTCTTGCGGCATATGCGGCGGATGACGAACCGGGCGGCGAAATGCTCGATCAAATCATTATCATGTTTTTCGAAAGGTCGAATTTCCCTGGCAAGGAAAAGCAGTACGACGACGAGGTTGCCAAAGTCCGCAGGGACGGATTGTCCGTTGTTGCTGACAACGTCTACGTGGTCAAGGCTGAGGGTTTGTCAAAAAACCCAAACGCTATTCTCAACAAGTACAAGAACAGCAAGTTTGTCATGTATGCCGAGCCAAACTTCAAAGGCGATTTTGACGCTGTTCCAAACGATCCGAACTATTCCACTCTAAAAGCTCTGTTAACGGCAATCAACGCACAGAACGGCTGGGACATTGTTAAAAGCGGAGGCCCGCCTGTTGCTGTCGTTGACTCAGGCGTCTACCAGCATTCGGATTTGCCAAAATTGCTGCCCGGGTATTCTGCCGTGGCAGGCCTTTCCCCCAACAACGACACAGTCGGCCATGGGACTGGCGTCGCAGGGACGCTCGGAGCCCTTGGCAACAACGGGATCGGGACTGTCGGCATGAATTGGGGCGCAAACATCCTGCCGGTCAAGGTGGATGATGCAAACGGCACGCTGTCTGTGGCCAACATCGCCAAGGGCATTATGTGGGCTGCGGACAACGGAGCGAAAGTGATCAGCCTCAGCGTTAGCACGACGAGCGACAGCGTGACGCTGAAAAACGCAATAGACTACGCTTACGGCAAGGGCTGTGCGTTGTTCGCGTCAACCGGCAACGACGGCAAGAATGCAATCAACTACCCTGCGCGCTACCCCAACGTCATGGCAGTGGGCGCGACGTCAAACGGGACTTCCCGAGCGTCCATATCAAATTACGGAACCGGCATGGGGGTGGTGGCGATATCCAGCTACACAACCACCACGTCGTCAGGCGGGTATGCGAGCATGGGCGGCACGTCGTTTTCCACCCCGCAAGTTTCCGGGCTCGCTTCGCTGGTGCTGGCCCTGAACCCGAACCTGACGAACGAGCAGGTGTATTCTTACATCCAGCAGGGCGCAAAGCCTTTGGGCGGCGGGTACAACAGCGAGACGGGCTATGGCGTGATAGACATGGGCAAGACATTGGCTCTCGTCCGCGACAGCGTGCCGCCGGCGGCAGTGGACACTACTGCGCCGGTATTGACGCTGGCAGGAAGCCTGGTGATGGAGATCAAGCAAGGGGAGAAGTTCACCGAGCCGGGGTATACGGCTATTGACGACACTGACGGCAACATTACGAACAAGGTGGTTGTAACAGGGACGGTGAACGTGAACACCCCGGGCGTCTACAGGCTGGAGTACAGCGTGTCCGACGCCGCAGGCAACAAGGCTGCGGCGGTCCGGGTCGTGGAGGTCGTCTTTGTGGACAGCACGCCGCCGGTTTTGACGCTGAAAGGCAGCGGGGCAATGGAAGTCAGGCAGGGCGAGGCTTACGCCGAGCCCGGGTACACTGCAGTGGACAACGTCGACGGCGACATAACAAGCAAAGTTGTTGTGTCGGGAACGGTGAACGTCAATGTGCCGGGCTTTTACACCTTAGAGTACAGGGTTTCCGACGCAGCAGGAAACGCGAGCTTTTCGACGCGCACTGTGAACGTGGTGCCTGCGGTGGAAGAGCCGCAATACGCGCTTCCCCCGACTATTACGCTTTCCGGCGCGATGGACGTGCAGATTTTCTCAAGTGAGGAGTTCACAGAGCCCGGCTACAGCGCAGCCGACTGCCTAGGCGTCAACCTGACGGGCGCAGTCAGGGTGACCGACAACATAGACTCCGGAGCCGAGGGCATCTACACTGTCAACTATTTCGTTGAGGACGCCGGCGGCAACGCGGCGCGGGCGACGCGCACGGTCATCGTGGCGGAACGGGACGTTCCGCTGCCGCCGGCCAACGCCCCCACAATTGCGATCATTGGCTCCGATCCCATCATATTGCATCTTGACAGCGGTACGCCTTACACCGAGCAGGGCGCGAGCGCCTACGACGAGGCAGACGGGGACATTTCAGCAAGCGTTCAAATAGCAGGAAGCGTCAACAGGGGCAAGGCAGGGGCGTACACCCTCACCTACCAGGTGGTGAACAGCGAAGGCCTGTCTGCGTCAGCGACGCGGGAGGTGCGCATTTTGGCCCCCAATGAAGTCGCTTCGCCTCGCCAGACGTACAATTTCAGTGGGCAGGGCAAAGCGCCTTCGACCATTACCCACACAGGGGTTGCAGTTGATACCGCCGGATGGATGGACTTTGCAGTCACAAAGATAGACAATAAGGTGACCATCAACACAGTTGTCAAAAAAGACGGCATTGAGGTGTTTGGCGGCACATACGCCGGAGTGGGCGGAACGCAGTTCTGGGCCGAGGAGGGAGTTTACAGCGTCAGCGTGACAATAACCGCCGGCAACGGCAACTGCTCGTATGGAATAAGGCTTGTGACGCCGGAATCCATAATCTTCGTGTTTGACGACGACGAAGTTCCGCTGGCGGAGCCGGACGGCCTTCTGGCGATATCGGACGACCTGCCAAAGACAGGAAACGCCGGCAGCCCGCCGTTTTTGGTTTTGATGTTTTGGCTGTCGATGGCAGGTTCAATGTGTGTGGTGATAACTAGTAGAAAAAGTACAAAATAAATTTAATTATTTTCAAAAATCACCCCATAAAATCAAACACATTAAACGTATAATACAGTATTGCAATAAACAGTAATAGTTATTAATTTAGAAAACGGCATTTTGATTCAACTAAATAAACAAAAAATCTTGAGCAGCGAAGACACAATCGGCACGTAGTTCACTTAATCAAGGAGGGAAAAGTGAAAAAATTATTGGTTATCCTACTTGGCACCGTCTTAACGATTGTGTTGTCAGCACTGTTCTTTACAGCGTCCGCATTGGGAAGCAACATAAAAAACACCGAAATTTGCCCTGCAAAATACCCAATTGTAATGAGGGCGATGCCGTCTGCCAACGGAACGGCGGGTCCCTTCGATGCAGACTACGGCACAGGCGGGGATGCACGGGTTCAACCCGGCGCATCCTTCGCCTCGCCGCAGGGGGGGAACAGCACAGAAGGCAATAGAAACCTGTTCGACTTGCTGAGGAATGACAGAGCGAGCGTGCTTGTACGCATGCTCATATTGATGACCGTGCCCCTTATTAACCTCTTTATTGTCTCGCGGTACAACAGAAGCAAGCGAGCACAAGAGAAGAATAATTGATTCGATCTTCATAGCTACGAAGGAGAATCAATGCATGCCAGCACATCAGCATATCGTCGATAGACGATATGCTGATGTGTTTATTTGCGCTTTTGCAAACGGGGCTTCTATGGTACAATATAAGCAGCGAAGGGTGGCAACAATCAAGGCATATCGGAGCGACTGGATAAGATGAACGATACGAACTACTTTTTATTAGATGAATACGACGTTGCGGTTGTCGGGGCGGGCCACGCAGGGTGCGAGGCGGCGCTTGCTTCCGCTAGGATGGGAAAGAAGACGCTGATGCTTTCCATAAACCTCGAATCGGTGGCGATGATGGCGTGCAACCCGTCGATAGGCGGGACAGGCAAGGGGCACCTTGTACGGGAAATAGACGCGTTGGGTGGCGAGATGGGGATAAACATAGACAAGACCTTTATCCAAAGCAAGATGCTCAACACTGCAAAAGGCCCAGCTGTCCATTCCCTCCGAGCGCAGGCTGACAAAAACGCTTACCATATCGAGATGAAAAAAACGATTGAGCGCCAGGAGTTGCTCGACTTGAAGCAGGGCGAGGTTGTCGACCTGATATTGGAAGGGGGGAAAGCTTGCGGCGTGATACTCAAGACCGGCGCGGCTTACCGGGCGAAGGCCGTGGTGCTTGCGACGGGGACATTTTTGCGGGGCAGGATATTCATCGGCGACAGGTTTTTTGACAGCGGCCCAAACGGGCTTGCGCCTTCATTGGAACTGGCAGAGAACTTGAGAAAATACGGGCTGCCGCTGCGGCGGTTCAAGACGGGGACGCCAGCAAGGGCACTGAAAAGCAGCCTTGATTTTTCCAAGATGGCAGAGCAGAGGGGGGACGCCGTAACAGTGCCGTTTTCCTTTATGTCGGGCAAACTCGAGAAGGAGCAGGTGCCGTGCTGGCTGACGTACACAAACAAAAAAACCCATGACATAATAAGGGCAAATTTCTCGCGGTCGGCGCTGTTTGGTGGACAGATAGAGGGCGTGGGCGTCAGGTATTGCCCTTCCATTGAGGACAAGGTGAGCCGGTTTGCGGACAAGGAGCGGCACCAGCTGTTCATTGAGCCGGAGGGGCTTTACACAGACGAGATGTATATTCAGGGGATGTCCTCAAGCATGCCGGAAGACGTGCAGCAGGAGTTTTACCGGACGATACCCGGGCTTGAAAACCTGAAAATCGCCAGGCCTGCCTATGCGATAGAATACGACTGCATAGACCCGCTCGACCTGAAGGCGAACCTTGAAAACAGGCAGATTGACAATTTGTTTTGCGCCGGGCAGTTCAACGGCAGCTCTGGTTACGAGGAAGCTGCCGCGCAGGGCCTCGTGGCAGGGGTAAACGCTGTTTTAAAAATCGATGGCAAGGAGCCGTTTATACTGGACAGGTCCGAAGCCTATATTGGCGTGCTGATCGACGACTTGGTTACAAAAGGCACAAACGAGCCGTACAGGATAATGACGTCAAGGGCGGAGTACCGCTTGGTGCTCCGACAGGACAATGCGGACGTTAGGCTGACCGAAAAAGCCTACGTGCTCGGGCTGGCAACAAAAGAACGCTACGAAAGGTGCCTTTCGGACAAACTGGAGGTTGAAAATGAGAGGAAGCGCCTAGAAGAAACAGTGCTGCTGCCAGGCGTAGCAAACGTGTTACTTGAAAAAAAGGGCAGTTCCCCGGTCTTGAACAAAACGGTGCTTTCGGAGCTCATGAAAAGGCCGGAGATCACTTATGCGGATTTGGCAGAAGTTGACGGCGCAAGGCCGCCGCTTTCGAAACATGCCATAACAAAACTTGAGGTGCAGATAAAATATCAAGGGTACATCAGCAAGCAGCTTCAGCAGATAGAAAAGTTCAAGAAGATGGAGGGCAGGAAGCTTGACCCGGAGCTTGACTATGACGGGGTGCAGGGGCTGAGGATTGAAGCACGGCAGAAGCTTGGCCGGCTGAAGCCGGCTTCCCTTGGGCAGGCGTCCAGGATATCGGGGGTGTCGCCTGCCGACATAAGCGTGCTGCTAATACACCTTGAAAAAAAGAGGCGGGAAAACTTATGAAGACACAGGTTAAGGCAGACATGATGCTAGTCCTCGTCGCGATGTGCTGGGGGTCCTCGTGCCTGCTGACAAAGATTGCGCTCGAAGACTTGCAGGAATTCAACCTCATTGCAATAAGGTTTTTGATTGGCTTTGCCTTAACGGCTGTTGTTTTTTTCAGAAGGCTGGGAAAAGACAAAAAAGCCATCTTGTATGCTGCCATGCTTTCTGCAAACTATTTCGTCGTGGTGGCGTTCATGACCTTTGGCGTACAATACACTACAGTGTCAAAAGCCGGCTTTTTGACGTGCCTGGCCGGCGTCTTTGTGCCAATCATCTGCTTTTTCGTTTTCAAGAGGAAGCTTGACAGGAAAACGGTGTTTTGCGTGGCGGCAACCTTCGTCGGGGTTTACATGCTGACTATGAGCGGCGCTGAAGACAGCGGCGGGATCAACCTCGGCGACGTCCTGTGTACGCTTTGCTCGCTGTTTTTCGCAGTGCACATCCTGTTGACGGGCCATTTCGTTAAGCGGGCAGACCCTTTGGTGCTTGCTGTTTTCCAGATGGGCTTCGTCGGCGGGCTGAATTTGATTGCGTCTTTCATTTTTGAGGCGCCGCATTTGCCGACAACGGAAACCTCATGGCTGTCGGTGCTGCTGCTTGCCGTCCTCTGCTCGGTCTTCGGGACGCTCTTTCAGAACATGGCGCAGAAACACACGTCAGAAACCCATGCGGGCATCATACTGACGCTTGAGCCAGCATTTGCGGTCATGTTCGCGTATGCCTTCCTGAAAGAAACCTTGACTGGCGGGGGGTACGCAGGCGCGATCGTCCTGCTTGTAAGCATCGTGATACTTGAAGTGGATTTTTCGAAGGGATCAGCCTAAACCTCCCAGTTGTATTTTACTTTTTCTTGAGGGTAATCTTGACAAGTTAAATAGTTCTCCTTTTGCATACGGCCAATTACAATGTACGGCGGCACGTTTTCTTTTTTTGCATGCTCCTTTATTGCGTCAAGTGAATAATTGCCGGTTTTAATAAATTCTGAATATGCATCTGGACATAAAAGCGCATCTTGTGCAAATTTATCGGCAAGGCTCTCAGCTTCTGTCTTTGTGACCGAATAGTCAACAAAACGAGTCCCGATATCTTGATTCAAGATGTGACCTATTTCGTGCAATAAGGTGAACCAAAAAACATCGGCCCAGGCTAATCGAATAGTCAAGCATAGTATAATTGTATTTGATGCAGCTTTTTCAATAAAGCCTTGTACGGGGGCTCCATTAAAATGCTTGACAATGCTAAATTTAATACCACAGTCAGAAAAAATTTTGGATAAGGCGTCGTTAATGCAACGTTGTTCCAAAAACATAGCTTTTTTTACAAGTGGAATGCAGTGTTTTAGCTTTTCGACATCAAGCATATTTGCTGATTCTATGCAGTATGTTTTCATTTCGCACAATCTTATCCATGCAAAAAGCACATAAGGATTAACGTTGTTTGCAGGTGAAGTGCGAAATGCAGTATTCAATTGCAAAGAAGGAATCGAAGTCAGGCTGGAGACAGCTAAGAATTTTCGCATTTTTAATACATCGGCTTCTTTGCTGAAAGTTTTTGGTAATATCCCAACGCTTTTCAAATAAATAAGCACCTCGTTTAGCTGGTCAAGGATATTCAATTCTTCGACTGAGACCGTGTCTGACGCAGTGTGCTCCAATAGTTCAATGTCGTAATTTGATTGGAGATTAAGCCAAAATTTCGCGCTTACATCAAAAACGTTTTCTAGTGACACGGCTAATTTTGAGGAAATGTCGGCTTTCCCATTTACGACTTCACTAATGTGCTTTTCAGAAAACCCAGTCCTGCAAGCAAGTTCATTCTGTTTCATTTTTCTGTTTTCAAGAAGTTCAAACAGCGTTTCGCCGGGATGAATAATTAAATCAGCTGATAAGCCATTCTTTTTTCCCTTCATGGTATTTTACTACCCCCTTCACTTCTATTTTTGTGCATTTTTTTAACGTTTCAGGCGCATGGTTTGTGCACAACGGCTTGATGATCAGCCGGATGTTCCCAGTAATTGAAATGCCGTAGCAGTTTAGTAGATCTCCTGTTAAAAGATGTGGCTTTCCGAGGTTTAACGCAAGGTACTCATCAAAAGAGATAGCGGCAGTTATTTGATCTAGTCTCATTTTCAAAGCTCTTGTTTCATTATTACCAATTTTCCTCTTCATTATATCATAATTGGTAAAACACAGTCGTACTTTTTGATTTACGTAACTGACGTCTATTATATCCACCACCATTCTTACCCAAAAGGTAACCTTGCCTATATTATACATGCAAAGGGTCTACATGTCAAGTGCCATCTTCCAGCTCTCAGTCTTTCCGTCTGAACACGGTGGATTTTTCTACAAAAATTTGATACAATAGTTTTAACACGAAGCAGTAAGTGAATGCAAGTTAATATGGGAGAGGATGAAAGATGGAACCAAGAAGCGGCGTTTGCTTGGGGAAACTGAAGCGGTGCAATGTTTTTCAGAGGACTATGATCATTGCTGTAGTTTTTGCGGCCTTTTCGTTTACGGCATGCGGCGGGGGCGGCGGACAGACTGGGCATCAAAGCAGCCCGGCAGAGGGCGTTTCGGCACTAAAACCCAAGGACATTGTGGCAGTTGTTACGACTGAGAACGGCACAAGGCATGGAGTAGAATGCCTGATTCTGAGGACCTCTTTGGATTTGGACGGTGATGGGGCGGTTGACCAGTTGACTGCGTATTTTACGCCAGGCACCGGTATCGGCAGTTCAGGCGGAGAGCCGACGGACGCATACGGCTGTTGCGAAATCGAGATTGCGAGCACGGGCACGGGTACGGAAACGGAAACATTTTCGTTGTCATGGATTTACGACAACCTGTTTCCTCAGATCAAATTTGCGGATTTTGACGCTCACGAGCAGTATATCCAGTTTTATCTGGAGGGTGACGGCCCTAGCGGAGACCCTCGCACGAAGATTTTCACCTTTGACGGCATGCGGGTTTATGAAAATTTGACACTTCCGGGTTTTGTGACGGAATACGACGGAAATTCGAGGATTTTTTCATTTGGCATTTACAGCGTCAATTGCTACTACGACCTGTACGACGGTTTGACGCCACTCCCGAAAGAAGACATTGTCGGAACGGAAATTCAACGAAGCTTCGGTGTTTTGTTGTTTACGGAGCTGAACATGGACTACACCTGCGCGGTCCTGTCAGGCGAATACGAAAACCAAGGCTGGAAAAACTACGTAACCAGCATGGAAGAGTTTGTCTGCCTTGTCCCGGAAAACACGCCTCTTGAAGTGCTTGACATCGAGTTCGTTGAGTCGAGGTTTGAACCGGGCAGCCTGTACGGCGTCCCTTGGCTGAAGGTTAGGACCCCGGAGGGCACAGAGGGCTGGTTCTCAGTCGTGTACGGCGATTGAAACTTAGGAACACATTCAATTCAACGGATGCCGACGTAGGCTGAGATTTTTTTGATCACCTCTGTGTCGTCGACTGGTTTGCCAAGGTGGTCGTTCATGCCGCAGGCGAGGCACCGGTCGACGTCTTCGCGGAACACGTCGGCGGTCATTGCGATGATCGGTATGGTTTTTGCCTTGCTGACGTCGAGGGAGCGGATGGCTTTTGTGGCTTCTAGCCCGTCCATCTCGGGCATGTGGACGTCCATTATGATCAAGTCGTACTTGTCCGGGTTCTGTTTGAACTTCTCCAGCGCAACCAAGCCGTTTTCCGCAGGATCGATGTTGATTTTTGTCGCCTCAAGGAGGGTGGTGAATATTTCCCGGTTAACGTCGATGTCTTCTGCGAACAAAAGGGAAACGCTTGAGAAATCCGGGGTTTCCTTGGCAGCCAGAGGGCTTTTGGCGGTGCGGCCTGTTGTATGGCCTTCATACCGCAGGCATTTGAAAATGTCCGAGGGCATAAGCGGCAGTGAAACGAACCTGTTCAAGCCGGCTCCCCGCACGCCTGCGTCGACTTTGTTCCATGCCAAAAATGAGGCTAGGATCACGATGGCGCCGGGCTGGGTCTGAGTGTTCAGTTTTTTCACCGCGCTGAATATGTTGCTTGAACGCAGGCGGTAGTCGATAAAAACCGTGTCGTACATACTGTTGCCGCAATAGGCGGCGTTTACCAGCGAAAGCAAATCGTCTTCGCTTGCAGCAGCTTCGACGGAGGCGCCGGAGCCGGACAAAACTGACTTGACGTATTCGCACAGCCTCTCGTCGTCCGAGGCAACAAGTATCCTCATGCCGTCCAAGCCATCGCTGTCGTTTTCCGGGGGGGCGCCGGCATGGTTCAAGTCCACTTCGAATATGAAGGACGACCCTTTCCCGGCTTCAGACTCGGCCCACATGCCGCCACCCATCATTTCGACAATGCTCTTCGAAATGGCAAGGCCAAGGCCTGTGCCGCCAAAGCGCCTTGAAATGCTGGTGTCAGCCTGCTCAAAGGCGTTAAACAGCTTCCCCAGCTGTTCGTTGGACATGCCAATGCCTGTATCCGTTACGGCAAAGTGCACTGTGCTGCTGTGGCTCCTGCGCGCTGCCTCCCGCACGGTCACGGTTATTTCCCCATTTGCAGGGGTGAACTTTACCGCGTTGGAAATGAGATTGGTTATGACTTGGGAAAGCCGCATTTCGTCGCCTAGGTATTCGATGCATGCGCTTTTGTCCATAAACACGTTTAGCCGGAGGCCTTTTTTTTCAGCCTGTTCCATCATAATATTGTACATTTTGTTCAATACGTCTTCAATCCGCATAGAGGTGATGTGCAGTTCAAACTTGCCGGCTTCGATTTTGGACATGTCGAGCACGTCGTTGATCAGGTTGAGCAGGTGCGTGGACGATTGGCTTATGGTTGCTAGGCAGTATTTGAGCTTTTCTGTGTCGTCTGTGGTTTCGGCAATCTTCGTCATGCCGATGATGGCGTTCATGGGCGTCCGCATTTCATGGCTCATCCTGGAAAGAAAATCGCTCTTGGCCTGGTTTGCTTGTTCGGCAATGCTCATGAGACGCAGCTGCTCCTCGGCATTTTTGAGGTTTGATATGTCGGTGAAGCTCTCAAGAAGGGTTAGCCGCCCCCCATAGCTTATTTTCGCAACGGATTTGATGATCGGGATGACCTCGCCGTTGGCTTTTATGAACTTGCGCTCCGACCGGTCGACGATTTGGTGCTTGTCCATAATAGGGCAGGAATGCTCTTCGGCAGGGCAAATGAAAAGGTGGCAGCGCTTTCCGACAATGTCTGCCTTGTTCCCTTCGAACATGCGCACGGCAACCGGGTTGATGTCTATTATCTCGCGAGTCTCGGCGTCAATTATGCATATTCCGCACTCTACGTTTGCCCAAATCTTCTCAAAACGCTCCAGCGCGTCGTGAATTGTAATCGACTCCATAAACCCGCTCCAATCTTGCTTGGCATTTGATTATATACTATTTATACCACATGCAAACGGGTTTTGCAATTGACGCTCATATGTTTTTCTGTTTCTTGATCAAAGATTGACGATGCAACTTGATTGTGATATGCTTGTGTTGTAGGACATAGGTGTAGGTGTTGGTATGAATGAAAAAATACTTAAACTCATTTTGTCAGGAAGACAAGATAAAAACATTAAGTTTACAGAATTGCAAACAGTTATTTTACAACTGGGTTTTGATGAAAGAATTAGAGGAGATCATTTTATCTACAAGAGAAAAGATTTACCTGAGAGAATAAATATCCAACCAGACGGCAATATGGCAAAAGCTTACCAAGTCACGTGAGTTTTGGGTTTTTTTGTACTAAGAATTCAAAAGAACCGCTGCGAGCCGCACAAAACAAGGTTTTTTGAAAAATTGCTGTTGAC
>Ga0082212_10008150_pt1 | contig 13730 bp, 11 predicted proteins | sample TergutNt197P3_FD_71548 | JGI IMG/M metagenome (GOLD analysis project Ga0082212, IMG submission 71548) | Neocapritermes taracua P3 segment gut microbial communities from Petit-Saut dam, French Guiana - Nt197 P3 | ecosystem: Host-associated > Arthropoda: Insects > Digestive system > Gut ... | reverse complement strand
CATGAGGAACTGAAGCGCCTCCAGGACGAGGGGCAGTTTACGCGCCTGCTGGCCATGCAGGAGGAGTGCAAGCTGCTGCCCGTGGGAGACGTCTGGGAGGAGCTGTGCAGGCGTCAGAAGATGCCGGCGGGGATGGAATGGCTGGATAAGGTCGAACGGTATGAGAAAAAAGTGCTGAGCAAGAGATAGGCTTTTGCTTTATACGCGGGTGGCCTGCTGGCCACCCCTACAGGTTTTGCGTTCCCGCAATATCGTGGGTACGCCGGGTCTGTAGGGGCGGCCAGCAGGCCGCCCGCGATAACGTTCACTCTCCCTTTTTCTGCGCGTGCTTGTTCGTGTTGATGCTCTTGCCGAAGACGAAAAAGCGCTGGTAGACGAACTCCGTGAAGAAGTTGACGGCCATGGTGCCCGCCTCCACGGCATAGCCCACCCACTCCGGCCTGCCCTTCGTCAGCGCATCCACCCACAGGACGGACAGCGGTGTGAATACCGCGTAGAAGGCCAGGGTCTTCAGCATGGCGATGGGCACGTTGTTGGCGCTTTTGAAGGTGAACCGCCGGTTGAAGGTGAACAGCCAGAGGACCGACAGCATCAGGGCGATCAGGTGGCGCGGCCAGAAGGGGTTTTCCATGGAGGAAAACGCGCCCAGCGTGGTCATCAGGGTGAAGGAGCCCGCCTGTATCACCCCGGCGGAAATGGAGAACAGCAGGAATTTCAGGGCGATGAAGAGGTTTTCCTTGCGGGTAAGCTTGACGGGTGCGGTGGATTCGGACATCAGTATGTTTCCTCCAGTCTATCCATGAGTTCGAGATATATCCCGAAGACCTCGCGCGGGTCGTGGCGCAGCATGTCGCCGCCGCACCAGTAGGAGTGGTCGGCATCCTGGACGGTGGGCATCACGTTCCACATGCCGGGCTTGGACTTGGTTTCGCCGGGGACGAAATCGCGGTGGGGCTGGCCCTGGGGGTACAGCGTGGAGGGCAGGGGCACCAAGCCGTCGTTGACCAGCCAGTCGGGGCCGGGGGAGGGAATCGGCCCGTCGCCGCGCCCGATCTGGAAGGACCACCAGAACAGCACCGGGTTCGCCAGCTCGCCCGCGCGCGGCAGCTGCACATCGCCCGCGGTCCGGGAGATCGCCCCGGAATAGCTGAAGTAGTACACCGAGGGGCGGATCCTGTCGATTTTGTTCAGCGCGGCCGCGCCGTCGAGGGAGCAGCCGTAGAAGCCGTGGTCGAGGCTGTTCAGGAACCTGCGGGCAACGCGTATATTGGGCCATTCCCAGCGGCCGCCGGGGGGGAGGCTCATGCCGAAGTGCTCCAGCTGCAGGTCGTAGATCCCGTTGACGGTGTGGTTTTTTCCCGCGAAATTGAGCAGCTGCGTGTACCAGAGGTAGGACTCGCCCTCGTAGTCGTCGGATATGGTGCCCGCCGCCGTGGTGCCGTTGTGGGAGGCGGCGAAGGTGGTGATGGAGTGCACGCGGGCGAGCATCCCGCCGGCGAACAGGGGGGAGAGCTCCCCTTTTGGGGTGGCCGCCCGCTCCGCCGCGCTGCCCTCGTCGAGCAGCAGGGCGAACAGGCGCGCCGTGTTGCCACCGAAGCTGTGGCCGATGAGGTTCAGCGGACGGGCTTTGCCCCAGCCCTCAAACAGGGGCACTGTATAAGACCGCCCATACCTTTCGTGGGCGTGCTTCTGGCTGTGCGCGATGCCGTAGTCCACCCGTGTGCCGGTGAGCTGGGCGTAGAGCTCGCAGGCGCGGTCCCATTCGCTGGACATGGGGCCCAGGTCCGGCACGTAGGTCTCATAGCCGCGCTTCTCCAGCTCCCGGGCGAAGTCCATGCCCGTCAGCGTGCCGAAGTAGGGCACGGCGCGGTCCACGCCGGTGTTTTCGCCGAAGCCACCCAGCCCGGCGATGAGGATGTTCACGGGCCTGCCCGGGGTGTCGATGTGCCGCTTCGGCGGGCACGCCCTCGGCGATGAGCGTCATCTGGGCGGCGACGAAGAGCAGGAAGGGCGAGAGGAGTTTCAGGATCAGCTTCATACGGGTTCCCTCCAACCGGCATGGTTTCTGACATGAATTTCCTTAAGTATACCATGGCCGGAACAAAAAATCCAGCGTTTTTTACTTATTTATCTTCCAATTTTCATAGGAATGGTGTAGAATAAAAGACAATACATACGTGGGAGGACAATTATGCTTTATCCCGAAAACAAAAAGCCCGGGCTTTCGCCCGAGACCTTCCAAAACCCCGGCAGCGAGTACCGGGGCACGCCCTTCTGGGCATGGAACTGCCAGCTGGACCAGGGGATGCTCGACCGGCAGATCGACTGCATGAAGGAGATGGGCTTCGGCGGGTTCCACATGCACGTGCGCGTGGGGATGACCACGGAGTACCTCAGCGACGAATTCATGGGCTACATCAAGGGCTGCGCGGACAAGGCCAGGCGCGACGGGCTGCTGGCCTGGCTCTACGACGAGGACAAGTGGCCCTCGGGCTTCGCGGGGGGGCTGGTGACGAAGGAGCCGAAATACCGGCAGAAGCGGCTGCTGTTCACCGCCCGGCCCATGCCGGAGGCGTGCGGGGAATCCAGGACGTCGCCGCAGCGCGCGGGCTGGGAGGCCCACGGCAGGCTGCTGGCGAAATACGCCGTCACGCTGGACGAGACCGGCTGCCTGCGGGAATACAGGCGGCTGGCCGGGGACGAGCCCGCACCCAGGGACGCGCAGGTCCGGTACGCCTATCTCAACCCCATGGCCCCAAGCGACTGGTACAACGGGCAGACCTATGTGGACACCCTCTCGCCCCGGGCCATGCAGGCGTTCGTGGACGTCACCCACGAGCGCTACGCGCGCACGCTGGGGCGGCAGTTCGGCAAAACCGTGCCCGCCATCTTCACCGACGAGCCCATGTTCCACGGCAGGCGGCCCCTCGGCAGCCCCTTCTCGGACGAGGACGCGGGCATGCCGTGGACGGAGGATTTCGCCGATACATACAGGCAAGCATACGGGGAGGACATCCTCGACTTCCTGCCGGAGCTGTTCTTCGAGCTGCCGGGGGGCGGGGTCTCGCGGGCGCGGTACCGGTGCTGCGACCACATCGCGGAGCGCTTCGCCGCGGCCTTCGCGGACACCGTGGGCAAGTGGTGCGAGCGGCACAACCTCATGCTCACCGGGCACATGATGGAGGAGCCGACACTGCGCTCCCAGACGGCGGCGCTGGGCGAGTGCATGCGCAGCTACCGCTCGTTCCAGCTGCCGGGGATCGACATGCTGGCCGAGAACCGCGAGTTCACCACCGCCAAGCAGTGCCAAAGCGCCGTGCACCAGTACGCCCGGCCCGGCATGCTCAGCGAGCTGTATGGGGTGAGCAACTGGAACTACACCTTCCGGCACCACAAGCTCCAGGGGGACTGGCAGGCGGCGCTGGGGGTTTCGGTGCGGGTGCCGCATCTGTACTGGGTCTCCATGCGCGGCGAGGCCAAGCGCGATTACCCGGCGAGCATCGGGCACCAGAGCCCGTGGTATAGGCAATATAAGTATATCGAGGATCATTTCGCACGGGTGGCATCGGCTATGACCAGGGGCAGGCCGCTGGTGAAGATCGGGGTGGTGCACCCCATCGAGAGCTACTGGCTGCGCTGGGGGCCGGAGAGCCAGACCAGGCCCGCGCGCGACGAGATGGACGCGCGGTTCAAGGAACTGACGCAGTGGCTGCTGTATCACCAGCTGGACTTCGATTTCATATGCGAGTCGCTGCTGCCCTCGCAGCATGACCCCAGGGGGGAGGGATTTACGGTTGGGGCGATGCAATATGACGCGGTCGTCGTGCCCTGGCTGGAGACCATACGCTCCACGACGCTCAACGCGCTCAACGCCTTCGAGGCCAAGGGGGGAAAGGTGATCTGGCTGGGGGAGGTGCCTTCCTATGTGGAGGGGGAATATGCGGCGGGCGGCTCGCTGGCCACCCCTACTGTCTGGAGTAAAACCGGAATCCTGCGCGCGCTGGAGCCGTACCGCCTGCATGGCGTGACGGAGAAGGGTGTGCCCGCGGACAATATCCTCTCCCAGTGGAGGGAGGAGGGGGACGGCCGGTGGCTGTTCCTGTGCCACGCAAACGACAGCGCCAGATATTACACCAATGAGCCGCGCGAGCTGCAGATCCATATCAAGGGGCAGTGGCGCGTGACGAAATATGACACCCTCACGGGGGAGATCGCGGGGATGGCGGCGCGCTATGTGGGCGGCGGGACCGTGGTGGACTGGACCGCCTGGCCGCAGGACAGCCTCCTACTGCGCCTGGAGCCGGGCACGCAGACGCTTACGCCGGTGAAGGAGATTGATTGGAAGCAGGTGGGTGAGCTGCCCGCGAAAAATCCCGTGACGCTCAGCGAGCCGAACGTGCTGGTGCTGGATATGCCCGAATGGTCCCTGGACGGCGGGGATTGGCAGGCGCGCGAGGAGGTGCTGCGCATCGGCGACGGGTGCAAGCAGAAGCTGGGGCTGCTCAACGAGATTCGCCGGGGCAGGCAGCCGTGGACGCTCAAGGACGACCCGGGGGCGAGGCCCACGCATACGCTGCGGCTGCGGCATGCCATTCAAGCGAAGATTGCTATTGACCGGGTGCAACTGGCGATTGAAGATTTGGACACACTGAAAATCACCTGGAATGGCAAGGATATCGCGCCGGTTGCCGAGGGGTATTACGTCGACGAGGCCATACAGACCGTGACGCTGGGGGCACTGTGTGCAGGAGAAAACTTGCTGGAGATCGAAGTGCCCTTTGGGAAGGTTACTACAATCGAAAGCATGTTTTTGCTGGGGGATTTCGGCGTGGAGGTGTGCGGCAGGGACGCGCGGGTCATCGAACCGGTGCGCGAGCTGGCTTTCGGCGATTGGACGAGGCAGGGCTTGCCGTTCTATGGCGGGAATGTGGTCTATCACGCGGAGATCGGCCTGGCGGGCGGGCCGTGCGCGCTGGAGGCCACGCACTTCGCGCAGCCGGTGCTGGGGGTCTCGATGGACGGCGAAGACCGGGGGCTGATCGCGATATCCCCCTGGCGGGCGGGCCTGGGCAGCCCCGCGGCGGGCACGCACCGCATCGACCTGACGGCCTACGGCAACCGCATGAATACCTTCGGCGCGCTGCACAACTGCCAATACGCGGACGTATGGCACGGGCCCGGGGCCTGGCGCACGGAGGGCTGCGGATGGACGTATGAGTACCGCTTGCGGGAGAGCGGGGTGATGGCGGCGCCGCGGGTGCTGGGAAAATAGCGCACAGCCCGACAATTTAGCGCCTTGGGACGTCCGGAGGCCGTCCCCTACTTTACTCGCCGATGAAATACGGCTTGCTCCTGTTGTTGGAATAATAGTGATGGCTGTTCGGTTCCCGCACAACTTCCTTACCCACAGCAAGCATAGCCAGCAGGGCCGGATTCGGCCTGAAGTCGTAGATGGTCTGTATGGCGTCGTCCAGCTCGGCCTCCTCGCTGCTCACCAGCTTGAAGCGCGTGAAGCTCTCCAGAATGCCCAAGGCCTGTTCCCGCGTCAGCCCAAGGGACTTTTCCAACAGCCGGGGCGTGAAGGGCTTTCCGCTGCTGCGGCGCAGCAGGAAGAACAGCGCCTGCATGGCATGCTCCCCACCGAGCACGGCGAAAAGCTCCGCGTAGGCTTCCGCGCTGAACAGCCCTTTTTCCCAGCCTTCGGGCGGCTCGGTGAGCAGCATGAAATAGGGGATATCCGCCGTCACTGACATCAGCGAGATACCGCTGTCGTAGAGCATCTTCGAGTAACATAGCCCGTGGGGCAGCTTTTCCCAGAGCTCGCCCAGGGTCAGCCTGCTGTTGGTGTCGCCCCCCAGCGCCTTTTGCAGGTCAAAGCAGATGCGTATGCCCTCCTGCATCCGCTGCGCATGGTCCATCCCGGCAAAGCGCAGGCGCAGCGCCTCATAAATGTCCCCGCCGACCCCCTCGCGCCCAAAGAGCCGGTCGATGGGTACGCCCAAAAAATCCGCGATGCCGGGCAGGAGGGCCGCGTCGGGCATGCCGCCGCACTCCCACTTGCTTACCGCCTGGGCCGAAACGCCCACGGACTGTGCCAGTCCCTCCTGTGTCGCGCCCAAAGCCTGCCGCAGCGCGGCGATGGATTCGCCAAGTTTTCTGTTGTCCATATTGATCGCTCCTTGCATGATGTTCAGGCCTGTGCCTATAGCATAACACAATTTTGGGTTGTGCGCAACGGATGTTTTTTTGCGCCGCACAACCCGGAGTTGTGTTTTTACCCCTTTACAATCCCCCTTGCCCATGTTATAATAAAATATAGCGTATTTGGCGCCTCCCGCAGGAGACGCTTTTGTGGAGGTTTTTGCGGATGGATATCGCGATACTGGGCTATGGCGTGGTGGGCTCGGGCACGGCGCAGCTGCTGGGACGCAACAGCGGCAGCAGTGACGCGCGCGCCGCGCATCTCTCGTTGCGGCTGAAATACATACTGGACATTCGGGACTTCCCGGGGGACCCCTTGGAGGGGCTGATTGTCCATGACATCAGTACCATCGTGGACGACCCGGATGTGCGCGTGGTGGCCGAGACCATCGGCGGGCTGCACCCGGCGTTCGAGTTCGTGCTGGCCTGCCTGCGCGCGGGCAAGAGCGTGGTGACCTCCAACAAAGAATTGGTGGCCACGAGGGGCTACGAGCTGCTGCAGGCCGCCAAGGAGAACAACGCCAACTTCCTGTTCGAGGGCAGCGTGGGCGGGGGCATCCCCATCATTCGCCCGTTGTCCCAGTGCCTGGCCGCCAACGAGATCGGCGAGGTGGCGGGCATCCTCAACGGCACGACGAACTTCATTTTGACAAAGATGCTCGGCGACGCGATGCCCTTTGACCAGGCGCTGCGCATGGCCCAGGAGAACGGCTACGCTGAGCGCGACCCCAGCGCCGATATCGGCGGGGCCGACGCCTGCCGGAAAATCTGCATTTTGGCCACGCTCGCGTTCGGGCGGCATGTGTACCCCGGTCAGGTGCGCACGGAGGGCATCGAGGGCCTGACCCTGGAGGACGCGGCGTATGCCGACAAGCTCGGGTGCAACATCAAGCTGCTCGGGTGGGCGAAACGGTTGCCGGACGGGCGTATTTCGGCTCTGGTTGCCCCCATGCTCGTGCCGCGCGCAGGGAATCTGCTGGCCTGCGTCAGCGACGTCTACAACGCCATTTTGATCCACGGGGACGCCGTGGAGGACGTGGTGTTCTATGGCCGGGGGGCGGGGCAGTTCCCCACGGCCAGCGCCGTCGTGGCGGATATCATCGACTGCGCCAGGCACACGCAGCAGCGCAGGTACTTCGAGTGGGAGGACGGCTCGCCTGAATATGTGGCCCCCGCCGAGGAGGACGTGTGCAAGTTTTACGCGCGCGTGGCGTGTGATGATGCGGCCGATGCGCGAAAACAGGTGATGAGGGCGTTCCCCGGCGCGGCGTTCGTAGAGATCGAAGGGGCGAAGCCGGGGGAGATGGCGTTCGTCACCATGCCGGCACGGGACGGCGCGGCACGGGAGGCGCTGGCCGGGCTGCCGGGGATACAGAAAAAGATGATGATGCGGGTGGCGGCGTTTTAGGGCAACACAAGGATACGTTGAATGATATTCAACGCCTATAAGAACCGTGCCGCGGGGGGCGAATGATATTCGCCCGCATGAGAAGCCGAACACAACGAACGCCCGAATATCATTCGGGCCCCTCCAGACAATCATTATAGGCGGCGAATATCATTCGTCGCGAGGAAACAAGCGGGAAAGGAGTACCCCATGAAGCGTATCGCGCTGGTTTTTGTTTTTATGGCGATGCTGGGTCTCTGTGCCTGCGGGCAGGGCTATATGGCTGTAACAACCGCTCCAACAACCACTATGGCTGCCGCTAATCTCGAAGCCGTTACACTGAGCATTATTGAGCGGACTTGGACAGGATGGACATTCGATCAGACGGAGCCAAAGCAACTGGAAGACCGAACACCACTACAGCCGGGCGATACATTTGAGGGTAACGACCAGTCGGGAAATTGGAAACTGACCATTGCAGATATTACAAGCGTGGGTGTGGAAGCACATTTTGAAAGCGACTATGTTCTAACATTGGATCCTGTGATTGGCGGCGTCAGTATGGATTCTGTTTTAGGTGACTGGACAGTCATAATCCCGTACAGCAATGGATATGAGATTTTTACCGCAGCAACAAACTGGAAGTTTGTCTTTTTGCCCAATTGACGCACACCCTGTAGGGGCGGCATTCTTGCCACCCGCGCATAAAATCCCACCCAAAGGAGGCCTTACATGTTTCACCACCAACCCTCGACCGCCGGGGACGCCTCTCACCCCGGTCCCTAAACAAAATTCAATTGGAGGTAAGATAGAATGTCCCTGATCGTGCAAAAATTTGGCGGCACATCGGTCGCCGACGCGCAGTGCCTGCGCAACGTGGCGCAGATTATAGCCAACACCCACAAGGCGGGCAACGACGTGGTGGTCGTGGTCTCCGCCCAGGGCGACACCACCGACGACCTGATCGCCAAGGCGAAGGAGATCACCGCAAGCCCGCAAAAGCGCGAGCTCGACGTGCTGCTCTCCGCCGGGGAGACGATGTCCAGCTCCCTGATGGCCATGGCCGTGCAGGCGCTGGGCTGCCCGGCGGTCTCTTTGCAGGGCTGGCAGGCGGGCTTCCAGACGAGCTCGGCCTACGGCAGCGCGCGCATCAAGACCATACGCACCGAGCGCCTGAAGGTCGAGCTGGGCCGCAAGAACGTGGTGATCGTGGCGGGGTTCCAGGGCATCTGCAAATACGACGACATCACGACCTTCGGCAGGGGGGGCAGCGACACCACAGCGGTTGCCCTGGCCGCCGCCCTGCATGCCGACCGATGCCAGTTCTACAAGGATGTGGAGGGCGTCTACACCTGCGACCCGCGGAAGGTGAAGGGGGCGCAAAAGCTCGATGAAATCACCTACGACGAGATGCTGGAGCTGGCGACGCTCGGCGCGCAGGTGCTCAACAACAGGGCCGTGGAGATGGCCAAAAAGTACAACGTGGAGCTGGAAGTCCTGTCAAGCTATACACAGAATCCCGGAACTATCGTCAAGGAGGTAACTACCATGGAAAAAATGCTCGTGCGCGGGGTGACGAAGGACACCGACACCGCCCGCATCTCTGTCGTTGGGGTCAGCGACGTCCCCGGCGTGGCGTTCAAAATCTTCAGCAAGCTGGCCGCCAGGGACATCAACGTGGACATCATCTTGCAGTCCGTGGGGCGCGACAACACCAAGGACATCTCGTTCACCGTGGGCCGCGGCAACGCGCAGGAGGCCCTGGACATCCTGAAGGTCATGGACCTGACCGCCGGGCTGCCCCTGGTGTGCGACATGGACGTGGCAAAAATCTCCGTGGTCGGCGCGGGCATGGAGACCCACCCCGGCACGGCATCGAAGATGTTCGAGGCGCTCTACGGCGCGGACATCAACATCCAGATGATCTCCACCAGCGAGATCAAGATTTCCGTGCTGATCGAGCGCGAGCATGCGGACAGGGCCGTGGCGGCGGTGCACCGGGCGTTTTTCCCGGAGGAATAGGGATGAATGGGCCGCCCTCCCCGGGCGGGAGGGCGGCTGTTCCGTTTCATTCCGCAACAGTAAAATGGAACATACCCTTGAAATCCTGGAAGCACTGCTCGCAAATCCAATTTTTCTTGTCTAAAGTGCAAAAGCCCTCATGCAAATCCTCTCCTTGCTCACTGAATGTTGCCCAGCAGAATTCACAGTGGTCGTGATTCCACGTCAAAGAGGGTGCGACATAGGCCTGTTTATGCAACTGGGCCTTCATGAGATATTTTTCCTGATTAGTAAGACGCCGATCGTTTTTTTCAAGCATAAATCATATCTCCCACATCAGATCGTCCTGTCAGTCACTTCCACCTGCGTGATGATCTCGCGCAGGCGAACGCCGTCTATCAGGTATTTCAAGACTTCATCAGCATCCTTGCACAGTTTTTCCGTTTCCTGTTTATAATCTTCCGAAATTCCGATTTCCCCAGAAGCTCTATGTGTAACCCCATAGCTTTTTCCGTTCCAGTCAAACGCAATCTCACCGCCGCAATAAAGACACCATTTGAACTCGCTGATGGTTTCGAAGTTCAAAATGTCATCAGGGTATTCCCGCATATCAATCGTTCTGCTCATTTGTTTCACCTTGTAATGTTTAAAATCAGGGGCACCGTCCGGATAATTGATGGGAGGGCCAAGGCTCGGGGTTCCCCTGTATGGATCCCAGATTATGTAATGGTCGTGCGGATTAGTGTGTGCCCACGGTTGGTTATGATCTGTCCAATGACGTTCTATTGCTCCCCTGCCATCCTCACCAATTCTCGTGGAAACTCTTTCACTATTTCGCATTATGGTATCAACAACCTTTTCGGGTTCTCCAAGAAATCTAGCGTCTGTTGGCTTATTGGGGTTGGGCTGCCACTGGCCCCCCTCCGCGCTGCCGCCGCCCTTGTCAAGCACGACATAGCCCGTGTGCTTTGTGATGCGATAAGTTTTCGCCTTGTCGAGATCATCCTCGTCGTGCTTCCACGAGCTCAGGTCGTAGTCCACATAGACGATGTTGCCCTGCATCTCGGGGAATGGGTTATGATAGCAGATGATGACTTCAGGCTCAATGCGCCGCAGCATTGTCAAGGGCATATGATAAATTTTCTCACAAGCTTAGAAACGGAGGTCCCCCATGTCCACCACCCTTACCCTGCGCGGCGCCATCGCCCGCGTACTGGCCCTACTGGTCGCCCCGCTGTGCCTGCTGACCGCCTTCATCACCGAGCGCACCGCCAACCCGCCCGAAAACCAGGCCCCGGTGGTGTCCTACCAGAACTTCGGCCTGTTCGAGGCCGTGCCGCGCTACCAGGGCGTGACCACCGACGGCGAAAGCTGGTACTACAGCTGGAACCTGGGCCTGCAGCGCACGGACCTGAACCACAAAATCCTCGCCAGCAGCTTCATCGCCGTGCCGCTGCAATTTTTGCGGGAGGGCAGCAACCACATCGGCGGCATCAGCTATTGGGACGGCAAGCTCTACTGCCCGCTGGAGGACGGCTCTGGCTACCTGAAGCCGTATATTCTCGTCTACGACGCGAAGACGCTGAAGTACACCGGGGAGCACTATCTTCTGCCGCAGGAGCTGCATGTGGAGGGCGTGCCCTGGGTGGCCGTGGACGGCCCGCGGGGCGTGGCCTACACCGCCGAGTGGCATAATGCGCCGGTGCTCAACGTGTTTTCTCTGGAGGACTTCAGCCTGGTGCGCACCGTGCCGCTCACCGTGCCGCTGGACCGCATCCAGGGCGGGGAGGTCTATGACGGCGTGCTCTACTGCGCCGCCGATACCAAGGACAGCCACACCATCTGGGCCGTGAACCCCGAGACGGGGAAGGTCACCAAGGTATTAGACCGCAACCTGGACAACGCGGTGGAGGGTGAGGGCATGACGGTGCGGCCCATGCCGGACGGCTCGTTCTTCCACTGTATCGAGACCGGGGCGTCACGGGTGAATGTGATGTTCAGGCACTATGCGAGGCCGTGAGGGTCACTGTGGCCTGTTGTACACCACGTCCCCCGGCTTGGCGCCGCCGCGCGCTGCCAGCAGCTGGTCCACCGTGACAAAGGTATATCCCTGTGCTTTCAGCGCGGGGATAATTCTTTTCGCCGCCTCGATGGTCTCGGGGTAGACGTCGTGCAGGAGGATGATGCTGCCGTCCCTGACATTGGCCATCACGCGGCTGTAGGACTTGTCCGCGTCGCGGGTGGACCAGTCCTTCGGGTCGATGGACCAGATGATCACCGGGACCCCGGCCGCGGCCTGTACGGCGGCGTTCTGCGCGCCGTAGGGGGGGCGCATGGCGGTGGGGCGCGCGCCGGTCAGGCTCTCGAGCAGCACATTGGTGTCCTCGATCTCGGCGGCGAGCCGCTCAGTGCTGAGCTTGGTGAGGTCCTTGTGGTTGTAGGTGTGGCTGGCCACCTGGTGGCCCTCGGCCGCGGCGCGGCGCGGAAGGTCGGGGTTCGCCTTCGCGTTACAGCCGAGCACGAAGAAGGTCACGCGCACGTCCTGCTCTTTCAGGAAATCCAGCAGGCGCGGAGTTTGGACGGCGCTCGGGCCGTCGTCGAAGGTGAGGGCGATGATCTTCTCCCCGGGCTCCGGGGGGCGCGGGAGGGTGGTGAGCTGCGTGGTCGTCTCCGGCTCTGTGTACATGGGGTCCACCACACCGCCCCGCACCGGCGTGCGCAGGCGCTGGGCAAGGATGGGCCGCAGGGAGGCCATGGGGATATCCGCCTGGTCGGCGGGGTTGGTCTCCGAGCCGATCTGCCCGGGCTGGAAGTGCAGGCGCAGGGTGTCGCCGTCCAGTGTGAAGCAAGCGAAGTTCTCATGGTCGGGGGCCGTGCCTGCGCGCAGGAGGGATAGCTCCTGCTGAGAGGACTGATAGACCTCGAGGCCCTTCAACTCCTCGAAGGCAAGGCGCGAGAGGGCCTGCAGGGGCTCGTCCGGCTCGCCTGCGCCGAACAGGGACGCCAGGCCGTATTGCGCCCCGGTGGAGAGGTCGAAGGTCATGGCGTCGACGGCGTCGTGCCCGCGAGCCTCACCGGCGTAGCGGATGTAGGCGCGGAAGAGGAAGCTGACGATGTCGTCGTCGAACCGGGTGGCCGTCACGTTGACGGTGAGCTCGTCCTTGCCGCGGGCATTGTCCGGCGCGCTCTGGCGGAACCGCGCGATCGTTTCGTCCACGAACGCCGTCACGGCCAGGTCGACCCGCTCGTTCCCCGTGCGGGGGTAGTACACCGTGATGTAGGCGGGCTCCCACTCCGAGACGACGCCGATCTCCACGCCCTCCACGCCCGCGTCCTGGGGCGGGGGCTCCGGCGGCGCGGGGGACGCCTGCCTGGCGTAGGCGATGGCCACGGCCAGCGCCGCTATAGCACAGCAAACCGCGAGGATCTCCAGCGCAAGCCGCTTCCCCCGCGATTTGTTGTTTTCTGTATCTTTGGCGCGTGTTTTGCGCATAGCATTTACCCTCTCTCATCAATCCCTTCGTCTTATATTATATTATACTGGCGAAAGGGGCTTGTCAAGAGGATAAAAGATTAAATTTGGCCGAAACGTGTCAGCGGGGGAAAGTAGTTCTGGCTTTAAATGGAAACTACCTGCGCCCCCGCGACCTCCTTCAGCACCGCCAGGCCCTTTTCCAGCAGGGGCATGGGGATGTTCAGGGCGGGCAGCAGGCGCACCTTCTCCTTCGCCGTGAGCAGGACCACGCCCCGGGCGAGGCACTCGTTGGCGATGTCCTTCGCCGGGCGGACAACCGATATGCCCAGCATCAACCCCAGGCCCGTGACGCCTTTTATCCCCGCGGCGCCTTTCAGGGACGCACAAATATAGTCGTGTTTCGCGCGCACACCGGCAAGAAGCGTCTCGTCTATGCGGCCCAGCACGTGCAGCGCGCCCGCGCAGCAGGCGGGGTTCCCACCGAAGGTGGAGCCGTGGCTCCCCGCTGTGAGCACCCCGGCCGTGCGCGCCCCGAACAGGGTGGCGCCGAGCGGCAGGCCGCCCGCCAGGCCCTTCGCCGTGCTGACTATGTCCGGCGCGAGGCCATAGTGCTCGAAGGCGAAGAGAGTGCCCGTGCCGCCGTTGCCGGGCTGGACCTCGTCGCCC
>Ga0082212_10008149_pt1 | contig 13731 bp, 15 predicted proteins | sample TergutNt197P3_FD_71548 | JGI IMG/M metagenome (GOLD analysis project Ga0082212, IMG submission 71548) | Neocapritermes taracua P3 segment gut microbial communities from Petit-Saut dam, French Guiana - Nt197 P3 | ecosystem: Host-associated > Arthropoda: Insects > Digestive system > Gut ... | reverse complement strand
TAATACTCGGTTTGCTTATCGCGGACTGCAACAAAATCTACTTCTCCGCCACGTCCGACTTTACCGATATTGACTGAATATCCGCGACGCAGAAGCTCTAAATAAACGATATTCTCGATCTGGTGGCCGATGTCTTTGTCAGATGTACCCAGAATCATATTTCTGAGACCTGTGTCGCATATATAATATTTATTATCGGTTTTAAGATGCATTTTACCTTTGATTTCAAACCGATAGACTTTGTAAAATAAATAACTGTCGGCAAGGGCCTCGAGATAAGAGTCCACCGTTGACGCACTTGTCGGACGGCCGGCGCTTGTTAGGGTATTCGCTATTTTTTTCGCAGTCACAAAACTGCCCACATTACTTGCTAAAAAACTTGATATGGTTTTTAGAAATGTAGCGTCTGCCAGCTTTTTACGGGCCATGATGTCTTTTACCAGTACTGTATTATAAACTCCTTCTAAATACTGACTATTCGCAACTGAACTGTCTATAAAGCGGGCGGCAAAAGGAAACGCGCCCATATTCATATATTTGCCAAACCGTTCGCGCTCGTCCGGTATGTTCACGATTTCACCGTATTCCGTAAAGGAAAGAGGAAGCATCTCTATTTCAATATACCGTCCGGTTAGTTTCGTTGCCAATTCCCCCGACAGCATGTGGGCATTTGATCCGGTAAGATATATATCGAGATTCTTCTTTAAAAACAGGCTTGATATCGCCTTCTCATACTCAATGCAGTTCTGAACTTCGTCTATAATGACATAAGTCCACTTATTCTTAACTATATGTGTTTTTACATATTCGTGGAGCTTTTTGTGATCTGTAAGCTCTGAATGTTCCTCATCCTCTAAATTAATAAAAATGATTTGTTCATCTGCCACACCGTCCTTTAAAAGACGTTCAATATATAAATCAAACAGCGTGGATTTACCGCAGCGGCGGACGCCCGTCACAACTTTTATTACTTCTTTTTCACGCCACAGTGACAGTTGATCCAAATATGCTTTTCGCTCGACTATATTGTTCATACATCCATCATAATAAAAACTTGCATATTTTGCAAGTTTTTATTTTTAAAAATAAACTTCTGAAAAGCTATCGTCTCTAATAACCTAATTGCCATCATCCTTGCATTCAATAGCGAAGCTTATGGATCCTCCGCATCTAGGTGCGGTTGATTATCGCGTCTTTTTTGATTCCGTACGCGGCAATCAGATTTGCGAACGAGATGACTGCCGCGATTATAAATACATATTCGGGGCCGAATCTGTCCCATACTATTCCGCACAGAAACGCGCCGATTATCGCTACCGTATGATCGATGGCCATGCCAGTCGACAGCGACGCGGTGACGTCTTCAGGCCTGACCGCGATCGATTTCAGGTAAATCGAACGGACCATATAAAATTGGGAGCTCATCCTGTCGCTGATAAACAGAATATATACAAATATCATACCTATCCCGGTCAGGGCGACGACGCTGTTCTCGCCGATCCATCTGCTGAGCAATCCGTAAGCGATATAGACTCCGATAAAGCACCCCGCTTCGATCATCATTGTGAATCTGCTGCCTTTTCTGTCTATCAGTTTGCCTACGAGAGGAATAAAAAATATACCTATGAACGCGCCGATGACGCCCAGTATCGACATTTTGTCCGCACCGAATCCGAGAAGCTCGATCAGTACCCAAGGGCTAAACGCGAACATGATCTGTTTGCGGGCGCCAAACAATCCGCAAATCACGTAATACCTTGCGTACTCTTTTCTGAAAATCAGTTTTGAGACTTCTGTTCGGCTCTCGATATCCTTTCCGATATAAGCGTGCATCGCCAGCAGCAGCAAGGCGCAAACAAGAAAAGCGGCCGCGCATATCAGGAAAATAATTATAGGAACATTGAAATGAAAAAATCCCGAACGGAAGCCGAAAAAGCAGACGATCCCGGCAACCATTCCTGTCGCCATTTTCACGCTGTTGAACCTTCCCATGATCCTTCCCATATTGTCGCGGTTTGTGAGCGACAGGCCGATACTGTCGCCGAGGGGCATAAACATGTGGATCCCCAGCGAATAAATGAAAATAAAAATCAGCATTATCCCGTATGAAGGATGGAATACACCGAGTACAACAAGCCCCGTAACGCCAAGGAACTGAGCGATTACAGCTGTCCTGATATCCCGCAGAAATGACAGTGCGGAAATAACAAAAAGCGTTACTATTCCCGGGAGTTCCCTGGGGAACTCGATAAAACCCCTCTGCGTGGCGGTCACTTCGTAGGCCTCTTTGAAATAATTTGAGAGTATCAGATCCATCGCGCTCTGATGGAATCCTGTGAAAGCGGCAATGACGGTGAAAATGAGTATTGCTGTCTTTAATTTGTTTTGAAAAGCATCGTCATGCATCGCGGTTAGCGGCTTCCAGGTCTAGTAAATATTTCTTGTTTTTCAGGCCGCCGCCATAGCCGACAAGCGAACCATCGCTTCCGATGACCCGGTGGCAGGGGCATATGATCGAAATCGGGTTTCGGTTATTTGCCATCCCGATTGCCCTGCCGGCTTTGGGATTTCCTATCTGCGCAGCTACCTGGCCGTAGGATCTTGTCTCCCCATAAGGTATCGTCATCAGCGCTTCCCATACCTGTTTTTGGAAACCCGTACCTTCGAATCTGAGGGGCAGATCGAATGCCCTTCTCCTTCCGGAAAAATACTCATCCAGCTGCTTCGAGGCTTTTTTTATCAGCGGGGATTCGTTCAGCGCGAAACCACTCAGTTCTTTTTCGAAAAGGTTTTTCTGCCTCTTTTGTTTTTTATCGCCGGAGAAATAAAGGCCCGCGATGTGTCCGTCGTTTTCCGCTATATACACAGCGCCTATAGGATAATTATAATGCCAATAATATTTCATAGAAGAGATTGTAGCACGCAAACGTCGGTAAGGCAGTAAAAATATTGTGTCGGGTTTTTTACAGCGCGAAACGGCGGATCGCTTCGGCTGCGCCGGCATCCTTAACGCTTGGGGCTATCCAGTCGGCATATTCGAAAATTACAGGATTTGCGTTTTCGACCGCCACGCTGACGCCTGACACCTTCATCATCGGAATATCATTCGCGTCGTTTCCCACCGATAGAATCGCCTCTCTTGGTATTCCCCAGTGGTCGGCAAGGCGCAAAACCCCCGTGCCTTTGTCTACGCCTTTTTCTGTGATTGTGTATGTATTTTCACCGGACCAGTGTACCGACGCGGCTGCAAGCGAGGGATCCTGAGATATAAAATCTTCTGGCATCCCCGGTTCGTCAAACAGAAATGCGCATGAAACAGGCGCTTTTTGTAGTTTTTTTAATAGCTCTTCGTCATTCATAAAGATAAATGGATAACTCTCAGGTTCGTTATCGGCTCCCTTTTTTTTCCTCGCGTAAAAGACTTCCTCACCCGGGAAGGATAAATACAGGTTCCATTTTTTCGCGATTTCGAGGCAGGCATGGATAATTGGCAGGGATAATCTGTCATTATAAAAAGGGATGAAACTGGATTGCTTCGCTGCGCTCGCAATGACAGGATGGTCGCTCGCGATGACAGGATGGTCGCTCGCAATGACAGGATGGTCGCTCGCAATGACGATGGAGGCTCCGCTGCAGCCTACGAGCGCGTCGATTTCATCAAGGCCCTTTGTCGCGTCCTGCATAAAAAACGTCGGCCTGGACGAGGAAAGGCAAACTTTCGCTCCTGCTTCCCGGGCATCGTTTATAGCCTCTCTTACAGCGGCCGGCACACTAATGCCCGCAATATTGTCAAGGATCGTCCCGTCGATATCAAGCGCAATCAGTTTTGATTTCACAGCGGAAGCGCCCCCCAAAGCACGATAAAGGCAAACATATAAACCAGCGACGAGACTTCAATCACAGCGCCGAATGTGTCGCCGGTAACGCCTCCGAGTTTCTTTTTGAATTCACGCGTCATTAATACGGTGATAAAGACCGCGGCGGCGCAGGCGATGAGTGACGCGGTGACGGGCAATGCATAAAAGTCGGATATGGATAATATCCTCGACAAAACCAGATACCTGTAGTCGAGCGCCTGAAAAAACCCGCCTCCCAGGATATAGGCCAAAAAGAACAAAGGCATGAGCAGAAATGAAACGCCGATAATTGAAACCGCGGCGGATATAATGGGTCCTGAACCGCTTTGCATACTCGCGGCTTTCCCCATGCCATCTTCCCGCGCGTACGGGGCGATCGAGGCGGATATCAAACAGCATGCGCGCCCGCAAACAGGGAATGCGAGAAGGCCGCCTATAGGAATCCCGGTGAAAAGCGCGAAATAGAATATCCCCGCCATGATGATCCCGAGCGTCCCGAAAACGCCGATACGGCTGTCTTTCATTATTTCAAGTGACTGTTCTTTTGTACGGCCGCTGAATATTCCGTCAAAAGTATCGGCAAGGCCGTCAAAATGCAGCCCTCCTGTCAGAAAAATATATACGCAGGTAAGTACAGCTCCGTTAATAAGGTCCGGCGTCCCTATCCATGCCAGAGCAAACCTGACAAGTACAAGGATAGCTCCGATGACAAGCCCTACCAGCGGCAGCAATACCATAGATTTCCTAAACCGGTCTTCGGTATATTCCGCCTTAGGTACAAGCAGGCGGGTGAAAAACCCGAGCATTAAGAAAAATGACGCCGGGGAAGTCTTCACTTTAGCCTAAGCGGAATACCTGCGACCATCAGAACGGCCCAATCCGCGACTCTTGCCGCGTGTTTGTTTATTCGGCCAAGCGCGTCTCTGTAATACCTGGAATAACGCGTCTCGGGAACGATTCCCATACCTATCTCGTTTGTAACAAAAACCAGGCGCTTGTCATACTTGACGGCATAATCGCACAGGGCGTCAATCTCAGTGATTGACAGCTTTTCTACATCATCAAATTCTTCACTTAGAAAATCATCCGGGTCAGGTATTTCTTCAAACAGGATCCCCATCAGCAGATTTCCCACACAATCAAGAATGATCGTACCGAATTTGTCATCCTTGAATTCTTTCTCTATATCAGCTAAATTGCGATAGCGCTCCCAGACAATCCAATCTTCGGGCCGGTTTGCTTTGTGAGCCGCGATCCTTTTTTCCATCTCTTCATCCGTATTTAAAGCGGTAGCAATATAGAGTACGCCATGATTTCTCGGCAGACGATTACCGAAAGCAAGAGACTCTGCGTATGAACTTTTTCCGCTTCTTCCGCCTCCTGTGACAAACCAAATATCAGACATTATCCTTCCTCCGTTTCTCTGTTGTCCACAAGGACAGAATCATCAAATGAAATATCGCCAAATGTACCCATCTCATTCATCATTGTACATGCTGCGGAAACGATTGAAAAGGCGAGCGCGCAGCCGGTCCCTTCGCCGAGTCTCATTTCCATTTCGAGAAAGGGGCGTTTTTTCAGCTCACTCATTACCGCGTCGTAAGAAGGTTCTGTCGAATGATGGGTCGCAATCATAAAATCTTTCGCCGGCGGACAGAGGCGGGCCGCTATTAGAGCCGCAACGGCAGAAATCGCTCCGTCTATCAGGATGGGTTTTCTGTGATAAGCGGCAGCCAGATAGCATCCTGTCAAACCAGCGATATCAAGGCCCCCGACTTTTGCAAGGACATCGACCGGATCGTCCGCATCAGGAGCGTTTATCTTCAGAGCCCTTTTTACCACTTCGATCTTGTTTATGAGCGCATCATCTGTAAGCCCGGCTCCGCGGCCTACGGTAAGTTCCGGCACTGCCCCAAGCAAAGCGATAGCGCATGCGCTGGCAGACGTTGTATTTCCTATGCCCATTTCACCGGTGCCGAGTATATCACAGCCGTTTTCAAATATCTCCGAAGCTATAACAAAGCCGGTATTGATTGCGGATTCAGCCTCTGCATGCGTCATTGCCGGGCCTATTGCCATATTCCCGGTACCGCGCTTAACATTCATGTCCAAAACAGCTTCAGTTCCCGTTTCGGTTTTCAGCCCTATGTCGACTACTGCCACGTCCGCGCCGGCGGCTTTTGACAGGACCGAAACGCCGCAAATCCCGCGTGTCATATTGACAGCCTGGAGCATTGAAAAAGCCTGCGGGGCGGCGGCGACTCCCTCCTCATAAACACCGTTGTCGGCAGCCATTACAATCACTGTACGTTTGTCTAGCTTGTTTTTGACCTGCCCCGAGATTCCGGCAAGGATGACCGCGATCTCCTCCAGCCTGCCCAGAGAACCGAGTGGTTTGATCAGGGAATCACAGTATTCGCGAGCCTGTACCATGGCTGCTTCATCCGCGCCTCTTATTTCCTCTATTGCCTGTCTGTAGTCCATAGACCCCTCTTCCTTTATCCTAAAACTCAATCCCTTCACGCTGTGAAATCCCTTTGTCGTAAGGGTGTTTGTGATTTTTCATCTCTGTAATATAATCCGCCTTTTCCGTCAGCCATTCAGGCGCGGTCCGTCCTGTCATAATGATTTCCAAATTGTCAGGTTTCTTATGGATAAAATCCTTCAGCTTTTTCTCATCGAGCATTTCAGCTGATATCGCGTTTAATAACTCATCCATGATGAGCAGATCGATCTCTTTTTCGGGCCGTACTGCTTTTTTTATCATTTCAAGCAAAGCGTTTTGTATGCCGTAACACTTTTTCTTCTGCTCCAATGTCATTTCCCAGCAAAAGCTTTTGATTTCCTCTGATCTGACAATCTCTATACCCAGCTTTTTCAGGGATGGTATTTCCCCGGTTTCCCTGCCCTTTAAAAACTGAGCGAAAACGACACGTTTTCCGCGGCCTGCCGCTCTTACGGCAATCCCGGCTGCGGCAGTGGTTTTTCCTTTGCCGTCTCCGTAGTATATATGAATCAATCCGGCATCCATTGTCTAGCCCTCCTGCCATTGTTCAAACATCGCCCTCATCCACTCAAACACATCCATTGAATAAACGCTGTTCAGGTTTTCCGGAGACAGGGTTTCCTTTGCTTTGCCGAGCGACACTGTCTTCCCTTCGTTTAACAGCAGCGCGTCAGTCCCGTACGCCCGGGCGAGCGAGAGATCGTGTACGACCGATATCACAGCCCGGCCGGGCTTCTTCAGCCATTCGCCTATCAGCCCGAAGACCTGTTTTTGATAAACAAGATCCAAATGGTTTGTTGGTTCGTCGAGGATCAGCAGTGACGGTTCCTGCGCGAAAAGCTGCGCGAGGAAGGTTCGCTGCAGCTCACCGCCGGAAAGCGTCAGCGCACTTTGGTTTAAAAAAGGCTCCATACCTGTAAGCTTTATCGCGTTCTCAAAGGCGGAGTCATCTTCATCAGAACCGCCGGATATGATTCCTTTTGAATGCGCGTATCTGCCGAGCCTTACTATTTCCGCCACCGTAAAAGGATAGCTGATCAGGTATTGCTGAGAGAGTACTCCGATGATTTTCGCGATTTCCCTGGATTTATACGTTTTTATGTCCCTGTCCAGACATTGGATGAGGCCGCTGTAAATCGCCCCTCCGGAAATAGCTTTAATAATCGTAGACTTCCCCGCGCCGTTAGGGCCGACCACCATCAGCCACTGACCGCTTTCAACAGAAAAATTGATATGGTCGACAATCACAAGATCGCCGTACTGCACAGTCAGATCCCTAACACTCAGCATTGTCATTTTACTTCCCATTCCTCATTCTGAAGAAGATCGCCAAAAATACTATCGCGCCGATGAGTGATGTAACGACTCCAATCGGCAGTTCCCTGGGCGATAGTATCGTCCTTGCCAAGAGATCCGCCAGCATCAGAAAACCGGCTCCGCCAAACAGGGTGGCCGGCAGCAATCTCTTATGGTTTGGCCCCACAACCATCCTTACCATATGGGGCGTGACAAGCCCCACGAAACCAATCATGCCGCTTGCGGATACGCATACGCCTATCAGCGCCGAAACTGTTATTAAAACTATGATCCTGACACGCTTAACATTAACGCCGATATGCCGGGCGTTGTCCTCACCGATCGCGAACGCGTTCAGTTCACGCGCGCAGTACAGTAAAACCCCGCCACCGATAAGGGTTGTTACAGCCAGTGTGGCTGCCATCGTATAAGTGCTTCCGGCCAGCGAACCCATGAGCCAAAACACGATGCTTCGTACCCTTTCGCCCGCAAATGTTGTCAGAAGCGCGTTTACGCTGGACATAAACATCGAAAAGATAATACCCAGAAGTATGATCGTATTGGTAGAAAGGCTGTAATCAAGACGATACGCGAGCGTCAGTATTACGATAAGCGATAGAAACGCGAAGAGGATAGCCATTGCCATCGTACCCGCAAACGGCGCTCCCGGAATAGAAATTCTCAGTACCATCGCCAGGATCGCGCCTGTCGAAGCGCCGCTGGAAACCCCGAGTGTAGAGCCGTCCGCAAGCGGGTTTTTTAGAAGCCCCTGCATAGCAGCCCCGCCGATAGAGAGTGACGCGCCTACAAGCGCGACGCACATCACGCGCGGGAGCCTTGTAGAAAGGATAATCGGCACGGCCGTCGCGTCCGGCTGCGGCTGCCCTGTCAAAGCATTCCACAAGATTTCGGCTGTTTGAGAGACAGGTATATTAACACTGCCCGCGCCGACGCAAATCACAAAAATGACCGCTGTCAGGACGGTGAACAGACCATAGTCAGCCGCTCTGAATTTTTCAATTCTGATCCCAGCGCGCATTTATACCCCGTCCGGCGTCGCGGATCCGCCTTCGAAAACAAACTCATAAAGCAGCTTTGCGCCAAGCGCAAGTCTCGGGCCCGGCCTTGAAAGCTCATCCGCCGTCAAATTCATAATAGCGTTGTCTTTGACTGCCGTAATGTTTTCCCAACCCGGTCTTGAAAGAATACCTTCAATCGGCGTCGGGCCGTCGCCAAAGTACATCCCTACCGTCATGATCATATCGGGATTCCGTTCAAGTACCTGTTCTTCCGAAACCTCCGCCCAACCGCTTATATCGTCAAAAATGTTTTTCAGCCCCAGAAGCTCAGCAACTTCGTTCATAAATGTGTCGGATCCCGCGGTCCAAAGCCCGAATTCGAGCGGTGAAACTTCAAAATATATTGATTTCTGTTCTCCGTCCGAAGCCTTGGCTTTGTCCTGAAGGCTTGCAAACACATCCTTCATTTCCTGCACAAGAGCTCCCGCTTCTGTTTCTTTTCCCATAAGAACGCCTATCAGGCTGATCGCCTCATAGACTCCTTTGATATCCTGCGCGTCCGTTACAAAGACCGCGATACCCGCGTCCTCAAATTGCTGCGTCTGATCAACGTTTTGAGCCATCTTACTCATTATTAAAAGCTGCGGCTCAAGATCAATAACCTGTTCGATATTGGTTTCATAACCCGACTCGACGGATTGAATATCCAGGGCTTCGGGCGGATAGTTACAGTATTCGCCGCGGCCAACCAGCGCATCTCCCGCGCCTATGGCGAAAAGTATTTCAACATCCGCGGCCGTTAATGCCACGACGCAGGTCGCGGGCGCTGAAAGCCTTACTTCCCGGCCCATCATATCCGTAACCGTAATTCCTGTCTCATCCTGCGCTTCCTGCGCAGACTCCTGTTCCGGCGCCGGCGCAGGCGCTTCCGCCTCTCCTCCCCCGGAATTCCCGGGCGAGCATCCGGCAAACAGAGCGCCCGCCAAAATAAGTGTGATAAATAACGCGATACCCTTCTTTTTCATCTTTCTCCTCTCCGGTTCGAAGCGTTTCCGTCCTAATATAAAAAGCGGTCCTCAGACCGCTTTTTCTGTTTCTCTTCTTCGCTTCAAACATCGCCCATATCCGTAGGCCGTTCGCTTGGCGCGTACGTGCAGGTCTTCTGACTCACGGATCATCGTTCAGATCAGGCCTTCCCGGCTTCCCAGCCAGTGGCATTCCGTCCTTTCCAGGACGCGGATCCCAACTCCACGATTACAGCGGCGGTACCGTACGGGATTCTCACCCGTTTCCCTCTCAGCCAGCCTGATTGTTTATGGACTGTTATAACATCAAGCCGGAACACGAACGCTATATAAATTGTATTGGTATTCTATCACACAATTGCCTTTTTTGATTGTGATTCTTTACTTTTTTGGCTTTTTAAAGCTCTCGTCTGCCTTCGATGGCTTTCGCGAGAGTGACATCGTCCGTATACTCAAGATCGCCGCCGATCGGAACCCCGTGAGCTATGCGCGTCACCTTGATTCCGGCCGGTTTGATAAGCCGGGCTATATACATAGCTGTCGCTTCGCCTTCAATATTCGGATTTGTCGCGATGATGACCTCTTTCGCTTCGTCGTTTTTAGTGAGCCTTATGATAAGATTTTCAAGATTGATATCCTCCGGCCCGACTCCCGACATCGGCGCTATGACTCCGTTTAGAATATGATAAAGCCCTTTGTACTCCCTCATACGTTCTATCACAGCTACGTCGCGAGGGGACTCGACAACGCAATAAACCGTTTGATCGCGTCTGTCATCCATGCAGATGACGCAGGGGTCGGCATCAGTAAGATTTCCGCAAACAGAGCAATAGACAAGTTCCCGCTTTGCCGCGGCGATCGCGTCCGAAATACCTATCGCGTCGCCGTCCGGCATTGACAGAATATGAAAAGCCAGCCTTTGCGCCGTTTTGGCGCCTATACCGGGAAGCTTCGCGAGTTCTGTTATCAGTTTCGCCAGAGGCGCCGGATAATCGTACACCTGATATCTCTCTCCTCTACAGCATTCCTTCAGGAATACCCAAGCCGCCCGTCAGTTTTCCCATTTCAGCCTGGCTCATCTCTTCGATCTGTCTGAGGCCTTCGTTGACCGCTACGAGGATCAGGTCTTCGAGCATTTCAGGGTCTTCTTTGTCCATCACATCAGGATCGATTTTAATAGAAAGAACTTCTTTTTTCCCGTTGACGCGTACCGCCACGGCTCCGCCTCCGGCGGTAGTTTCGACTTCCCTCGCGTCTAGTTCTTCCTGTACGCGCGCCATTTCAGCCTGCATGGCCTGAAGCTGGCGCATCTGCGCAGCCTGCCCTCCGCCGCCTTTATTGCCGCCGAAGTTTCCGCCGCCTCCGCCGGATCTTCTCTTACCGGCTTTCATCCCTTTACCCAAATCAAACTCCTTTCGTATGAGTTTCTTCACTGAGCTCGATAATCAGCATCTCCGCGAGTATTCCCGGGTGAGCAGACCATCTGCTGTCGTTGTATAGTTTCGATATTTTTACTATATGGCCGGCTAAAATCTTTTCGCCGGTCTCAGCCGTCCGTTCCCTGATGGCTGTAAGGTTTTCGAGTGAACGCCCGATGATCATTTCCGGTTTGTCGAGATACTTGATCAGCAACGCGCTGCGAAGGTAGTCGATCCACTCTTCCATCACCCGGCGTACGTCTTTCCCCGCTGAAAGTATTTCATTGAATTTGATAAGCGCTCCCGCGGTATCGCCTGTGAGAACAGCTCCCGCCAGCGCCGCGACCTGTTCGTCTCCCGCGCTCCCGATCGCTTCGAGCACATCGCCTCTTACCAGATGGTCCTTGCCGTAAGAAACGCAAAGCTCAAGAATTGAAAGGGCGTCGCGAACACTCCCGTCCGCGGCTGCCGAGATAAGCATAAGCGCGTCATCATCAGCCTTTATTTTTAAATCCGAAAGGATATCTTTCATTCCTTCCGCAATAACCGCCGAGGGTACGCGCTTGAATTCGAACGTCATGCACCGGGAGCGTATCGTAGCCAGCATCTTGCCCGGTTCCGTAGTCGCGAGTACAAAGACCGTGTTTTCAGGCGGTTCTTCCAGCGTCTTCAAAAACGCGTTGTTCGCCTGAGGGGTCATCATATGCGCTTCATCAATGATATATACACGCTTTCTTCCTACCGAAGGCGGATAGATGACAGAACTGATAAGCTCACGGACATCTGCAACGCCGTTGTTCGAGGCGGCGTCTATTTCAATAACGTCGATAAATGTTCCGTCCCGGATCGCCATACAATTGGCGCAATCACCGCATGGCCGGCCTTCTTCCGAAAGGCAGTTGAGCCCTTTCGCCAGCAGCCTGGCCATGGTCGTCTTGCCGGTTCCGCGCGTGCCTGTAAAAAGATACGCGTGCATCTCTTCGCCCGCCGCGATCTGCCGCTGGAGCACATTCACTATGTGCTTCTGGCCAAGAACCTTTTCAAAGATCTTCGGCCTGAACCTTCTGTATATTGCTTCGTATTTCTTTTCGCTCATATTGCCTCATTGATACGGTTTTCCCGGCAGGACCGGGTTTGCCTGCGGCACATGGAGGTTCCTGCTTATTGCTGCTTCCTTCCGGACCTGACAAGATTCGCAAGTCTCCATTGCGCAGGGCCCGGCCCTGCCCGAAAAACCGTCCCTTTACAAAGCTGCCTATATCCCCCACATATCAACTACTTCAAGCGCGACCCAGCCTATTATCGGCCCCGATTCGTCTGTGCCGTTATTAAATACCAGAGTCCATGTATAATCGCCCAGCTTTACTTCATACCACCCGAAGTTTATGATGCCTTCCTCATCCTGGTATTGCTCATATAAAAGAACCCAGGCATAATCCGAGTCCCGATGCATCTCGCCTACAATATCCGCATCCACCCCCGGAGTCTTTCGTACATTGACATATCCGTTGTTATCCGCTTTCGGCTCTACGACGGTCCCGTACCCGCCGATATAATCCTGGGGAATGTATGACCAAATGATATCATTGCTGTATTCCGGGAAAGAAAGTATCATGTCTTCTTTTGTCGGTAAAAACCTTTCAAAATCCTCTTCCGCGTTTCCGTCCGCGTTATCGGTATCGTCCGGGCTTTCCGTTACGACATCCGGCTGCGAATTTTCCGCACTGCCCACTGTGATATCACCTAACCCATTTCCGCTTTTCGAGCCGGAACACGCGGAAAGCGAGAATATAAGCAGCGTGACCAGAATAACAGGCAGCATACGTGTAAAGACAAGTATTCTGAATTTTTTCTTATCCATAACTACGCACCTCTCTCCGGATTTTTCACGCTTCCATTAAGTCAATCAGCTCAAAAGCGATCCAGCCTCTTTGCTGAAAGTTGGTACTGGATCTTCCTAATTCTACCGGGGTCCATGTGAGATCGTCATTTTTTACTTTGTACATCCCGACGAAAAGCACGCCGTCGTCCGCATAGAATTCCTTCCTGCACCACCATACGCTGTCATCATCGCTGCGAAGCTCACCGATAATACTCGCCGAAAGAGACGGGTTTGCGCGAATGTTTACCGGCTCCTCGATTCTTTGTTTCGGAGTCACCCAGGAATCAAGAACCCCCGTAAAATCTTTCGGTACCCGCTTCCATACAATCGAATTTTTATAAATCGGAAATATGGGAGTCCAGTTCGCCTTGCTTACAAATCCCGACAGGTCCTGTTCGCCGCCTGAAGTTTTCACCTCTGCCGCCTGACGCCCGCACGCGCTGAATATTAATACCAATACCAGGATCAGCAGAATCGATATCGTTTTGTGTCTGTTCACTGTCATATTAAACAAGCGTCACCCGATGATAGGTCTTCTTCCCTTTTTTGATCAGCAGACTGCCGTCTGAAAAATCATCTTCAGTCAGTGTTTTTTTCGGATCGGTAATTTTTTTTCCGTTTATGGTTACCCCGCCTTGCTGTATGGCGCGAATGCCTTCCCCGTTGCTTGAAGCCAGACCTACCTCGCGCATCAGGGCCGCGAGGCCAAGCCCTTCATTCCTAAGCCT
>Ga0082212_10008148_pt1 | contig 13733 bp, 10 predicted proteins | sample TergutNt197P3_FD_71548 | JGI IMG/M metagenome (GOLD analysis project Ga0082212, IMG submission 71548) | Neocapritermes taracua P3 segment gut microbial communities from Petit-Saut dam, French Guiana - Nt197 P3 | ecosystem: Host-associated > Arthropoda: Insects > Digestive system > Gut ... | reverse complement strand
CCAACGGGACAACGAGCGCAGCGAGTCTGTCCCACCTCCCCCAACGGGACAACGAGCGCAGCGAGTCTGTCCCCCCTCCCCAACGGGACAACGAGCGCAGCGAGTCTGTCCCCCCTTCCCCCAACGGGACAACGAGCGCAGCGAGTCTGTCCCCCACTTCATTGAAATACTGCGGAAGTAGCTCAGTCGGTAGAGCATCAGCCTTCCAAGCTGAGGGTCGCGGGTTCGAACCTCGTCTTCCGCTCTCGAACATAAGCCAGCGTAGCTCAGGGGTAGAGCACTTCCTTGGTAAGGAAGGGGTCGCGAGTTCAACTCTCGCCGCCGGCTCCAAACATATATATTACAAACATTAAAAACACTATCAATTATGGCAAAAGAAACGTTCCAAAGAACCAAACCGCACGTAAACATCGGTACCATCGGCCACGTTGACCATGGCAAAACAACCCTGACCGCCGCCATCACCATGGTTTTGGCAAAAAAAGGTTGGTCTGAAGTGCGCACATTCGACTCTATTGACAACGCTCCCGAAGAGAAGGAGCGTGGTATTACCATCAACACCGCTCACGTTGAATACCAAACAGCAACCCGTCACTACGCCCACGTGGACTGTCCGGGTCACGCCGACTACGTAAAGAACATGGTTACAGGCGCCGCCCAGATGGACGGAGCGATCATTGTAGTTGCCGCCACAGACGGTCCCATGCCCCAAACCCGCGAGCACATCCTTTTAGCCCGTCAGGTAAATGTTCCCCGTATTGTTGTTTACCTCAACAAAGTTGACCTTGTTGACGACCCCGAAATGTTAGACCTCGTCGAAATGGAAGTACGTGAACTCCTGAGCTTCTACAAATTCGACGGCGACAATGCCCCTGTTATCCGCGGCTCCGCCTTAGGCGCCCTTAACGGTGACCCCCAATGGGAGGAGAAGGTAGTTGAGTTGATGGATGCCGTTGACGCATACATCCCCATCCCCTTGCGTGACAACGAAAAGCCTTTCTTAATGCCCGTTGAAGACGTCTTCTCCATCACCGGCCGCGGCACCGTTGCCACCGGTCGTATCGAAACCGGCGTTATTAAAACCGGCGAAGAGGTAGAGATCATTGGTCTAGGCGAAAAACCCAAAAAGACCACCGTTACCGGTGTTGAGATGTTCCGCAAGATCTTAGACAGAGGTGAAGCCGGCGACAACGTAGGTTTGCTCCTCCGCGGTATTGACAAGAAAGAGATCAAGCGCGGTCAGGTGATTGCCAAACCCGGCAAGATCACCCCGCACAAGCTGTTCCAAGCCGAAATTTACGTCTTGAAGAAAGAAGAGGGTGGTCGCCACACTCCTTTCCACAACAGATACCGTCCTCAATTCTTCCTTCGTACCCTTGACGTTACCGGTGAGATCCAACTCCCCGAAGGCGTTGATATGGTAATGCCGGGCGACAACGTATCCATCACCGTTGAGTTGATCTATCCCGTAGCCATCAACGAAGGACTCCAGTTCGCTATTCGCGAAGGCGGTAGAACTGTTGGCGCCGGACAGGTAACCAAACTGATCGACTAAGTCCTTCAACAAAACAGTTGTCCACAAGACCTCCCGCAAGTTCGGGAGGTTATTGACTTAAAGCTGCATAGGGGCATAGTTCAAGGGTAGAATGGCGGTCTCCAAAACCGTAGATGGGAGTTCGAATCTCTCTGCCCCTGCACCATATTCAGAGGTTACGCCTGAAGATGTGTTATCTCAAACAACACAAAACACGCTTCCAGTCTTGTGTTGTACAAATTGAAAAAATAAGGTACAAATGAAAAAAATTAAAACGTACATCCTCGAATCATACAACGAATTGACCCACAAAGTCTCTTGGCCTACATGGAGCCAATTGCAGAGCAGTGCGTTGGTTGTAATGGTTGCCTCGGTTATCTTTGCCACCATTATCTTTTTAATGGACATTGCATTCCGGAACATCATGACAACCATCTACAACATGTTGTATTAAAATGCTGTAAAAAATGAGTGAAGGATCAAAAAAATGGTATGTCGTCAGAGCCGTTGGAGGTAAAGAGAAGAAAGCCAAAGAGTACATCGAAAACGAGATCAAACGCTTGAAGCTCGAAGATCATGTCTCTCAGGTTCTGATTCCTACTGAGAAAATTTTCCAAATCAAAAATGGGAAAAAGGTCAGTAAGGAGCGCATTTTTTACCCCGGATACATCTTAATTGAAGTAGCGCTAACAGCAGAACTTCAGCACCTTATTCGAAACATTACCTACGTTTCGGGGTTCCTTGGCGAAACCAAAGGAGGGCACCCTGTCCCCCTGCGCCAGAGCGAAGTGAACCGAATCTTAGGTAGGGTAGATGAATTGGTCGATCAGGAAGAGGAGAACATTACCCCATTCTACGTTGGTGAGGCGGTTAAAGTTGTTGACGGACCGTTTAACGGCTTTAGCGGATCTGTTGAGGAGATCTCGGAAGACAAGAAGAGGATCAAGGTAATGGTCAAAATCTTTGGAAGAAAGACGTTGTTGGATCTTAATTTTGTACAAATAGAAAAAGAATAAATCGTTAACAATTATGGCTAAAGAAATTGCCGCATTAATTAAATTGCAAATCAAAGGCGGCGCAGCTAACCCCTCTCCTCCCGTAGGACCGGCGTTAGGATCCAAAGGCGTAAATATCATGGATTTTTGCAAACAGTTTAATGCAAGAACCTCTGATAAACCCGGCAAGGTGCTCCCTGTGATTATCACTGTATTTAGTGATAAATCATTTACTTTTGTCGTAAAGAACCCGCCTGTTGCCATTCAGCTTAAAGAGGCCGCCAAGATTGAGTCGGGCTCTGCGCAGCCCAACCGAAAAAAGGTTGCCTCTGTAAACTGGGATCAGGTTCGTAAGATTGCCGAAGATAAAATGCCCGATATGAACGCATTTACCGTCAAGGCAGCGATGAGCATGGTGGCAGGAACTGCACGCAGTATGGGAATTACCGTTGACGGACCTTTTCCCGCAGATGTTTAATCATAATTTCTTGCAAAAATGAGTAAACTAACAAAAAATCAAAAAGCAGTACACGCAAAAGTTGACCCCAAACAACTCTACAAGTTGACTGATGCTTGTAACTTGGTCAAAGAGGCCTCTTACACCAAGTTTGATGCGTCTGTGGACATAGCAATACGTTTGGGTGTTGACCCCCGCAAAGCCAACCAAATGGTTCGCGGCGTGGTAACTCTGCCGCATGGTACAGGAAAAGAGACCCGTGTATTGGTACTCTGCACCCCCGATAAAGAGAGCGAGGCACAAGCGGCCGGAGCCGACTTTGTTGGGTTGGATGACTATATCGATCAAATTAAGGGCGGTTGGTCCGATGTTGACGTCATTATTTGTACCCCTTCCGTTATGGCAAAAGTGGGTGCAATAGGGCGTATCTTGGGACCCAGAGGTTTGATGCCCAACCCCAAAACCGGCACCGTGACCATGGAAGTGGGCAAAGCGGTGAGTGAGGTGAAAGCGGGAAAGATCGACTTTAAAGTGGACAAGCATGGCAACGTGCACGCAGCCATTGGAAAAGTTTCCTTTGAGGCTCAAAAATTGGTTGAAAACGCTCAAGAGTTGATCAATACAATAGTCAAACTAAAGCCTGCAACACTCAAAGGCACCTATATGAAGGGGATATCTATCTCCTCTACAATGAGTCCGGGTATTCATGTTGACCTTAAAATCACCGGCTCCGCCGAATAAGCACGACTATGAGAAAAGAGGATAAAACACTGGTTATTGAAAATATCGTAGCAAAAATGGGCCAAACGCCCAATTTTTACATTGCAGATATCTCCGGCCTGAATGCTGAACACACCGCAGTTTTGCGAAGGGAGTGTTTCTCTAAGGATATCACCTTGATGGTGGTAAAAAACACTCTGTTACGCAAAGCCTTGGAACAGATTGAATCCACAGAGGTGGCGCAACTGTTTCCTGTCTTGGAGGGACCTACCTCCGTTCTCTTTACGGAGAACGCCAACCTACCGGCCAAATTGATCAAAGAGTTTGGGAAAAAATATGGTAGGCCTGTATTAAAAGGCGCTTTCTTGCAAGAGTGTGCATACATTGGTGCTCAGCACCTTGAAGCATTAATCAACATCAAATCGCGTGAAGAACTCATTGGCGATGTTGTTGGCATGCTTCTATCCCCTGTCCGCAACATTGTCTCCGCCCTCACTTCGGGTGGAGCCAAGTTAGCCGGCATCGCAGAAACCTTAGGTGAACGCGAATAACTAACAGAAAAACTAAACATTTTAAATACTTATCAATCATGGCAGATCTCAAGAAATTTGCAGAAGAATTAGTAAACTTAACTGTAAAAGAAGCTCAAGAGTTAGCTCAAATCCTTAAAGACGAATATGGTATTGAACCCGCAGCCGCTGCTGTGGCAGTAGCCGCTCCTGCAGCCGGCGACGGTGCCCCTGCAGAGGTGGAACAAACGCAATTTGACGTCATTTTAACCTCCCCCGGTCAAACCAAACTACAAATTATCAAAGTAGTGAAAGAGATTACCGGTCTGGGGTTGAAAGAGGCCAAAGAGTTGGTTGATGCCGCTCCCAAGGCCATCAAGGAGAAAGTTTCCAAATCAGAAGCAGAGCAGGTAAAAGCGATGCTCGAAGAAGCCGGCGGAGAAGTTGAAGTTAAATAGACTACTCTCCCATATTTCGGGAACGTAACTACAGGTTTAGGGCCTCAAAATGGTCCTAAACCTTTTTGTCGTTAAAAGTTTATTTTTCAACTAATCCGTAACAAATGTCGCAAAAACCAACCAATCAACGAATCAGTTTTGCCACCTCTAAAACACTGTTGGAGTATCCCGACTTTTTGGAAGTGCAACTCAAATCATTTAGAGATTTTTTCCAACTTGAAACCACGCCTGAAAACCGCAAAAATGAGGGGTTATATCAGGTTTTTCAAGAGAATTTTCCCATAACCGATACCCGCAATAACTTTGTACTTGAGTTTATTGACTACTTTATTGACCCTCCAAGATACACCGTTGAAGACTGTTTGGAGCGCGGGCTTACCTACAGTGTTCCGCTAAAAGCAAAGCTCAAACTCTATTGTACAGATCCTGAGCACGAGGACTTTGACACAGTAATTCAAGACGTTTACTTGGGAACCATTCCTTACATGACGCCCCGCGGAACTTTTGTCATAAACGGATCTGAGCGAATAGTGGTCTCTCAACTTCATCGCTCTCCCGGCGTATTTTTTGGCCAAAGTATCCATGCCAACGGCACCAAACTCTACTCCGCACGTATCATCCCCTTTAAGGGTTCATGGATTGAGTTTGCCACCGACATCAACAACGTGATGTATGCTTATATTGATAGAAAGAAGAAACTTCCTGTCACTACTCTTCTAAGAGCAATTGGGTATGAGGGAGATAAAGATATTCTTGAAATCTTTGGTTTGGCAAATGAGGAGAATGTAAACTCCTCTAACCTCAAAAATTTTGTAGGGAGAAAATTGGCAGCCCGTGTCCTGAAGTCATGGATAGAGGACTTTGTGGATGAAGATACCGGAGAGGTGGTGTCGATTGAAAGAAACGAAATTGTGGTGGATCGCGAAACCATTTTGGAGGAAGAACACCTTGAGATGATTCTCGGATCGGGTGCCGAAACCATTCTTCTTCACAAGGAGGAGGCAAACATTAGCGATTACGCCATTATCCACAACACGCTCCAGAAAGACCCATGTAACTCCCTCAAAGAGGCCGTGATCTATATCTATCGTCAGTTACGCAACTCCGAGCCGCCCGACGAGGCTACCGCTATGGACGTCATTGACAAACTCTTTTTCTCCGACAAGCGTTACGACTTGGGAGATGTTGGGCGTTACCGCCTCAATCGCAAATTAAGCCAGAAAACTTCTCAGGACATCAGGGTACTCACCCGTGAAGACATCATCGCCATTATCCGTTACCTGATTCAGTTAATCAACTCCAAAGCAGTGGTAGACGACATTGACCATTTGAGCAACCGCCGGATTCGTACTGTTGGTGAGCAGTTGGCCAATCAATTCAGCATAGGGCTATCCCGTATTTCCCGCACGATTCGCGAGCGGATGAATGTTCGTGACAACGAGGTTTTTACACCTATCGACCTCATCAATGCCAAAACCCTTTCATCGGTCATCAACTCTTTCTTTGGTACGAGTCAACTCTCTCAATTTATGGATCAGACCAATCCATTGGCAGAGATGACCCATAAACGGCGCCTGTCAGCGTTGGGTCCGGGCGGCCTTTCCCGCGATCGCGCAGGCTTTGAAGTGCGAGACGTGCACTACACTCACTATGGTCGTCTTTGTCCCATCGAAACACCCGAAGGCCCAAACATCGGTCTCATCTCCTCTTTGTGTGTCTATGCGCGTATTAACGAATTGGGATTTATTGAGACTCCCTATCGTAAAGTAAACGAGGGAAAAGTTGACCTTAGCCCCAAAGGCTTTGTATATATGAGCGCTGAGGAGGAAGAAGATCAAATGGTAGCACAGGCAAATGTCAATTTGGACGACGAAGGGATGATTCTTGACGAACGAATTAAGTGCCGTTACGAAGCCGACTATCCGGTAGTGACCAAAGAGGATGTACACTATATGGATGTGTCTCCCAATCAGATTGCCTCCATTGCAGCATCGTTAATCCCCTTCCTTGAGCACGACGACGCCAACCGCGCCCTCATGGGCTCGAATATGATGCGTCAGGCTGTTCCGTTGGTTCAGGCTGAAGCCCCCATCGTGGGAACAGGTTTAGAAGAGTCGGTTGTACGGGACAGCCGTACCCAGATTACTGCCAAAGGCAAGGGAGAAGTGGTTTATGTGGACGCCAATGAGATTCACATCAAGTATGAATATACAGAGGATGATAAGTTTGTAAGTTTCGTACCTGATGTCACGATCTATAACATCCCTATTTACCGTAAAACCAACCAAAACACCTCCATTAACCTTAAACCATTGGTTCGCAAGGGAGACAAAGTGTTGCCCGGACAGATATTAACCGAAGGGTACGGCACCCAAAATGGAGAGTTGGCATTGGGACGAAACCTCAAAGTGGCTTTCATGCCATGGAAAGGGTACAACTTTGAAGATGCTATTGTTCTCTCTGAAAGAATGTTACGAGAGGACATCTTTACGTCTGTGCATGTGGATGAATACATTATGGAAGTCCGCGACACCAAGCGCGGCATGGAAGAACTCACCTCCGACATTCCCAACGTGAGTGAAGATGCCACCAAAGATCTGGACGAAAACGGGATTATTCGCATCGGCGCCAACATCGAGCCGGGAGACATCTTGATTGGAAAGATCACTCCCAAAGGCGAGAGCGATCCCTCTCCCGAAGAAAAGTTGCTGCGCGCTATCTTTGGCGACAAAGCCGGAGATGTTAAAGACGCTTCGCTCAAAGCCTCCCCATCGCTCAGGGGGACGATTATTGACAAGAGGCTTTTCTCTCGTATTATCAAAGATAATGCAAAGAGAGGAAAGCAAATCTATAAAAATCAACTTGTTCAAGCCGAAGAAGCGTTTTTGGAGAAAACGAGCCGCTTAAAAGAGAACTTCCTTGATAGATTGGAAACATTGGTTAAGGAGAAGATGTCTCAGGGAGTATCAGACCTTTACGGAGTGGAAGTGGTCAAGAAGGGAGTCGAGTTTAACCGCGAGATTCTTGGCGGACTTGATTATGAAAATATCAATCCCTCTAAGTGGACGCTAAACAAGAATACCAACGCTCTCATTAAAAGATTAATCAACAACTATCTGATTAGCTACAAAGAGATGGATGCCGAACTTAAGCGGATCAAATACAACCTCACCATTGGAGACGAATTACCCTCCGGAATCATGCAGTTGGCCAAAGTGTATGTGGCCAAGAAACGGAAAATTCGCGTAGGAGACAAGATGGCCGGCCGTCATGGAAACAAGGGTATCGTAGCCAAAGTGGTACGTGACGAAGATATGCCTTTCTTAGATGACGGTTCCATTGTTGATATCGTATTAAATCCTCTTGGTGTACCCTCGCGTATGAACTTGGGACAGATTTACGAAACGGTGTTGGGGTGGGCAGGCTCTGAGTTGAATTTGAAATTCAGCACCCCCATCTTTGATGGCGCCACCTTGGAGCAAATTACCGAATACACCGACAAAGCGGGCTTGCCAAGGTATGGAAAGACCTATTTGAGAGACGGGGGAACGGGAGAACTCTTTGATCAGCCCGCCACTGTTGGAATGATCTATATGTTGAAGTTAGGGCACATGGTGGACGATAAAATGCACGCCCGCTCCATTGGGCCTTACTCCCTTATTACCCAACAGCCGCTGGGAGGAAAAGCGCAGTTTGGAGGTCAGCGTTTTGGAGAGATGGAGGTGTGGGCGCTCGAAGCCTTTGGCGCATCCAATATCCTGCAAGAGATTCTCACTGTAAAATCAGACGATGTTGTGGGTCGCTCAAGGGCCTACGAATCCATTGTAAAAGGCGATCCCATGCCTACTCCGGGTCTTCCCGAATCACTCAATGTACTGCTTCACGAACTGCGCGGATTGGCATTGAGTGTGACTTTAGAATAGTTATAGCAAACGGCACATAAAATAGTAATTCCATGTCTTTTAAGAAAGAGAATAAAGTTAAGAGCAATTTCAATAAAATCACTATTGGCTTGGCAAAGCCCGAAGAAATTTTGAATAATTCGCACGGCGAGGTACTCAAGCCCGAAACGGTAAACTATCGAACCTATAAACCTGAGCGGGATGGTCTGTTCTGCGAGCGGATTTTTGGCCCTGCAAAAGATTACGAATGTCATTGCGGAAAGTACAAACGAATTCGTTACAGAGGGATTACATGCGACCGATGCGGCGTAGAGGTAACCGAAAAGAAGGTACGGCGCGAAAGGATGGGACACATTGCCCTTGTGGTTCCCGTTGCCCACATCTGGTATTTTCGCTCCACCCCAAACAAAATCGGATACCTGTTGGGTATTCCTTCCAAGAAGTTGGAAGGGATCATCTACTATGAACGTTATATTGTGATTCAGGCAGGAGTCAAAGCGCAGGATGGAGTGAAAGATTATGATTTTCTATCGGAAGATGAATACATCAACATCATAGATAGTTTGCCCAAAGACAACCAATTGCTTGACGACAACGATCCCAATAAGTTTATTGCAGGGATGGGAGCGGAAGCGATTTACAAATTACTCGTCAGGATCAACTTGGATGAACTCTCCTACACCCTTCGTCACCGCGCCGACACCGAAACATCGCAACAGCGCAAAACAGATGCGCTCAAGTGCCTTAGCGTGGTAGAAGCATTCCGCGAATCGCGCGAAATCAATAGTCCGGAATGGATGATTCTAAAGGTGATTCCTGTGATTCCGCCTGAATTGCGTCCTTTGGTTCCTTTGGATGGCGGTCGTTTTGCCACCTCCGACCTGAATGACCTTTATCGCAGGGTGATCATCAGAAACAACCGCCTCAAGAGACTGCTTGAAATCAAAGCGCCCGAAGTGATTTTGCGTAACGAAAAGCGGATGTTACAGGAGGCTGTTGATTCACTGTTTGACAACTCCCGCAAATCGAACGCCGTAAAAACAGAGGCGAATAGAACGCTTAAATCGCTATCCGACAGCCTTAAAGGAAAGCAGGGACGTTTCCGCCAAAACCTTTTGGGTAAAAGGGTTGACTACTCTGCCCGCTCGGTGATTGTGGTGGGGCCTGAGCTCAGAATGCACGAGTGCGGATTGCCTAAAGATATGGCGGCAGAGCTATACAAACCGTTTATAATCAGAAAATTGATTGAACGAGGTGTGGTAAAGACGGTTAAATCGGCAAAGAAGATTGTGGACCGAAAAGACCCCATGATTTGGGACATTTTGGAAAACGCCATGAAGGGACACCCCGTTTTACTCAACCGCGCCCCTACCCTGCACCGTTTGGGCATACAGGCGTTCCAGCCAAAATTAATTGAGGGTAAAGCAATTCAATTGCACCCCCTCTCCTGTACCGCTTTCAATGCCGACTTTGACGGAGACCAAATGGCGGTGCACCTCCCTTTAGGAAATGCCGCCATCTTGGAGGCGCAATTGTTGATGTTAGGCTCGCACAATATCTTAAATCCCGCCAATGGAGCACCCATCACCGTGCCTTCTCAGGATATGGTGCTTGGGCTATACTACATTACCAAACCCCGCTCAGGCGCTAAGGGAGAGGGGATGACGTTCTACGGCGCCGAAGAGGTGATTATTGCCTACAACGAAAAGGCGGTTGACCTCCATGCCAAGATCAAGGTGCGCCTCCCCATAGACCTCACTGACCTCAGCAATGGGTACCACCTTGTGGACACTACGGTAGGACGAATCCTCTTTAATCAGGTGGTTCCTCCCGAAGTGGGTTACATTGACGAAATTCTTACCAAAAAATCGTTGCGCGACATCATTAGCCGAGTGCTCAAAACCACCGGAGTGGCCAGAACCTCTCTCTTCCTTGATGAAATCAAAGATATTGGATACAATATGGCCTTTAAGGGAGGGTTGTCGTTTAATTTGGACGACGTGATCATTCCCGAAGAGAAAGCGCAGTTGGTAAAAGAGGGTTACGAAGCGGTGGAGAATGTGTTGTCGAGCTTCAATATGGGGCTGATTACGAGCAATGAGCGCTATAACCAGATTATTGATATCTGGTCGCACACCAATACCAAACTCACCAACACCGTGCAAAAGCAACTTGAGTTAGACAAGCAAGGCTTCAACCCTGTTTATATGATGCTTCATTCGGGCGCACGCGGATCGCAACAGCAAATCCGTCAGCTCTCCGGAATGCGCGGTTTGATGGCCAAACCCCAAAAGTCGGGCGCAACCAGCGCCGAGATCATTGAGAACCCCATCCTCTCCAATTTTAAGGAGGGATTGTCTGTTCTCGAATACTTCATCTCTACCCACGGCGCACGAAAAGGTTTAGCAGACACCGCTTTAAAGACGGCAGACGCCGGTTATCTCACCAGACGTTTGGTGGATGTCTCTCACGACGTAATCATCAACGAAGAGGATTGCGGAACGTTGCGCGGATTGGTTGCCTCAGCCATCAAGAACAAAGATGAAATTGTAGAATCGTTGCCTGAGCGCATTTTGGGACGTACCAGCGTACACAACGTCCATAATCCCCTCACCGGAGAACTCATTGTAGAGACGGGTGAAGAGATTACCGAAAATATTGCCGCACTTATCGATTCGCTCCCCATTGAACAGGTCGAAATCCGCTCCGTGCTCACCTGCGAATCGCGCAAAGGCGTTTGCGCCAAGTGTTACGGTCGTAATTTAGCCAATGGCCGCATGGTAGAGAGGGGGGAGGTAGTGGGCGTTATTGCCGCACAGTCGATTGGAGAGCCTGGTACGCAGCTGACATTGCGCACCTTCCATGTTGGAGGTACTGCCTCTAACATTGCATCCGAAAACGAAATCAAAGCACGTTATGCAGGTATTCTTGAGATAGATGAGCTGAGAACAGTTACCAAAGAGAGCGACGAAGGTGAAAAAGTAGAGATTGTGATTGGTCGCTCAGCAGAGATGCGTATTGTGGATAAGGTGACAAAGACTCCCCTTTCGCAACACAATATCCCCTACGGTGCTACCCTCTACTTTAAGAATGGTGACGAGATCCAGAAAGGGGATAAAATCTGTGAATGGGACGCCTACAACGCGACAACAATTGCCGAAATCGAAGGGACTATCTCATTTGAAGCGCTTATTGAGGGCGTTACCTATCGCGAAGAAGCTACAGATGAGTTCTCACTCCACCGCGAAAAAGTGGTGATTGAGTCGCGTGACAAGTCGCGTAACCCCACCATCCGCATCATGGACGACGGCAAGACTGAATTAAAGCAATACAACCTTCCTGTTGGCGCACACATCATGGTAGAGAGTGGTCAAACGATAAAAGCGGGAAGTATTTTGGTGAAAATTCCCCGTGCCATCGGTAAGTCGGGCGATATTACCGGCGGTCTACCCCGCGTGACCGAACTCTTTGAAGCCCGCAATCCCTCCAATCCCGCCATTGTTTCAGAGATTGATGGAGAGGTACTTATGGGTAAAATCAAGCGCGGAAACCGCGAAATTATTGTTCGTTCCAGAACAGGAGAGGAAAAGAAATACTCCGTACCCCTCTCCAAGCAGATCTTGGTACAGGAGAATGACTTCGTCCGTGCCGGCTCCGCCCTTTCAGACGGCGCCATCTCCCCCACCGATATCTTGGCGATTTTGGGGCCCACCAAAGTGCAGGAGTACATTGTGAATGAGATTCAGGAGGTCTATCGGATGCAAGGGGTGAAGATCAACGACAAGCACTACGAAATCATTGTACGCCAAATGATGCGCAAGTTGGAGATTGTAGATCCCGGCGATACCCGTTTCCTCCCTGAGCAGATGGTGGATAAGTGGGATTTCATGCAAGAAAACGACTATATTTTTGACAAAAAGGTAGTTACGAATATTGGAGACTCCAAGAGCGTGAAGGCAGGGCAGATTATCACCGTGCGCAAACTGCGGGACGAAAACTCTGTCCTCAAACGCAAGGATCTCAAACTGATTGAAGCGCGGGATGCCATGCCTGCCACCTCAAACCAGATTTTGCAGGGGATCACCCGCGCCGCCCTCAGGACAAACAGCTTTATGTCTGCTGCCTCCTTCCAAGAGACAACCAAAGTGTTAAGCGAGGCTGCCGTTTACGGAAAAACCGACACCCTTGAAGGGCTCAAGGAGAATGTGATTTGCGGACACCTCATCCCTGCCGGCACCGGATCTCGCGAGTATGAGCGGTTAGTGGTGGCTTCGCAAGAAGATTATCAGCGGATGATGCAGGGGCAGAAGCGAACCTGAGGCATTTTACCTCAAATCCGTTACATAAACTCCCGGATGATTCTCTAAAGAAAAGGTAAATTGCTCAAAGGGAAAGGATTGCTCTCGATGGGTGTAGGCGGTAATGGTGGCTTCGTACCAACTGCCGTCTTTAGCGCTGTATCTAACGCTGTGTGGGGAAAGAGATTGAAGATTAATTCGCAATAAAATCGATAAATATGGCACATCTTTCGCCTTGGGGACAAGGCTAATCTCCCCCACTTCCTGCCCTTTATCAATGGAAAAAGTGGGTTTGCCGGAAAGTGAATATTCTTTGGAAAGTTGTGCCGAAAAGAGCGCCAGCGGGTTTTCGGCCAAATCAATGGATGAGGGATCGTGGAGCATCACAATGGCTTCGTTATTCGCCACTGTATAAATCCATTTGGTATCTCCAAAGGCATAAACCTCTATTTGCTGGTTGAGCATGGCATAGTCAGTACCTTGTCGATAGATAATTCCCTCCAAAATGTCCATTGCTCCTCCATATTTATCTGCTCCGGAAAAAGTGAAACGTATCTCAACAGAGGGGTGCTCCTCCACTTTGGCGCTGAAGCGCTCCATAATCTGCTCAGAAGAGCTGCTTCGTGAAATAGTCTTGAGCTGGGCTTGAGCCGATAATCCGGTTGAAACAGCAAAAAGCAAACTATATAACAACGTAACTCTCATAAATCCACTATAATCAAACTTATCTATCCTCCTCCAAATGACGCTAATATTCTATCCAATGAGGCAAAATCGGAAATGAGCACCTGGCGCGCCTTACTCCCCTCTGCCTGCCCTACGATTCCTGCCGCCTCCAACTGATCCATAATCCGCCCCGC
>Ga0082212_10008147_pt1 | contig 13734 bp, 15 predicted proteins | sample TergutNt197P3_FD_71548 | JGI IMG/M metagenome (GOLD analysis project Ga0082212, IMG submission 71548) | Neocapritermes taracua P3 segment gut microbial communities from Petit-Saut dam, French Guiana - Nt197 P3 | ecosystem: Host-associated > Arthropoda: Insects > Digestive system > Gut ... | reverse complement strand
AACCTCCGAAAACCCCGAACTCTGCGTTACGCTCCCTCGACAAAATGCTCATTTACCTAATGTAAACTCCGCTTTTGTCTCGGTCGCAAGCCTTGATTTCGGGGTTTTCGGAGGTTGCCAATAATAAATAATTGCGGGCGAAGCGCGCTTTCAATGTAAGGGCGCGACAAATCGCGCCCTTTGTTTTTATACACCGGCGTGGACGCACGCGCTCCCAGTGGTATCTCAACTCCTCAAAAAGTTAAAATCTGAATGTTATTCCGGGCGTATATGTCAGGCCAAAATCCCAACTATTTCGACCGGACGCGTCTGTAAAATTCGGCAGGTTCATCCCCGTGTGTGTAACGTCCAGGGTGATGCCGATATTTCTGTTCAGCCATACATTCATGCCGCCGCCGTAGCCGAAGCTGAATCTTGTACCGCTAATGCTATCGCCGAAATAATTAAAGCCGTACCAGGTAACTCCAGCGCCCACCTTGCCGTAAAACCGGAACGGGCCGTATTGCGGCGTCTGATAGCGGATGCCTTCGAGATTGTTGATTATTCGGACGCTTTTATATTCGCCATATACCTCTTGCTCCGCTGTCCCGTAAAAAGACAACTGCGTCCAGAGTGCAAACCATTCGGCTATGTTTTGCGCGACGGAAAAACCGCCACCTGCCAATCTTGCGGGTGAAAAATCATAAGCTTCATATCCGTTTCCTGCTTTGAAACTGAAGTCGCGGTACTGCTGGTAATATCCCGTGATTTCCGTGGTTCCCGCAAGCTCGTCGTCCCATGCAAAACAGCCGCCCGCAAAACAACCGATTACTAAAAGTGAAAACATTATTTTAATCAGTTTTTTCATGCCCCTCTCCGCAAACAAAATTTTTGGATGTATAATAGTTCGGTTACTATCCATTCGCACAGGTTATACAAAGGAGTTAATTGCAAAACCTTGACATGGGAGCGCGGGCGTCTCGCCTGCACATTTCAATAAATGCGGGCTGAAAGCCCGGTTCCCGGCAAAGCCGGAAGGTTTTGCAATTAACACAGAGGCATTTTAACAGGAATTTGTTCAGAAAAACGAAAAAAATCAAAGGAGCAAATTGTGAAGAAATTTTTTAGTCTCATGCTCGTATTTGCGTTCGCCGCGGCTTTTTCGGCTTGTTCATCCAGCGTCCCAAAGGCCGAGGGAATACCAGCCGCCATAGTTACGGGCGGCCAGGTTGAAGGAATTGCAGCCGACGGCCTTTCCATTTTCAAAGGCATTCCCTTTGCCGCGCCGCCTGTTGGCGAACTGCGATGGAAATCGCCGCAGCCGGTCGCTCCATGGACGGACGTTAAACAGACTGTCGCTTTCGGCAACTCCTGTATGCAGGATATGAACATGGCGCGCTCCATGGGCGACACTTCCGAAATAAGCGAAGACTGCCTTTATCTCAATGTGTGGAGTCCGGCAGCCCGCGCGTCAGACCGTCTGCCCGTTCTTGTCTGGATATATGGCGGAGGCTTTACCGGCGGCATGACCAGCGTTCCGATGTATAACGGCGAACATCTTGCGAAAAAAGGCGTGGTTGTTGTCAGCACCGCCTACCGCGTGGGACCTTTTGGATTTCTGGCGCATTCCGAACTCAGCGCCGAATCCGGGAACGGGTCCGGAAATTACGGACTGGAAGACATGATAGCCGGTCTTAAATGGGTAAAAAACAATGTCGATAAATTCGGCGGCGATCCGTCCAAGGTCACGATCTTTGGGCATTCGGCCGGAGGAATGGCTGTAAGCATGCTTGCCGCGTCGCCGGAAGCCGCTGGGCTTTTCAGGGGAGTGATTGCCATGAGCGGCGCTTCGATGGCGCCATTGCGCACGAGTACGCGCGGCGGCGTGGGAGCGCGTGTCACTACGCTTTCCCTTGCTGAAACCGAAGGCGCAACGTTTATCGGAAAGCTGGGCGCGTCGAACATTGCGGCCGCGCGCGGCATAAGCGCCGAAGAAATTCAGAAATCCATCGCTGGAAGCGGCGTCTCTTTCCGTCCAGTGGCCGACAGCCATATTATCCTTGACGATCAGTATCTTATGTACCAGGCCGGACGCTTCAACGACACGCCGATTTTGCTGGGAAGCACATCGGATGAATCGGCAAGCATGGGCGCTCGCAGAACCACAGCCGCGGAATTCGTGAAACAGGTGAATTCAAACTATGGTTCCGATGCCGCAGGCATTCTTGCGGCATATCCTCATGCCAATGACGATGAAGCGTCGCTTTCTTCAAAGCAGCTTTCGCGTGACAATACGTTTGGATGGAACGCATGGACATGGGCGCGAATGCAGACACAAAACGGTAAAGGCAAGGCGTTTATCTATTATTTCAATCACCACGCTCCGACATCGCCAGACGGCGCCGGACACGGATCGGACGTTCCTTATGCTTTCCAGACGCTTGCCGGAAGAGACGGCGCGCAGCCTGATGATGCGGATGCCGCCCTGTCTGATGTAATAAGCTCATACTGGGTGAATTTTACAAAAACCGGCGATCCGAACGCAGACGGTCTCCCCGCGTGGCCGGCTTATTCCGACGCCATGCCAAAAGCGATGATTTTCAACAATGGGGCGGGAGCGGCTGAAGATTATCCCAATATGGAAAAACTACAGGCGATGGATAAATATTTAGCCCGTCTCCGCGCTCAATAATTTTTCATTTGGGTTAGTAACACAATTTAGTTAAAATTAATAATTGTCCCTCGTTTTGAGGATGATGTCATATTCTATCAGTAGGACTGTAAGGAGGTATGCTTTGCGAAGTTTGAAGTGCTTGTTTTTTATTAGCGTCGCGGCGCTTTTATTTGCCGGATGCGGCGATGGGACAAAGGCCCCGAATACCCTTGATACCATTAACAGGAACAGAGAAGTTCACATTTTGACCGAGGGTCTGAACGCGCCTTTTGAATTCAGCAAAGACACCGGATTTCAGGGCTTTGCCGCGGATATCGCCGAAGAGATCGCAAAAAATCTCGGTTATCCGCTGAAATGGGTAAAATCCAGCGGCGCGGATCATTTATTTGACGTACTCAAGGAAGGATCGACCGTTGACATGATTATTTCGTCCGTTGCTAACGATCCCCGAAGAGCGGCGGAATTCGATTTTTCCGATCCTTACTATGATACCGGAGATGTAATCGCTCACCATCGCACGGAATTCGGCATAACGAATCTGGCATCTTTGTCAGGCAAACAGGTTGGCGTTGTGGCAGGCCGTCCGGCGGACATCTTCATGACTTCACAGACAACGGCTTCAAACGTGACGATCGCAAGGTATTCAAGCATTGACGAGGCTTTGGGTTATCTGAACCGCAAAGAAATCGACGCGGTTGTCGGCGATGAAATCCTGCTTAACTACAGCAGCGTCGATAGCTACCCGAATACGAACATCATGAATACGATCGTCAACAAGTATTCCTATGCTGTCGCCGTACGTAAGGGCGACGCCAAACTGCTTGCAAAAATAAACGAAACCATTTCGAACATGAAGAGCGCGGGCGAAATCGCCCAACTTGATGCGAGATGGATAGGCGACATTAAAGAGCGGGCGCAGGCGCGCGCCTCGGCAGACCGGGAAGTGGAAGAACTCAAGAAAGCGCCAAAGACCATTAACGTGGTCATCAATAAACAGAGCGGCAGCGGCAACTGGGCAATGGAGCGTCTGGATGGATTTCAGTTTGTTCTCAAGGGCGCTAACGGCAATTACACATCAACTCATATAGAGACGGAAGGAAACCGTGGCGTCTGCCGGTTCACAACGCCGGTGCCTCCAGGAGATTACAACCTGGATATCAGCATTCTGGGATTATCAACCAAGGTGCCGGTTCCGGAGTATTCCCAATCATCGCTATCCATGACGGTAAATATCGGTTCAGTGATAACCATAACTTCCAAATAGGTATAGCATAAGGGGGTTCTTTCCAGCCGCAAGCGGCCGGAAAGAACCCGAATTTCCATGCGGAATCATCCGATCCATCTGGTTATAATCACGGCATTGCTTGCGGCAGCGGCGACTCTGACCGTGTTGCAATGGAACATAATTCCCGGAATCCGCGTTCAAAATACAGACAGGAAAGCTTTCGCTTTCGGCCCGGCCGGCCCACTTACGCTAAGCAGTGAAGAAGAAACAAACGTCAGGGTTTACGAACAGGTTAGTCCCGGCGTCGTCAATATCACTACGCGGGTCATGGTTGAAGAACGTTTCCTGTTCCGCGCAATCATCCGTGAGGAAAGCGGAACCGGAAGCGGATGCGTACTTGATAGAGACGGACATGTATTAACCAACTACCATGTAGTTGAAAACGCCTCCAGTCTTGAGGTTTCACTTCCCGATCTGACAAAATACCGCGCGACGCTGGTGGGAACGGATCGTCAGAACGATCTGGCAGTTTTGAAACTTGAAAACGCTCCGGCTGAACGGCTTCATCCAATTTCACTAGGGGCGTCCGACGGGTTGAAAGTCGGGCAGAAGGTGCTGGCGATAGGAAATCCGCTGGGATTACACAATACGCTTACGATCGGAATAATAAGTTCGCTTGGCCGCAGAATAGAAACGCAGAGCGGCGATCTCGTAGATAATGTTATTCAGACCGATGCCGCGATAAATCCTGGAAATTCCGGCGGCCCGCTGTTGAATACCAACGGCGAAATGATAGGCATAAACACCTCAATTTTTACAATCGGCGGCGGAAATATTGGAATAGGATTTGCCATACCGTCAGACACAATACGTCGGGTTGCCACGGATTTAATACGCGACGGGCGCGTCCGCCGTCCGTGGTTCGGCATAGACGGTTATACGCTTAATGAGGAACTGTCAAAACTTCTGAGCCTGCCGGTTTCCGAAGGCATTCTGGTTTATCGCGTCAATGGCGGCAGTTCCGCTGAAAAGGCGGATATCAAGGGCGCAAGCGAAGTTGTGCGCTGGTTTAACAGCCGCATCGGGGTAGGCGGTGATATAATCACCGAAATCGACGGCAAGGCCGTAAAGTCTCAGGAAGAGCTGAATCTTTTTCTTGAGGCGAAAAAACCCGGAGAAACCGTATCCGTCACTCTATATCGCGGGAAAGAACTGATACGGAAAAATGTCGTTCTTCTGGAAAGAACGGAGTCGGGCAATCGAAGGCGGCTGTGAGCTGATATTTTGGATTTTGGATTGCTGATTTTGGATTGAAAAAATCCAAAATCCATAAGGCAGCCTCCGAAAACCCCGAAATCAAGGTTTACGACCGAGACAAAAGCGGAGTTTACACCAGGTAAATGAGCATTTTGTCGAGGAAGCGTAACGCAGAGTTCGGAGTTTTCGGAGGTTGCCATAAGGAAATGCTGATTAATTCTCATATAAATAAAAACGCGGAAAGCAAAACCTGCTCTGTATGCCACGGTTCCGGTTGGGCGCCCGCGGAAATTGAGGGAACCGTCCGCCGCTGCGAATGCCAAATCACTCTGCGAATAGAGCAATTGCTGGCGAATGCGCGGATTCCGGCGCGTTATAAGGATTGCGCTCTTGACGGATACGCGCCGCTTAATCAATCCCAGAAAAACGCGAAAATGCTGGTGCAGAAATTTTTGAAAAATTATCCTCCCCTCGATGAAAAAGGCCGAGGCCTTCTTTTTATCGGTTCCTGCGGAGTCGGCAAAACACACCTGGCTGTTTCATTGCTGAAGCATGTAATTACAAAAAAAGGAGATTCCGGACTTTTTTACGATTTCCGCGACCTTTTGAGGGAAATACAGGGAACCTGGAATTCGGATTCGCAGACTTCGGAAATCGAAATCCTGCGGCATGTAACGGACGCAAAAGTGCTTGTGCTTGATGAGCTTGGCGCTAACAAGCCAACGGCATGGGTAAAAGACACTGTTGCGCATATAATCAACAGCCGCTACAATGAACGAAAAATCACCATATTTACTTCCAATTATCCGGACAAACCTGCAAGAGATGGAGAAGAAACTCTTACCGACCGCATCGACACGCGGCTGCGTTCGCGCCTCTACGAAATGTGCCACACAATTGAAATACAAGGAAAGGATTTCCGGCAGGAAGTCAATGAAGTAAATAAAGCATCATTCCGTTTATAGGAAAGTTGACATACGCTTTCCTCTAATTATACTTATATGCCGGTTGCGGAATGTTGAAAAAAAACTTACAGGAGGCCGTTTATGACAAAGACATCATACAACCCGTTTGAAAACGCTCAAACTCAATTCGACAATGTGGCGCAGACATTAGGACTGGATCAGGGTGTCCGGGATTTGCTGCGCAGGCCGATGAGGGAATTCCATTTCACCATTCCGGTAAAAATGGACAATGGAACTACGAAAGTATTCCAGGCTTTCCGTATCAGGCACAACGACGCCAGAGGCCCGGCAAAGGGCGGCATACGTTTCCATCCGCATGAAACGGCCGATACGGTACGCGCATTGTCGATGTGGATGACATGGAAGTGCGCCGTTGTCGATATCCCGCTTGGCGGCGGCAAAGGCGGAGTGGTCTGCGACCCGCCGACAATGTCTTTGGGCGAGCAGGAGCGGCTTTGCCGCGGCTATATGCGCGGTCTTTTCAGCCAGGTTGGGACGAATCTCGATGTTCCCGCGCCCGATGTGATGACAAACGGGCAGCATATGCTCTGGATGCTCGACGAATATGAAACCATGGCGGGAGGCCGTTATCCGAGCGTTATCACAGGCAAGCCCGTCGGCATGGGCGGTTCGCTTGGCCGAACCGAGGCGACCGGCTTTGGCGTTATTTATATGCTGAGAGAACTGCTGAAAGCCAAAAACATTGACGCGAAAAACACCACGGCAAGCATCCAGGGTTTTGGAAACGTCGCCGAATACGCAGCGCGGCTTTACACCGAAATGGGCGGAAAGGTAATCTGCGTTTCATCGTGGAACCAGGCAGACGCCGCCGCTTACACCTTCCGTAAAAAGGACGGCTGCAACATACCTGAACTTGCCGGCATTAAAGATTCCTTCGGCAGCATAGACAAAGAAAAAGCCCTGGCGCTTGGATACGAAGTCCTGCCTGGCGACGCTTGGCTGTCCGAAGACGTTGACATACTGATGCCGTCGGCGCTTGAAAACCAGATCACGCCGGAAGTATTCCCCAGGATATCAAAAAAGGTAAATATCATCTGCGAAGGGGCAAACGGCCCTACCACTCCGGATTGCGATGAGCTTATTCATAAGAACGGCATTTTCATGATTCCCGACTTCCTCTGCAACGCCGGGGGCGTAACATGCAGCTATTTTGAACAGGTGCAGTGTACTATGAACTATTTCTGGAGCCGCGATGAAGCGCTGGACAAACTTGATCGCGCGATGAGCAACGCTTTCCGTTCAGTCTATGAACTGGCGCAGGAACGCGGCGGCATATACATGAGGGACGCCGCGTATATCATCGCCATTAAACGTGTGGCCGACGCCGTCAAATTGCGCGGCTGGGTGTGATTAAAATGAACTATCCGGTATGATTTAAGCGCTTTGCGCTTAAATCATACCGGATAGTTATTCGCTTTTCGGCGTTTCCTTAATGTATTGCGCTTATAAACCGATATGAGTAATCGGACATATCGGCAGCGTCTATTACAGGTGCAATATGAGCGTTATTAACTGTGCGAATTATTTTACGTCTCTGAGGAAAGAATTCCAGCCAACCGCGCGGAATGACGAAAAGTATAATCCGTCCGGCACGGCGGCGGATATTCGCAAAACGGAACTGCCGGATTCTGACAGGAGTTTTTTACGCTTTGATGATATGATTTTCAGTGTTCCCGATGTGAGAGAATCACGCGTGGAAGAAGTGCTATCCTCAATTGGAAGCGACGCTTATTATAACGTCAAGGCTGAACAAATTGCCGAAAAAATCATGAAAGGCGATTTACTGAATGAACTGATCTAGTTTTTAAAGGGAAATGCAGGGTAAATGGCTGCGCGAGATGAAGCGCAAAGACATTTAATCAGCGTTTCTCGCGACGCAGGGAGGCGTCTATGGCTTTAGATCTTTTTTCACCCGGTTTTGTCACTTCACCCGTCCTGGACAGGGTCCAGCGGGGAGAACGGATTCATGATAACCTGCCCCGCAGGCGATTTCACAACCAGGATAAGCCTGACAGGAAAAGTCCAGGCGACGAACCGCCGCCTGAAGAAATAAAAACGTCGGATGAAGACGTAACGGAGACGCGCCGTCTCGATCTCAGGGCATGAAGCAACCTCCGAAAACCCCGAAATCAAGGCTTGCGACCGAGACAAAAGCGGAGTTTACATATAGGTAAATGAGCATTTTGTCGAGAGAGCGTAACGCAGAGTTCGGGGTTTTCGGAGGTTGCCATGAGTAACTTACAATGGGTCCCCGCAAATGAAAGAACAGATTTCCGAATTGCTTGGAATAATCCGAGACGAAATTCGTTTCTACCACGAACTGCTTGAATGCGAACAGCATAAAACCACTTTGCTGGCAGGCGGCCGCCTGGAAGAACTGATGGAATGCAACAGTAAAGAACAAGACTGTGTCATTCACCTTCAGGGATTTGAAAAAAAGCGCCTGCGTCTTTGCGAAAAACTTGGCGAAGAACTTGGTATACCGCGAGAGGAATTCACGCTGTCGCGCCTCGCGGAATCACTGGATAATCCGCATGAACTCAACGAATCCGCCGCGCTTTTACGAAACATCGTGCAAAGTTTACAGGTTGAAGGGGCGCGCAACAGCGGCCTTATTGAAAAACCGCTGCGGTACGCGGAAGGAATATTATCGATCTTTTCAAACGCCGTCGGGCCATATCAACCTGATGGAACATTCAACGCAGAGGCTTCCGTTCACCCGACATTTTCTCAAAACGCATGACTTGGGAGCGCGGGCGTCCTCGCCGGCGTACAATTGATAAAATGAAACGCGATTTATCGCGCCCTTTATTGTATAGACGCCGGCGAGGACGCCCGCGCTCCCAGGCTCCCATGTCATGCCAATTATGCCCATAGGCAGTTTTTGCCCTGTTTATTCGCCTTTAAAACTTCGTCTGAACAAGAAAAACGCTGAATTGACGCGGGTTTTCGATTTCCAATAATAACTAAAAAACTGGTACGCAACATGCTTACTCATATACGGAAGTGTCCGTGGTAACGGAATATCACGGGTAATCGCTTCTGAATAAAAACTCATTGCAATGCATGACCGCTTCCCTTTCCATGTAAGCGGCATGTATGGAGATTTATGTTATGCCATCAATTTTAGACGGCCTCAATATTGCAAAACTTGCGCTTTCGGCACAGCAATACGCTATGAATGTCACGCAGCGCAACACGGCGAATGTGAATAATCCCGGTTACACGCGTCAGGACGTGACTTTTACCGATCTCACCGTCCCATCGAACTGGTCGGCGGCCGGCACTCCCGGCGTCGATATTTGGGCGGTCAGAAATAACTACCTGGATCAAAGTATAAGTTATGAACTCCCGGCGCTTGGGGAAAACCTGGTTAAATATAGTGTATTGCGTGAAATTGACGCTATCCTGCAGGGAACCGGCGGCGGCGGACTAGGATCGTCCATTGCCGAGTTTTTCGACGCTTTCACGGAACTAAGCAGCAATCCGACCAATGCGGCGCTGCGGTGGCAGGTAATTTCACGCGCGGAAACAATGTCCAGGGATTTCCACAGGATTTGCACTGAAATCCAGCGCGTGCAAAGTTCGGCTAATCTGCATATAGTAAGAGGTCTGGACAATATAAACGATCTGACTGCAAAAATCGCCGATCTGAACGGCCGCATAGAAAGCGCCGTCACGCTTGGTCAAAAAGAAACCGAATACGCGCTGCGTGACGAGCGGCAGGAAATAATGGAGGAGCTGCAGGGCAAACTGGGAGTTCTTTATTTTGAAACGGAACACGGTTCGTATACGGTCACCACGATGTATGGAGACGCGCTGGTGCTGGGAAAGACAAGTTTCGATCTCACTTTGAGCGATACAACGAGCAACAATCCCCCATTCCCTGACATTTATTTAGGAAATAAAAACATTACCAGTATCGTCGACGCTTCAGGAAATATTACGGTGCTTCTTTCGGGAGAAATAGGCGGTTATCTCAAGGTGCGCGACGAACTGATTCCTGGATACCTGAATCAGTTGGACGAAATAGCAGAAACAATAATTGATAAAGTGAATGCCCAACATAACCTTGGGGTCGGCATTGATGATCCCCCGTCCACTTCCAATGATTTCTTTAAAGCGTTCATTTCGGCGCGCAATATAGAAGTGTCGGACGACATACTCAATGATCCCAATAAAATAGCGGCCGCCCTTAGCGGGTATGGACTCGCCGACAACCAAAACGCCAAATTACTTGCCCAGATAGGCATTGATGAAAAATTTGGCGTTAAGTATGCCGAATTGATTTACGTTATCGGTTCAGACCAAAAGAGGGCTAAAGAAACCAGCGATAACCAGCAGAACCTGCTCGGTCAGCTTTTAGGGCAGCGCAACGCCGAAAGCAGCGTATCGCTAAACGAAGAAGCCATAAACCTTATCAAATTTCAACGGGCGTATCAGGCCAGCTCACGTATTGTGACGGTGTTGAATACCCTGAGCGCTGAAATTCTTAATTTCGTGGGGTAAAATATGCACGTAACACAACTTGAACTGAGCCGTAACCTTTTAAACGATCTTGAAAAACTCAACAGGAGTTTTGCCAACGCAAACCGGCAGTTGTCTACAACCAAAAAGCTGAACTATCTGGGCGATTCCCCTATAGGCAGCGCCGACCTGGTTGATATAACACAACAGGCGCTGAAACTTGATGCTTTTCGCTTTAACATGATTCAAAGTTCATACAAATTAAAAGCCTCCGAAGCCGCCCTCAACGTTGTATTCAATACTGTTACTTCCATTTTCACGCTTGGGTCGGAGGCCGCGACCGAAACGACCGGCAAGGAAGGGCGTGAAGCAATCCTCATCGAGGTAACAAAGCTCAGGGATGAATTAATATCAAGAGGCAACACGCAGCTTGACGGCATTTACATATTCGCCGGCACAGCGGTTGATACGAAACCGTTTGCGATTAATGCCACAACAGGACATGTTGAATATTATGGCAACATAAACGTAAACGATGTCCAAATCGGCGACGGCGTGGAATTAAAAGCCGGCGTTGACGGTGAAAATGCATTGATGGACATTTATAATGCCGTCGATAAACTTATTGACGCAATAAACACAATGAATGGCAACACACCCGCTACCGGCGCAGCCGAGATTGACGACGCCCTGGGTGACATAGGCAAAGCGTTAGACACGCTTAATGGCGCGCGTGGAGAAATCGGCGTCAGTATCAGCATTGTTGACAGGATGTCCGGAATGCTCGATAATCGGAACCTCGTACTTAGAGAGCAAAGAGCCAACATAGAGGACGCCAATCTGCTTGAAGTGGCCACGCAAATCGGTCAATTACAGATAGCAATCAACGCGGCGCTGTCTTCAGGCAGCACAATATTACAACAACATACCTTGTTTGATCTTATCGGATAGGGTATAATTGTTAATTACCGTATAGGTAAACGCACAAACCAACAGCTCATACGGAATCAGTATCCCGTATGAGTTGTTGGTTTGTGCGTTTACCATGGTTGTGAAATACGATGCGCATTCATACACTCAATTTTGGAGATTTGGAAATCGTACAGGACACCATCATCACGTTTGATGATGGATTGCCCGGTTTTCCCCAGCTCCGCCGCTTCGTCGTTCTTGAGATGGAGAAAATTAAACCGTTCCATTTTCTTCAGTCATTGCCTGATGACGATACTCCCCCGATTGCGCTATATCTGATCAATCCGTTTCTTGTGGATCCGAGTTATGATTTCCGTTTAACGGACTCCGACATGGATGCCATTAAAAGTAAAAATTCAACGGAGCTGACAATTTACGCGATAGCCACGATTCCCGAGAATCCATCTGACGCTACTTTGAACATGATGGCGCCGATTGTGATAAACGTAAGGGGGCGTTGCGGCAGGCAGGTGATTTTACATGACAGTAAATATTCCGTCAGGCACCCGCTGCCCTGCGGCTCTGAAACGGATAGCGCCGATTCAAACGGCGAAACAGTGAACAGCGAAACCGCAGATCAACAGGCTGAAACGATTAAGGCATAAGATGCTGGTATTTACGCGAAAAAGAGACGAGAGCCTGATTATAGGAACCGATATTGAGATAACGATTCTCAGCATCAGTTCCGGAAACGTCAAGGTCGGAATAAACGCGCCGCGTCACATTTCCGTTCACCGCCAGGAAGTATTCGAAGCCATCAAGCGTGAAAACCTCGCCGCCGCTCAGTCCAGGGTTCCCAAAACCGAAATTTTCAAAAACCTTTTTAAAGAATCGTAGGCGCGCCCTGGGAGCGCGAGCGTCCTCGCCGGCGTATAATAAATACAATAATCGCGGACGAGAGCCGCGCTTCAATTGAAGCGCCTTCGGCGCGTCTTTTATTTTAATTATACGTCGGCGAGGGACGCCCGCGCTCCCAGGGACCTCTCCCATGTCAGTCTTTACATAAAGGAAGCTAATTTGGCGGGATCGACCTGTACTCCCATGCGGATTACTTCAAAGTGCAGGTGCGCTCCGGTGCTGCGGCCAATGCTGCCTACTTTTCCAAGCGTGTCGTCCGAAGTCACAATATCGCCGGCTTTTACGTTAATGGACTCAAGATGTCCGTAGCGGGTGCGCAGACCTCCGTCATGTTCTACAAGAACCGTGTTTCCGTAGCCTGATTCATAACCGGCGGAAATAACCTTGCCAGGCAGAGCCGCGACAACCGGTGTTCCCGCCGGCGCGGCCAGATCAACGCCTTTATGAAACTGCGCTTTTCCGGTAAACGGGTCTTTTCTCATGCCAAAGTCGGAACTGATTGGAGCGTTAACAGGAAGGAAATTAACGGGGACTTCCCTCGAGGATTCCGCCGCTGGAGCCCTGGCAATTTTATTAACGCTATCCGGCGCGGTTCTGGAATCTGCCGCCTGTCCGGGCCGCGACGCCTCGCTAAACTCATCGGCGGGGATTGCTTCCCTGTCGGCAAAACTTTTATAGATAATGTCTCCAATGCCAAGAGCGCCGCGTTTTGCCATGCTGAGCGCGATTTCCTGATCGAAAAGGTCCGTATAGATGCTTTTGCCGAAACCGCTGCCTTCCATGCCCGATTCTTCTATTGTTTCGCGCATAATCTTCAAAAGCTGGGCGATGAAAACCGCCTCAAATTCCTCAGCCACCTTTTTCAGTTCAGCCTTGTCCTTTCCTGAAAGCGAAGCGCCTTTAATCGGATTTAACTCCGGCATATTCATCGGTTTCTGATTTAGTGAATCGAAGATTACGTCGCTCATAACTAAATGATCTCCAGTTCGGCCGAAAGAGCGCCCTGCGCCTTGATTGCCTGCAAAATGGCGATTACGTCGCGCGGCGTGGCCCCAATGTCATTAAGCGCGCGAACTATTTCCTCCACGCTCGCTCCCTCGCGTATTGTCGCCGTCCGCGCGGGTTCCGCCTCAACTGTCAGAGTATCCTCGGGCAATACAACCGTCTCGCCTTGCGAAAACGGATTCGGCTGCGAAGCGGTGAAAATCGTGCCGACCTGCAAAGAAAGGCTGCCGTGAATAATGGTTATTCCTGAAACGCTGACTTCCTTGCCAAGAACAATAGTGCCTGTTCTTTCGTTCATTACAACACGGGCG
>Ga0082212_10008146_pt1 | contig 13734 bp, 10 predicted proteins | sample TergutNt197P3_FD_71548 | JGI IMG/M metagenome (GOLD analysis project Ga0082212, IMG submission 71548) | Neocapritermes taracua P3 segment gut microbial communities from Petit-Saut dam, French Guiana - Nt197 P3 | ecosystem: Host-associated > Arthropoda: Insects > Digestive system > Gut ... | reverse complement strand
CTCCTGCTGCATGACCTGTTGCGATGCAATTGCCCATGCTTTTTCCAGAGGAGGCTCCTATGTGGGTGGCGGAAATACATCTGCCTGCGGCGAGCAAGCCCTCTATCCCCTCCGGAACGAGGGAGCGATAAGGTACTTGGTGTATTTTCATTTGGCTTACTCTGGTAAAACCGACATCAAGCCAGCCGCTACGCCAAGCAATGGCGTCGTCGAATTTCTTTCCTTCGACTGCATCCTGTTCCGTGAGTATGTATCCGCCTTTAATCCGGCGTGACTCCCTGACTCCTATTTGGGTTGAGGCCCCTACTATCTCGCAATTCTTCAGTTCGCCTCCGCCATAATCCCGCATTGCCTCGGTCATCTGAATCACTTGGCGCCTGCTTTTGCATTCGGCCTCCGAGAATTGGAACGGATCGGTAATGTCGAAGTTACCCATTTCTTTTGTCCCCGAGTGGTTAATAACGAAATGATGGCAGTTGGAAACTTTTGCCAATCCCCATTGTCCGGGAATAAGAGGATATTTGCCCTTTGCTTGTTCTGAAACACCCTTCATATCATTGGAGGAAAACCGGTTGAGATTACTTACATTCAGCAACAATGTTTGCGGAGAAAGATTACCTGCTTCGATCATTGTAGGCGCTCCCGAAAAATAGCTTATGTCGGCGTCCCCTGTGCAATCGACTACTACGTCGGCGAAAATTTCCATAAGTCCCGACTTAGTCGAGACAATCACCCCTTTGACCTGTGTACCATCAGTTATGGTATCGACAGCTTTCAGATGCACCATGTATTTGCAGTTAACTTCTTCCAAAGCGTCCATAATTGCGACTTTGAGGTATTCAACGTTCACTAAAAACTGATGTGTGCTTACTTTGACCGCCTGATCACCATATTTGCGTAGTTTTTTAAGCAGTAGTTCATGTATATAGCCTCTGGGTTCGCCATCGGGACGCATTTGGTTAATGCACATCCCTACACTTTGGGATGCCACGCCTCCGAAGAAACCATAATTTTCTATGAGAAGGGTTTCTGCTCCGGTTTTGGCAGCGCCTATTGCCGCCCCTATACCCGCAGGTCCACCTCCGACCACTAATACTTTGGTCTTAATACTTTTATACCTGTTCTTACCGTTAGCAGCGGGTAATTGCCCGAATGCCCTGTTTATGCCCGATACAGCTACTCCCGAGTGGAGAGCGACACAGGCGGTTACAAAATTCCTGCGATTCATGTCTTTAATTTTTTTATATCAATATACCGGTATCTGTCTACTTACATAAAAAAGCACCGGAGCGATAGTAAAGCCTTGTGTCCGTCCGAAAGAGGCTGTCTCATAAAAGGTATAAAGTCACAGGGTTTACCGGTGCGCCCAAATATCTCCTTTATTTTTGTTGCTCTGCTTTTTCTGCCAAAGACCGAATGTATTCGTCTAAAGTCGTTAATTTGGATCCTATCTCGTTGATTGCTTGCTCATCTTTCAAAGAGTTTTGGTAATTGAAGAGACAAAGTCGGTATTGTCTGTAATAAGGAATAGCCATCGTGTAATTCATAAGTTTTTTATCCGACAGGGTAGCCATCAAGTAATATATATCCATTTTCTTTGTATTGTCCGAAGCATATTTTAAAGCTGTACTGTATAGGTTCAATGCATCAATGAATGCCTCGTCTTTTTCTTTCGCCATCGCCAAACTTTTATAAAGGGTAAGAACCAAAACATCGGAGGGGACTAAATTATCGACCATTTTTTGAAAATATCCGATGGCTTCCGGATAATAACCAAGATTGTAATTTGCTTGTCCTAAATTATATAAAACATTATTATTCGTCGTATCCTGTAAAAAAGCCTGTTGAAGAAGAGGAAGCGCCAACGAGTCCATTTCGGTTTGATGGTAAATATACCCAAGGCTCCGGTTAACGATCAATGAACTGTCGCCATTAAGCAGGCATTTTTCAAATCGTTCTATGGCAAGATCATAATATTCAAGATTATAGTAAACATAGGCATTTAATGCATTCATCGTTGCATTGGTCGAATCTTTCCTGATAAATTTTTCGGAATAGTCGTAGGCAGTCAGATAATCTTCATTCTTTATAAAAATTTTCACTAAACTGCTTGCCGAATAAGCATCTTGTTCGTTCAATTCTAAGGCTTTTTCAAAATAATATGCTGCCGAATCCAATTGATTTAGCTTTTCATGGCACATCGCCGTACATCTTGTTATATAATTAGGGGTATAACTCAAATCAATCCGGTTATATGCTTCTAAAGCTGATGCGTATCTTTCGGCGCGATAGAGCAAATCGGCTTTTCTCACTTCAAAATAGGTATTGGTAGAATCAATCAGGAGTAAATCGTCATAACAATCAAAACTTTTCATATACAGGGAAGTGGCTTCATAACACAATGCTAACTGAAGTTTTGCCGGAACATCATCGGGATATTCTTCCGATAAACCGATTAAAATTTCAATTGCATTTGAATAATCATTCAGGCTTTTGTAACACAAAGCTTTTTGATAAAGTAAATCTTTGCTTGGTTCCAAAAGGTTGATGTATTCAATGGCTTGCCGGTATTGGGCATTCCGGATATACATTTGGAGCGTATCGGTTTCCACCTGTTCTACCTGTTCTTGGTATACTGTATCTTGCGCACGAGTAAAAGTCGAGTATAAAAACAAAAGGAACAAGATGCAGATCTTGCATGCAAATTTCATGATACTATGAGTTTTGTTTATAATTTTACGCAAATATAGTCAATATTTTCCACATCTTCTAATTTGGCACATATCCACATCCGTCGTCTGACACCCTGTTTTTTGTTATTCCTGAAATATGATGTAACTTTGTGCATTGATACATTATATTATCCATGGTTCACAAATTTGATTTTCTCGTTGTTGGCTCAGGGATCGCAGGCATGAGTTATGCCCTGAAAGTTGCCGACAAAGGCAAGGTGGCGCTCCTTTGTAAAACTACTTTGGAAGAAGCGAATACGTTTTATGCGCAAGGTGGAATCGCTTCCGTCACCCTCCCTTGGGATGATTTTGAAAAACATGTTCAGGATACCTTGATCGCCGGAGACAGTATCTGTGACAAACAAGTCGTAGAAAAAGTCGTTCAGGAGGCCCCTCAACAAATTGAAGAATTGATTCGCTGGGGTGTTGATTTCGATAAGAATCAGACAGGCGGATTTGATTTGCACAAAGAAGGCGGCCATTCCGAATTCCGCATTCTTCATCACAAAGATAAAACGGGCGAAGAAATTCAGGTGAGTCTAATCAATGCCGTGAAAAGGCATCCGCAGATAGAAGTATTCGATCATCATTTTGCCATTGAAATATTAACGCAGCATCATTTGGGTGAAAAGGTAACGAAAGACACACCCGGCATTGAATGTTATGGTGCGTATGCGCTGAACGAAGCAACGAATGAAATTCATACTTTTCTTTCAAAAGTAACCATGATTTGTACGGGTGGAATCGGTAATATCTACCAAACCACTACCAATCCGGTTGTCGCCACCGGCGACGGAATCGCAATGGTTTATCGAGCCAAAGGATTAGTCAAGGACATGGAGTTTGTACAATTTCATCCGACTGCACTGTATAATCCGATGGAACGTCCTTCTTTTCTGATTACGGAAGCTATGCGTGGTTATGGCGCTGTGTTGCGCGGTTGCGACGGGAAAGAATTTATGTATAAATACGACGAACGCGGTTCGTTGGCGCCGCGTGATATTGTTGCCCGCGCTATCGACAATGAAATGAAAAACAGCGGAAGCGATTTCGTTTATTTGGATGTTACCCACAAGGAAGCGGAAGAAACAAAAAGGGAATATCCTACCATTTATGAAAAATGCCTGAACGAAGGAATCGATATCACAAAAGAATATGTTCCGGTAGCGCCCGCCGCCCATTATCTTTGCGGAGGGATTGTCGTGGATATGGATGCCCGCACGAGCATCAACCGCTTGTACGCCGCCGGTGAATGTTCGCGTACCGGACTGCACGGAGCCAATCGTCTTGCCTCTAATTCTTTGATAGAAGCCATCGTTTATGCAGATGCGGCAGCCAAACATTCAATTGCCCATCTGAGCCGTTATTCGTTTCAGGAAGGCATTCCGCTCTGGAACGATAAAGGCACTTCCTTAACCGAAGAAATGGTTCTGATCACTCAAAGTGCGAAAGAAGTCGGTTCCATTATGAGTAATTATGTAGGCATTGTCCGTTCCAATCTACGTTTAGAACGCGCCTTAGTAAGATTGGAAATCATTTACAGGGAAACGGAAAACCTGTTTATCCGTTCCACTGTTTCACGAGACATCTGCGAACTGCGGAATATCGTTAATGTCGGCTATTTGGTTATCAAACAGGCAATGGAAAGAAAAGAAAGTCGCGGCTTGCATTATACGATTGATTATCCAAAGAAAAATTCTGCTGTTGGTTTGTAGAAGTTATAATTTAATCTGACCTGAAATTCATAATTTTTATGTACCTTTGCCTCCCTTATCGAATTATTTATTAATGGAAACAGTCTTAATAAAAACAGCCCAATTATTTCTAAGTTTATCCATTTTGGTGATTATCCATGAATGTGGTCACTTCTTCTTTGCGCGACTTTTTAAGGTGCAGGTTGAAAAATTTTACCTGTTTTTTAATCCGTGGTTTTCCCTGTATAAATTTAAGCCGCGAGGTAGTGATACCGAATACGGAATCGGCTGGTTACCACTCGGAGGATATGTGAAAATCGCCGGAATGCTTGATGAGAGCATGGATAAGGAAGCCTTGGCTCAGCCGCCCAAACCTTGGGAATTTCGGGTAAAACCGGCTTGGCAACGCCTGTTGATTATGGTCGGCGGAGTATTCATGAATTTTATTTTGGCATTCTTCATTTACTCCATGATAGCATTCGCCTGGGGCGAAACGTTTCTGCCGATAAAAAACGTGAAAATGGGCTATACTTATAATGAAGCCACTCTAAAAGCCGGTTTTCAAAACGGTGATATTCCCCTTACGGCCGACAATGCTCCCTTAGAGTTTATGGATGGGAAAACACTCCTTTCCATTATAGATGCCAAAATAGTGACCGTATTGAGGAACAACGAAGTGGTAACAATTAACCTCCCTGCCGATTTTAACAAAATTGTATATGAGTCTGAGGCAAATTTCATCGAAAGGTATCCATTTGTAATTAAAGATGTATCAAGCGGAAGTATTGCCAGGAAAGCCGGACTGGCGAACGGAGACAGCATCGTTGGTGTAGATGAGAGTCTTAATCTGTCGGCATACGAAATTCAAAAATTGTTTGCCGAAAACAAAGAAAATGAAATCGTATTAAATGTGTATAGAAATAATCAATTGATATCTGTTCCCGTTACTCCGAATGAATTTGGAAAAATAGGAGTTGCCCTCGTGCACCCTTATGAAATTTATGAAACAATACAGATTCAATATAACTTTTTCACGGCTATTCCTGCCGGCATACGAATTGGAATAAATACGATTAAAATGTATTTGGGGCAATTCAAGTTCATTTTTTCCAAGGAGGGCGCAAAAAGTCTCGGAGGCTTTGGAGCTATTGGAAACCTTTTCCCCGAAAAATGGCATTGGCCTGACTTCTGGCGAATGACCGCTTTTATATCCATTATTTTGGCTATTATGAATCTATTGCCCATTCCCGCCTTGGATGGCGGCCATGTAATGTTTCTGCTGTATGAAGTAGTTACCGGTCGTAAACCCAATGAAAAATTGATGGAGTATGCCCAAATTGCAGGGATGATTTTGCTTCTAATGTTGCTGCTGTATGCCAACGGGAATGATTTATTTCGCTGGTTGGGTAACAAGTAAATCTTGAGAGGGAACCGGATGGGAATGAGACAGGATAAAATTTTGAATAAAAACGGTCATCCCTGAATAGGTTTCGGGGAAATAAATAGAGCCGTATATTTTTTCAGTTTGTGCCCCTTGACGAATATCAGCGGAAACTACAAATGGACCATCCCTGCTGATGGTGTCTCGTTTTACAATTGTCGTGTCGAGACATTGAACACACAAAGTGACTACCGGACGAAGCGGGGCGGATAAGCCCAAAATATTAAGTTGTAATTCATATGTACCCCCTTGTTGACTCAAAGTGGTATCTACCGTGAAGGTATAAGCATTGTTTAACAGATCGCTCGATCGCAATAAAAAGCGTTCTTTTTCCAAAGGTAAAATCAAACGGTCTGTATTTTCGCTTAATATCCTCATCTTTTCTTCCTGGTTTTTCAGCCGTTCTGTCGCTTCGGTAAAACGTTTTTTTATGTTTTCATTAATTTTGAAATATTTGTCCAAATGTCCGGAATACCAAGCTAAGGAAGTATCCAAAACGGCTTCCGTAATTTTATGTTTTTTCAGAACCGAATTTAATAATTCTTGCTTACGAGTCGAATCGGAATGGAAGATAAGGTAGTTGTTGCTGATTTCAGCTTCGGCTAAATAAACATCGTACAGCACTTTCTCCATTTTGCTTTCGGAAAGGACATAGGACGGACGGGTGCTGCAAGCAAAAAAAAGAAACATCAAAAAAAGAACCGGAATGACAGAATTAACTTTCAATCTCCGATTCAGCTCCTTGTTTAATTTCCTGTTTTTCAAAACAAAACGATAATTCTTTCCTAAAGAACAATAATAAAACAACGATTCCGACACTGATAGACGCATCGGCTACGTTGAAGATATAACGAAAAAATTCGAAATTACTACCGCCTATCCATGGCATCCAAGCCGGCCACGTAAATTGAAACAGTGGAAAATAAAACATATCCACTACTTCGCCCTGTAGCCAACTGCCATATCCTCCATCCGGCGGGAAAAGAGTTGCGACCTGTATTGGCGTACTTTCACTGAAGAGCACGCCGTAAAAAACACTGTCAATGATGTTCCCTACCGCGCCTGCAAAAATCATTGAAACCACAATGATATAACCCAGCTTAAAATTATCCCTTATAAGCGTATAAACATAATATGCAATGGCAATGGAGGCAACAATCCGGAAAACTGTCAGGAACAATTTTCCAAATATATCAATCCCCATAGCCATCCCTTTGTTTTCAATAAACCGGATATAAAACCAACCGGTTATCCGTATGTCTTCCGACAATGCTAAATGGGTTTTGACCCAAATTTTAAGTATTTGGTCTGCCAGAAGGATTAATAAAATAATAGAAATTGCTACAAAAGTTTTTTTTGAAGCCGTCATTGTTTCTGATTTTGTTTCGCCTCGATGCTTAAAGTGGCGTGGGGGACAGCGCGAAGTCTTTCTTTTGGGATTAACTTACCGGTTTCCCTGCATATTCCATACGTTTTATTCTCTATGCGAATCAATGCGGCTTGCAAACTTTGAATAAATTTCATTTGACGCTGTGCCAAACGGCCGGCTTCCTCTTTCGATAAAGTAGAAGCGCCTTCTTCCAACACTTTGAATGTGGGGGAAGTATCGGTTACATCATTACCGTCGGCATTCATGATGGACGCTTTCAGTAATTCATAGTCTCGTTTGGCAGTGTCTAATTTATCCATTATGATGGCGCGAAACTCTTCCAATTCAACGTCCGAATACTTTGTTTTCTCAATCATTGTAATATATTTTATATGAATATTTTTAAATCAGAAATTTTGCAAAAGTAGTATATTTATTCCGAAATGACAAACGATCAATTTTTCTTAACCCGATTAATGCGTTCTTTTTCCAAATTCAATTTAAATAAGAAGATTATAACCATTTAGGAGTGGCTAATTAAATATCAATCCAGTTTCAAAACGGCTAAAAACGCTTTTTGAGGCACTTCGACACTACCGATTTGTTTCATCCGTTTTTTACCTTCTTTCTGTTTTTCAAGTAATTTTCTCTTACGGGTAATATCTCCTCCGTAACATTTGGCAGTTACGTCTTTGCGAACGGCTTTGATGGTTTCGCGGGCGATTATTTTAGCTCCGATAGCCGCTTGAATGGCCACGTCGAATTGCTGGCGGGGAATCAACTCTTTCAGTTTTTCGCACATGCGTCTCCCGAAGGCGGCGGCATTATCGAAATGAGTCAATGCAGACAAGGCATCTACCGGTTCTCCATTCAAAAGAATATCCAATTTAACCAATTTGGAGGGACGGTAATCGTGCATATGGTAATCGAAAGAAGCGTAGCCTTTAGAAATGCTTTTCAGCTTGTCGTAAAAATCAATCACAATTTCGCCCAAAGGCAAATCGTAGATTATTTCAATTCTATCGCCGGAAATGTAATCCTGTTTAACCAAATTTCCGCGTTTCCCCAAACAAAGCGTCATAATCGGCCCGATATAAGTCGTGTTGGTAATCACAGACGCCCGGATAAAAGGCTCTTCAATACGATCTATCAATGTCGGATCGGGTAATCCTGCCGGATTATGCACTTCTTTACATTCTCCTTGTTTGTCATATACATTGTAAGACACATTGGGAACCGTTGTAATCACATCCATATTAAATTCCCTATCGAGGCGTTCCTGTATGATTTCCATGTGAAGCAATCCCAAAAAACCGCAGCGGAAACCGAATCCAAGTGCTACGGACGACTCCGGTTGAAAAGTCAGCGAAGCGTCGTTTAACTGTAGCTTTTCGAGCGAGGAGCGCAGATTTTCAAAATCTTCACTGTCGATCGGGTATAATCCGGCAAACACCATTGGTTTCACCTCTTCAAATCCTTCGATTGCCTTGTCGCAAGGGCGTTTGATATGGGTAATCGTGTCTCCTACTTTCACCTCTTTGGAAGCTTTAATGCCTGAAATGATGTATCCTACGTTTCCACACCGGACTTCCTCGCGGGGCGACATATCCAATTTCAGTATTCCTACTTCATCGGCTTCGTATTCTTTTCCGGTAGCGACGAATTTCACCGAATCGCCTTTCCGGATGACGCCGTTTACTATTTTAAAATAAGCAATAATTCCTCGAAAAGGATTGAAGACCGAATCGAAGATTAAGGCTTGTAGCGGGGCGTCGGGATCGCCTTGCGGTGGCGGTACTCTTTCGACAATCGTGTTTAAGAGAGTATAAACTCCTTCGCCGGTTTTTCCGCTGGTACGAAGGATATCTTTCCGGTTACAACCCAATAATTCAACAATTTGGTCTTCCACTTCTTCGGTCATGGCAGCCGGCAAATCGATTTTATTGACTATCGGAATGATTTCCAAATCGTGTTCTAACGCCATATACAAATTGGAAATGGTTTGCGCCTGAATACCCTGTGCAGCATCGACAATCAGCAAAGCGCCTTCACAGGCTGCAATGGAGCGGGATACTTCGTATGAAAAATCGACATGCCCCGGCGTATCAATTAAGTTCAAAATGTATTCTTCGCCTTGGTAATTGTACTGCATTTGAATGGCATGGCTCTTGATTGTAATGCCCCGTTCCCGTTCCAAATCCATATTATCTAAAATCTGCGCTTGCATTTCCTTGCCTTCTACGGTTTGGGTATATTCCAATAAACGGTCTGCCAAAGTACTTTTACCATGGTCGATATGAGCGATAATACAAAAATTCCGGATATGTTTCATCTGTGTACAAACGGATTGTTATTCAGGGCGCAAAGATACTTAGATTCTTTTAAACAACAAAAAGGGCCACTTCACAATGGACCTTTTTATTTAGTTTTTAACAGGCATTAGTCGTTTAAGGCAAAAAGATTGTTTTAGGTTATCGGTTACAAAGGAATACGTTTTTTTTCATCTTTCCAAAAAAAAAATATAGTTATATAACATATTTTTTAAAATTTTTAGACTTTTTTACATGGGCTTTTCTTATAATTGTCTATTATATAGTATAATGAACTATATTTATAAATGTGAAAAAAATTTAATTATTTTAAAATATCAGCTAATTTTTCTTTCAGAAAATCAATTTCCGACCCTCTTTCAACAATAACACCCTCCGGATTGATTAAAATTGACTGGGGAATAAATTGCACGGCGTATAATTTTGCACCTTGAGAGTCCCAATAATCACAATCTGATAGTTGCGGCCAAGTGATATTTAAGTTTTCGATACCTTTCACCCAAGCGTCTTTGTTTCTATCTAACGAATAACCGACAATTTCGAAATTCTTATCCTTATAAACAGCATACAGTTCCACCAAGTCCGGCATTTCCCTGAGGCAGTCGGGACACCAGGATGCCCAAAAGTCCAACAGTACGTATTTCCCTTTTCCTACGTAATTTGCCAATTCAGCCGTGTTTCCTTCCGGGTCTTTGGAAACGATATTGGTATACGGATTCCCGGGTAAACTGTTCTTCATCCTGAACAAGCGGTCTGCTGCATATTTATAGACATCGGCTTCTTTAAACGCCTCGTCAGTAACTGCCTGTACGACCGATTCCAACTGTTCGGGATTCAAACGGCGCGTCCACCGGCTTTCGGAGAATATTTTTTGGGCAAAAGCCGTATTGATGTTGTTCTTGAAAAAGCCGGCATAAGCTGCTTTCGTTTTTTCAAACAAAGCATCCGATTCTTTTTCAAAACTAACTTTAGCTTCCGCCGTTGATTTTCCCGCTTCTTCCATCTCTTGGTATTTGTCAACAAGTGCGTTGTAGGCTTCTTCCGCTGTCAAACAAGCTTGGAAATCTTTCTCCGGATTTTTGGTTTCACAAGCGATACAAAGTAAGGCCAAACTAAGTAGATACAGTGTTTTTTTCATCAGTAAGCTATTTATTAATTTTTGTTTCTTTTTCCGCCATCAATTGTGCATATGATTTACTGGTTGTTACGATATAAACGCCCAGAAAAATAAGCGCTGTGGCGCTTCCTTTTACCCATCCGAACCTGTCCATTCCGATTGTTACGGCAACCAGCGATGAAACAATGGGTTGGACGTAATTATACATGCTGACAATGGTCGGTCGTAAAAGTTTTTGTCCGACAGGAAGAAGCAAATAGGCGAAGAAGGTGGCAAGCGCTACTACGTAAATAATTTGCAAGTAAATATTCATCGGTATTTCAGCATAATGAACCTTGACTACATCTTTCCAACAGAGAGGCAGGCTACAAATGCTTGCAAAAAGAAACATCCATTTCATAACTGTTACCGGACTGTATCTTAGAATGACTTTTTTAAAAGCAGCTAAATAAATTGAAAATGAGAGCGTGCTAAGCAAACATAAAATATTTCCAACTGTAGTCGTATTTTGGTTTTCGGTGGTATTCCCGTTCAATATCAGCAATAACGCACCCAATGCGCCGATAATTACTCCTATCGCTTTTTTCCAAGTGATAGGTTCTTTCAAGAAAAAAGCAGCTAAAATCATGGTCATAATGGGAGCGGTGGTCACAATAACCGATGCATTGATGGGAGACGTTTGCGATAGCCCCGCTATGAAGGTCATTTGATTAAAAAAAACGCCGAAAAGCGATGCTCCGAAAAGCAACAATAAATCACGGAAGGGTACGGATTCTTTCTTAGCAAATGCCGATAGCATCCAAAAAAGAACAGCAGCTCCGCAGATTCGGTAAAAAGTTAAAGCAAAAGCCGAACAAACTTCTTCATGAACCAAAACATTTTTAGCTATCGGCGTATTCAATCCGAAAATAATGTAGGCTACAAACAGCGCCGCATGTCCTTTGAAGTTTCTATCGTGCATATTGATTTATTTTTCGGCTGCAAAGGTAATCAAACCCTTTTAATTCGATATGCGAATAGCGTAAACTTTTTAAATGGAATCTTGTTTCATAGTATTAATATGTTTTTTTTTAATAAGGCCCATTGGTTTTTTTACCGGATAGCGCATGCTCAAACAAATTGACTTCCGCAAAGCCGCTTTCTTAATTGCAGAACCATTGCGGAAGAATTTTTAGTTAAAAAGATTGAAATAATTGTTTTTCTTATTTTTTCCACTTACATTTGTATCAGAAAAAAGTTAAAGAATTTAAACCGAAGCTTCTTTTTTTAGTCAAATGATTAAAAGAGAGCGTATATTCACATAAATAAAGAAAAGGAGATTTGCTATGAAAACAATTAGAAACTTTGCATTGTTTGCGTTGATGTTCATGGTGGTATCCACCGTAGCGCAAAACAATACTTTTGGGGATGATGTGTATTTTTCCTCGAAAAACAAAACGGAAGAACATCAGAAAGTGGAGGTTGCTAAAACAGAACAGACAAAACCGGTCGTTGTGGCTGCAACAGTCTCGAACGAACGGGATGTGGACGAGTATAACAGACGTTATATAAGCAATGATGTTTACATTGATGAACCGATAGACGATTCTGACGAGAGTAGTTTGGAATATGTGGATGGCGAGTTAACCCAAAGAATTGTTAAATTTCATGACCCATCCAAAGTTACCATAGTAGGAGCAGAAAATGTAAGCATTTATTACGATGGCAATACTTACGAATTGGATTTCTATCAGCAGTCCAATTCAGGTTTATCCATAAATATCAACTCCGGTTATGGAGGTTACGGATGGTATGACCCCTGGTATTCTTCATGGTATTATCCGAGTTACAGATATCATTATCCTTATTATCACGGCGGTTGGTACAGTTCATGGTATTACGGATGGCACGACCCCTGGTATTATAGTTGGTATAGTCCCTGGCATTACGGTTACAGTGGCTGGTATGGGTATTATCCCTATTATGGCGGGTATTGGGGACATCCAAGCTACTATCATAGTGGCTGGTACGGAGGAGGACATTACTATTATGGCGGAAATTATTACAACAATAGACCCTATTATAGCAGCAACGGACGCCAAAGCAACATCATTTCCAACCGAAGTTCTTCCGCCTCAAATGCTACCCGAAGTAGTTCTGTTGGTTCGGCTTCAAGCAGTCGCTCTTCCACAACAAACACAAGCCGGAGCAGCGGAAATGTGGGTACAGCTACAAGCCGAAGCAGCGGAAATGTGGGTACGGCTACAAGCCGAAGCAGCGGAAATGTGGGTACGGCTACAAGCCGTACTAACATTCCCACTACTACCACACGGAGTGCAACCACTACATCTCCTACCACAACCACCCGTCAGAGCAACGCCGGAACTGTCAGTTCGGATACAAGAACACGTACGACACCTTCAGTTTCTTCAAATAACAGCGGCACGCGCAGTAACAGTTCTTCGGGAACTACATACTCAGCCCCATCACGCACTTCAAACAGTTCGTCTTCCGGTAGTTATAACAGTTCATCTTCTTCCCGCTCTTCGGGAAGCAGCAGTTATTCGTCCGGTGGAAGTTCATCATCTTCAGGAAGTAGCGGAGGTGGCGGCAGTCGCTCTTCAACCAGTAGTGGTGGCAGAAGGTAAAATGTATTAATACTTACTACTATGAAACTAAATCTATTATTTATAATAGCGCTGTTTGTTTGTGTCCTGTCGTATGGTCAGGGCGAAATGGACGCTTACCGGTATTCGAATAACGATTTATCGGGAACCGCCCGCGGTCAAGCCATGGGAGGCGCTTTCGGAGCCTTGGGAGGGGATGTCACCGGAGTAGCGATTAATCCTGCCGGAATCGGCATCTACCGCAGCTCGGAAGTCGTAGCCAATATGAGTTTAACATCGCCCACAGGTAATTATTTGGAAAGTGATACCAAATTTCATTTCGACAATCTTTCTTACATCAGCTACTACCCTTATATAAACGGAAGTATGCTTTCATTGAATTTCGGTTTCAATTACAGCCGGATAAAAAGTTTCGATCAGCGTTATACTGCATCAAGACCGGAAA
>Ga0082212_10008145_pt1 | contig 13734 bp, 13 predicted proteins | sample TergutNt197P3_FD_71548 | JGI IMG/M metagenome (GOLD analysis project Ga0082212, IMG submission 71548) | Neocapritermes taracua P3 segment gut microbial communities from Petit-Saut dam, French Guiana - Nt197 P3 | ecosystem: Host-associated > Arthropoda: Insects > Digestive system > Gut ... | reverse complement strand
TTGGCAGGACAGAATAATTCCGTATATGTGTGCAAACAGCTTAACGGATATTTATTATGTTGTCAAAAAGGTACAAGGTGCGGAGAAAACCAAGGAAACGATTGCAAACCTAATAACCGCAATGAACATTTTGCCGTTAACAGATAGCGATTGTAAGCAAGCCCTCGCACTGCCTATGAACGACTTTGAAGACGCAATAATAGCCGTATGCGCCAGCAAAGTCAATGCCGATTTTATCGTTACGCGTGACGAAAAACTTATCAAAGCGAGGACAGATGTTGAAGTTGTCACCCCAAAACAGTTGACGGACAAAATCAAATTATTGCAGCACAACAGTTGAAATTGCCATCAGATCACGCAAGAAAACAAAGCACGGAGGAGCTATGGATGAAAATTTCATCAGCCGGGCTAACATCATGCTTAACGATAGCCTGCTGAAAACCGAAGAGCTTTTCAGGGCAAGCGACAGCCGCTGGTTTGCTGATTTTGCAGATCATTTTCTGGGCATGTGCAGGCTTGTGCGCGAAGCCCAAGTAGGATTGGGGCTGTCTGCCATATCATATCTGGAATACACGATGCTCTACGCTAATTTTTCAGACCGCCGTTACGTTGCTGATGTCCTCGCATACGGTAACAAAAGGCGCCTTGACAAAAACCAGCGCTTGGTTGGAAGCTGCAACCTTTCGTTTTTGTTCGTCCATTTCGACGAATTGTGGGACAGCTTGCTCACCCTGCGCAAGCGCTATGCCGGCAAGGTCACTGCATGGGAGGTAAAGAGTTTCATGATGCAAGCCCTTCCAGATTTTTTTTCATACCTGACCAACATTGCCCGGTTTGCAGTAGCGGAATGCATTGACAAAAGCCCATTGACGGAGATTGAAAAAAACGAGGAGTTCATGGTTAACGTGGGTGCTTACATGACAAGCACAGAAACTGTCTATTCGGAGAAGAAAAACAAGGACGCTGACGCACTTGCCGTATGGTTTGAAGAACGGTTAAAAAACGAATATGTCTTTGGCGATTACTCCGGCTTGGATTTTTCAGGCCGGTCATTCAACTCGGCAGATTTCCGGTATTCCTTTTTCCGCCATTCTTGCCTGGACAATGCGTCCCTTCTGGATTCCGAGCTGGCAGGAGTGAGTTTCCGCAATGCTCGCATGAAAAAATGCAAATTAAGCGGCTGTTCCATACATGAAGCGGATTTTTCTTATGCAGTGTTAAAGAACGCCAGCTTATCCTGCGTACAGGCGGAGCGGTCGCCCATCGGCAAAACATGGCGGCATGTGGGGGCTTTACCTGTAAATTTCCGTTTTGCCGACCTGACGGGCGCGGATTTTACCGGGGCGAACCTCTCCGGCGCGGATTTCACCGGTGCAACGCTGGATGGTGCTGTTTTTACAGACACGGTGCTTGACGGAGCAGTTTTTGACAGCAGCGTATGCCTTGGGAGGTAATATTGTGATATACTACGTTATGGAGCCGCCAGATGAAAACCCTCTGCCTCAAGCACCAAAAGATGAAAAAATGGGGGCTGTCGAAACGTCCGACATTGACCGTTTAGGCAGAATAGACTACGACGCGCGGAGTGGGCTTATTAGCGACCGATTGAAACTGCTTATGGAGAAATTCTCGCTGAAAAGTGATTTTGTGCCTGTCGTGTATTGGAGCAAGGAAAAACAGGAGCGAGCGGTATTTTGGAGGTTTTGTCCACCAGACTATCACAATTTCAAAGCCATTTTCAGAAACGACGGTATTGTGTCGCACATTTCTCACCTCGGAAACGATGCGCCGATTGTTTTCACAGTGCGTTCACCCAGTGGGGAGCGCTCCGTCGTCACGCGGCTGGCTGTTGTTGAAAGCGCGTTGCTGCGCAGCATATTCGGGTTGAAATTCACAAGGGTATCGGAGTGAATGGAAACCTTGCAGTTTATGAAAAAGGAGAGCGAATCATGAAGAAATTAGGGCTTGTGGGCGGAGTCGGCCCAGAATCCACGTTGGTGTACTACAAACGCATAAACGACGAATACCGCCAGCGGGCGGAAATGACAGCGGTGAGCGGTGACAACCCGCCAATGGTCATCGACAGCTTGAACCTCGCCGACGCGTACAATCTGTCAGCGAGCGAAGATTGGGATAATTTTGCGGAGCTTTTTATCCGTTCCATTAGGACTTTGCACGGCGCAGGGGCAGAATTCGCGGCTATTTCCGCGAACACCGCACATATCGTTTTTGACGAAATCCAAGCAAACTCCCCTATTCCTGTCATAGGGATCATAGACGAAGCATGCAAAACCATGAGGTTGAAAAACTGCAAGAAAGTCGTTGTGTTCGGAACGTGGTTCACTATGGCAAGCGACATGTACCCAAAGGCCTGCGCCAAATATGGGATTGAGTCAATCATGCCCTGCGAAGACGACAGGCACAGGATTCACAACATCATCTTCCCCAATTTGGAAGCCGGCATCGTGCTCGAAGAAGACAAAAGGGCAATGCTTGAAATTGCGGAAAGGACGCTGGAAAGCCATCAGGCTGACGCGCTGGTATTGGGTTGCACCGAGCTGTCCCTTATTATTAAGGAAGGCGATTTGAAAACGCCCCTTATTGACACGACTGAAATACACATTGAGGCTATCGTGCGGGAGATACTCGGCTAGACTGCTGCTAATTGTTAATTACCTGGATTCAGCCAATCTTTCAGCATCCAAAGCAGGTACAGCGGCAAATCGTTTGTTTCCATTGCTGTGGCAAGCGACTTTGCAGGCTTGTATTTATTGCGGTAAGAAGTCAATGACTGAGCATGGGCTATTCTGTCAGCTTTTACCTCAATGGGCACGATGTCCATGCCGTCCTGAATGATAAAATCAATTTCTGCCATGTTGCCCGATCTCCAGTAATAGGCTTTGTTGTAATTTTTTAAAATTTCCGTTAAAACGAAATTTTCAACCATCGCGCCTTTGAATTCCCTGTACAGGGGCGACTTGTCAAAAATAATGCCAGCCGGTACGTTTGACAATTTTCGCAGCAAACCGACGTCGCACAGGTACAGCTTAAAATAACTGTCATTCGAGTATGCGTCAAGTGGAAAAGCAGGCGTTTCGATCAACTTGACCTTATGCACCAAGCCGGCGCTGAGCAGCCACTCCAAGGCGTCTGTCAAATCCTTAGCACGCCAGCTGTCTTTAACCTGACTGAATATGAATTTGGTGTTTTCTTTTGCCAATTGATTTGGAATTGAATGCCAAATAGCGGTCAGCTTTGGATAATCAGTTTTTGGCGCATGTTTGGCGAAGTCTTTTTCATAGCTGGTCAGTATTGATTCCTGCATATACTCGACCTTCTCCAAGCTTTTTGTTTCAACCCATGCTTTGACACAAGCGGGCATGCCCCCAACGACATAGTATTTTTTCAGCAACTCGCGCAACTGGTGCTCGAGAAGCGAATAATCCTTGCCTTGAACAATATGTTCAACCCAATTCTCTTTGTCGTTCGCCAATAAAAACTCTTCGAAATTCATAGGGCGGAGCGTAAGGAAATCCACCTTGCCCACAGGAAAAGAGGTCTTTTCTGCTATAGCGACACCCAAAAGGGAACCTGCTGCGATGACATGGTATTCCGGGGCACCCTCGAAAAAGTATTTCAATGAGGTAACCGCTCGCCCACAAAGCTGTATTTCATCAAGGAAAATCAATGTGCTGTCGGGACTGATTTCTACTCCACGTACTAGGCTTATATCTTCAATAATTCTTCGCGGATTCAAGTCGTTGTCAAAAATATTCCTGTATTCGTCCTTTTCCTCAAAGTTGATGTAAACAACATTTTTATAGTTTTCCGAACCGAACTCGTTAATAAGGTAAGTTTTTCCGCATTGTCGGACGCCCTGCACAATAAGAGGCTTCCTGTCAGCGCTATTTTTCCATTCAGTTAGTTTTTCTTTTGACAAGCGTTGCATTATACAGCCCTCCCAAGGCTTATGATACCACATTTTTGATAAATGTCAACAAAATATGATATCCTATACTGCGCAAAACCTGCAAACCCACTTGTGCAGAACTGCGTCAAGCTTCAGAAGATCGATGGGCTTAGCGAGGAACCCTTGAAACCCGTTGTCGGCGAACATTTTGTCGTTGCCCGAAAGGGCGTTGGCGGTCAGGGCGACAATCGGGACAGACAAGGCGTATTCCGTGCCGATTTCACGTATGGTGTGCACGGCTTCGATCCCGTCCATCTCTGGCATCATATGATCCATTAAAATAAGGTCGTACCGTGGTTCGCCGCTTTTAACCCTGCGCACTGCGTCTGCGCCGTTGTCAGTGCAGTCAACATGCATCCCGTAGGGCTCAAGGCAACAAACTGCAACTTCAAGGTTCATGTCCACGTCGTCGACCACGAGCACCTTTGCATGGGGCATCTGCATGTAATCAACAGCTGCGTCATGGTGTTCCGGGGAGTAAGTGAAATTTTCAAGCGCGGCTGCGACAGAGCCGATTTTTGAGCTGCCTGAAGCCTCCTGCCAAATTTCAGCGGTGAAAGTGCTTCCTGTGCCGTATTCGCTCTGCGCCGATATTTTCCCACCCATCATCTCGGTAAGGCCTTTGCATATGGAGAGCCCGAGACCTGTTCCCTCAATGCCACGGTTGCGTTCACCGCCAACTTGGTAGTATTTGGAAAACAGCATTTTCAAATCGCTTTCACGTATGCCTATCCCGGTGTCTGCAACAGAAAAAAACAACCTGACGCCATTTCCTGCCGGGCACCCCGACACGTGCAGTTCGATGCTCCCTGCTGTGGTGTACTTGATCGCGTTGCTAAGCAGGTTGTTCAATATCTGCTTGACACGAAGCTCATCGCCGACTATCCGGCTGGGGATGTTTTCATCTACAGAAACCGTTAGCTTTACAGGTTTTGACTCAATGCGCACCATGTTCAGGGCGACGGTGTCGTAAATCATGTCTGCAAAAACGTATTCTGCCGGAGCAAGGTCGAATTTTCCCGATTCAATTTTCGACATGTCGAGAATGTCGTTTATGATTCCAAGCAGCAAATTGCTGGACGAGTGTATTTTGTGTAAGTTTTCAAAATCTTCCTCAGAAAGGTCCCTGCGCAGTTCTGCTTCCGTGAAGCCGATGATTGCGTTAAGCGGGGTGCGTATTTCATGGCTCATATTTGCCAAAAAATTCCCTTTGGCCTGCGCGGCGAGGCTCGCTTCGTTCTTTGCCTCGGTAAGCGCATTGAGCATTTTTACGCAGAAGATGCAAAAGGAATAAGCAAGGGCATTCAGCCCAAGGCAAGCAATAAAGGAAATGGTGTTGTAAAGCATGGTGAAATTGTCGCCCAGCAGGTTGATATGCAGTGCAAACAGAATAACAACCAGCGCAAAGCCTTCTGCAACAATGTACGCTGCAAGGCCCTTTGAGCTGAAGTAAGACAGCGATATCAATGCGACGCAGCTGATATAGATGAAAAGCAGACCATCGCCGTCTTCGAGGATCGCTCCGAAAACAAGCACGACGGCTATGAGCGTCGGCGATAAAAACGCAGTGACTGTGTTGCTTACAGGCAGCCGCTCCATTACCACGAATATTGCGATTATTATAAAGTCAAGAATAAAACGAACTGTCGAAGTCGCTGCGTCAAAAAGTACGCCTGAATACGTTGTCGTGATGGCGGCATACGCACACAGGATCAAAAAAATATGGGGGGCAGCAGTGTTTTTACCTGAGTCAGCGAACACAAACTTGCGAATAAAAGGTATCATATCGCCCTTTCTGTTTTCTTTCCCCTTCTTTATCCAGTATAGCACAGGTCTTCTGGAAACTGCAACAAGAAAACTGCTTGAGTATGTTTTATTATTTGAGGCTGCGTGTTATAATGGCAGTAACCACAATATTTGCGAAAGGACACGAGCTTAATGCCATGATCGACCTTGACAAACTCAGCAACTACAAAGAAAATAGCCGCCTTGAAGCGAAAAAGGCAGCTGGCGGCTTGCCCCACAGCATATGGGAGACTTATTCTGCTTTTGCCAATACCAATGGTGGCGTGATTTTGCTAGGCGTAGAAGAAAACGCAGACAAGACGCTCCGAATTGCCGGACTTGAAAACCCGGAAAAACTGGTTGTGGATTTTTGGAATTCTGTTAACAATTCAAACAAAGTTAGCGTCAACATATTGAAAGACAAAAATGTTCAAATCGCAGAATACAGGGGACAGCGGATTGTTTCGATTGAAATCCCCAGAGCTGAACGAATGGACAGGCCCATATACTTGAACAACGACATGTGGAAAGCGTACCGGAGGAACGGGGAAGGGGATTACTGCTGCTCAAAGGCAAGCGTTCGGGCGATGCTCCGGGACAGCGGAAACGAAACGCAGGATATGCTTGTATTGGAGAAGATGCCTTTTTCGGTGTTTGATTATGATACAGTAAGAGGTTACCGCAATGTCATGAGGATAACCCACCCGAGTCATGTATGGGACGACCTTGACAACGACGATTTCCTTCTAAAGCTCGGTGCCATCGGGCGAGGCGATGACGAAAAGCTGCACCCTACCTCAGCAGGGCTTCTGATGTTTGGCTTCGAGCATGAAATCGTAAGGGAGTACCCTCATTATTTCCTTGATTATCAGGAGCATTTTGACCAAGGCCTGCGCTGGACGGACAGGCTAACCTCTGCTTCCGGAGAATGGAGCGGAAATTTGTTCGGGTTTTATTACAAGGCATACAACAAGCTTATACAGAATCCAAACGTCAAGGTCCCGTTTAAAATTGAAAACGGATTCAGGGTGGATGACACTCCTGTTCACAAGGCTTTGCGCGAGGCTCTGGCGAATTGCCTTGTCAACGCTGATTATTACGGCGAAGGCGGCGTGGTGATCAAAAACCATTCAGAGGAAATCATACTTGAAAACCCTGGGAGCTTCAGGTTGCAAGTTGCGGAAGCCATAAGCGGTGGTTTTTCCACACCAAGGAATTCCATTCTAATGAAAATGTTCAACCTTCTTGACATCGGGGAACGCGCCGGTAGCGGCATACCCAACATCTACAGAGTTTGGGAAAAGCAAAATTATAAAAGCCCTCGGATTGAGGAGCGTTTGGATCAGATCGAGCGCATATGCCTGACGCTGCCTATGACAACGCAGAAGGAGAATGAATGAATATACCGTTAAGTGTAAACCAAACGGAATTGCTTGACGTGTCTTGCATATCTTTACTGGGCAGCCAGTTGGCACCGGAGGACATTATTGGCGTACCTCAAATTGTAGAGGGCAAAAGCGTGTTTTGCCCACCTCGCATAATTGCAAGGGATGAGCCATATTGTCTTTTCCTTGACGAGCTCAACGCATGTTCGCAGGAAGTTCAAAAAGCGTTTTATAGCTTGATCCACGACCGGCGAATCGGCGAGTATTTTCTGCCCGAGGGTTCAATTATAATCGGAGCTGGCAACCGCGCACAGGACAACGCCATTGTCAAGCCGATGTCATCTGCATTGATCAACCGAATGTTCCATGTTGAACTGATCGCTTCTCATCGGGACTGGCTTGAATGGGCAGGGCGAAACGGCATTCATCCCCATATCATCGAATACATAGGCTTGCGCCCTGATCATTTGTGGAAGCAACCGCTACGCCCTTTCTGCCATTATCAATGGCGAACAGAAATGGCCCAGCAAACCGGAAGACAGGGATGCCTTGTATTTTCTCGCCCAGAGCTTTAAAGCACAGCTGGCAAAGGAATTGCCGCCTGACAAAAACAATCTCTCCGGTGCTACGCAGGATCTAGCGTTCCGCGCAAAATCGCTTATGAAGGATTTGGCGAACATCAGCTTGGAAATAGCTCAGATGACAGTTACATCAGAAGGCGGCAGCGTCCTGCCCGACTGGTTTGTCGTGGAGATCATACGTGATTTGCCCAGATTGGCGGCGAAGAAATAATGGCGAAGGCGAAACAAAGGAAGAAGGAGCAGCTTGACATTGCTGCACAAAATTTTAGAGAGGGAAGCCATATAGTTAGCAATCACCCGTTGTTTTACCCGATGTGGCAGGAAGTAACCGTACGGCGGACAGGAAACAGCAAATACCCTGTTGACGGATTTTGCTATGCGGCAAGCGACGGATGCATTCTCTGCAACCCCAAACGACGGGCTGAACCTGAACAATGGGCTCGCATGCTTGCGCATTGTCTGCTCCATTTCGGCATGGAGCATTTCAAGGAAAAAGAGAACCCGGTCATTTGGAACAATGGTTTATCTCAAGCTATCCGTTGCTAGGCGCAATTGCCGCCAATTTCAAGCTGATTGAAGATACTCTCATATGCCAGCGCATGGAAATTACAATCGCGGCGGTTTCGCCTGCCCCGTCAGAAATATACGTCAACCCAGCTTGTCATTTGGACATGGAAGAAGTGCGCTTCGTGATGGCACATGAATTTCTTCACGCCGCTCTGCGCCACGACGCCCGGCAGGAATGGCGAGACGCCTACCTCTGGAACGTAGCTTGCGATTACGTAATCAACCACTGGCTTACCGAGATGAGCGTTGGCGATATTTTGCCTGGGGTACGCGACCCATTGGCAGACGTAGATTTAGACGCGTTCTACCGCAGATCTCTTGCGCAAGGGCTTTCATACCATCAAGAGCAAGGGCGCGGATACCTCCCTGAAGGGTTGATAGAAGAAATCCGGGCGTTGTCGCATCCGGCAATACCGTGGGACGTGGAACTTGCTCGTTGGTTTGATGAGCATTTTACCCCAATAGAAAAAATCCGTTCATATGCCCGGCCAAGCAGGAGGCAGTCTTCCACCCCGGATATCCCACGCCCCAATTGGGTTGTTTCCGAAGCTGCGCTGGACGGCAGGACCTTCGGCGTCGTGCTGGACACTTCTGGGTCAATGGAGCGCGGACTGCTGGCAACAGCACTGGGTGCTATCGCCAGTTACAGCGCTGCACGGGACGTGCCTGCTGCACGCGTGGTTTTTTGCGACGCCGAAGCTTACGACGCCGGCTACATGAAGCCGGAGGACATAGCCGGAACCGTGAAGGTGAAGGGGCGCGGCGGCACGGTGCTCCAGCCCGGCATCAATCTGCTTGACAAATCGGAAGACTTCCCAAAGGATGCCCCGATTTTAATTATAACCGATGGCTATTGTGACAAAGTGATTCTTCACGGCAGGGAGCACGCCTATCTAATCCCTGCAGGCGCGACTCTACCGTTTGTACCAAAAGGAAAAGTCTTTAGGATGAGGTGATTAGTAAAACCGTTTTGCGACAGTTGATACAGCTATTAACAGATGTCCAAACAGGTGGGGCGACAGTTCCCACATCTCCTACCGCACAAAGCGTGGCGACGGCTGCCCGTTCCGTCCTCGTTGTTTGGTCGATCTGCTTTTAGCATATCCTATTTTTAGCGCCAAGTCAATGGTTTTAATGTGCCTTTTTCCGTACGGTGTTTGACAGTACGTTCGAAGATTTCGTACAATGACCGGGCAAAACTCATGCAAATAATAAATAACCCTTGTTTTTCAGCACTGCTATGATACAATACAGTGTAGGACGTATAGTAGTTCTATCTATCTGGCGGCGTTGGCACAGTCGGAAGCGACACCGCGATTGATGAATTGGTTCGGCTGCTTTTACCGTACAAACTCCCAGCACAATATTTCTTTGCGACCAAGCGGGCGATTGACTGCCTGACGCTAATCAGGAAGGAGAGATTCTAATGTCTGCCGAATTACAAAAAGCTCAATATTGCGCAGACCTTGTAACCACAGCCGTGGTATCGCAATACGCGAAAGAAAAAGGGTGGTCAACGACGGAAACATTGCGTACGATAATGAAGACGAAGACTTTTGATTTGCTTCAAGACCCGGAATCCCGGCTCTGCTTTGAGAGTGCTGAGAGTATAATGGATATGCTCCACGCAGAGGAACGCGGTGACTGGGATGAATGGGCGAAAGTGTAGGAGGTGACAGCGATGCCTTTTGAAAACTTGGACCACGTTTTATATATGCAGATTCGAGTTGTGAATCTTTATCGTAAAGCGCACGAAATGACGGTTGACGATTTCCTGAAGCTTGACCGCCAGACTGATTTGCTGCCGTTCGTAGCGGCCGCCTACGAACCGTTCCATCTCACAGGCGATGCCGGCATACTTGAGGAAGTTGATGATTATGTACGTACTGTGCTTGTTTAGCTTAATCGCACTCACCCAAAGCGCACAGCTCACTTAAAAAACAGAAGCAAGCCCAACACCGACGAATGTGCGGGCTTGTTTTCGTTTTGGTTTTGAATTCTATTTGACAACTGCCTTGCAGCATAATATAATCTAGCTGCAAAAATATGTGTTTGAGAGGTGCAAATATGAAAGGACAAACTTTAAAAATCAACTCGTTCTCCGGTATTGCTTTACTCGTTTCAGTTTTATCTATGGCGGTGCTGCTCATCGCTGCAACGCTGCCTACACCTGCATTTGCACAGGTTGGGCAGGCAGAAGGGTATGCTGGTATACTGAGCCCACAGCCCTACTCTGCGCCGGCCGACACTGATTACGGGTGGTTCGAGCGGTTTAGGATGGACAACTTCGGCCCGGAAACGGACCCAGTTTTGCAGCAGGCATTGGGGACGCAGCTGGGCTTTCAGACAGAGGGGGAATGGAGTTACACGTCATTTGAATCCTTCGCTGTTGCATTCTCCTCCACGCTGCCCACCATCACAGTTGTGGAGTACGGGCAAAGCAGCACCTACGGGCAGGAGACCGAAACCCAGGACGCCTATTATTTCAACCATCTCCACTACCTTAAGGATTTGCAGCCAAACACGACCTACCACTACCGTTTGGTGGCTCAGGCAAAAGACGGCAGGCAGATCGCGAGTGAAGACCGGGTGTTCACCACTCGCGCAATGACGAGCGATGTCATCCGAATTCCGGAGGACATGCCGGGCGGGGCACCCTTCGCCCTTACCCAGCCGAACAAGACGTACTTGCTGACTCAAGACATTGAAGCGGACGGCACGTTCGCCAAAATCTTCGCGAGCAACGTGACCCTTGATTTGGGTGGGCACACGGCTGTGTACGACAATGCGTCAGGGGAGAAAAGCAACGGCGTGGCTGGAATAATTCACGGCGAGGACATGTGGCACCGGACAAACATCAAGATTTTCAACGGCGCAGTCAAGCAGGGAAAGCGCGGGAGCTCGTGGAGCAGCCCGGTTGAGCTCACCCAGTTCGGCTTTTTCGACGGCAACGAAATCGGAGGCGTCACGGTGGATTATTACGGCGACAACACCATGGGGTTTTACTTAAATGGATGGGAAAGCTTGCACCACAACGTGCTGGTCGATCGGGGAACTGTAATAGGCAACCGCCACATAGGGCTGCAAGCCGTTCGGCCCGGCGACGGGAAACTGAAAAGCGCCACTTGGAACTCGTTCCGCAGGTTCAGGCACCAGGGGATACTCGGTGGGCAGGAAGTCTATGGCAACGAGCTTTATTGCGACAGCTACGATACCAATTCTTTCATCCTTTCCCCAGATCCGTACACAGAGGTTTACGGCAACAAGCTGTTTGGGGTGGGCTACATGCCTGTCGGCCTCAACAGCGCCACCGACTGCTACATGCACGACAACATCATATACCTGCACGGTACCGCCAACCGCCAGCGCTCTGAAGAGTACAGCAGGCTTTCCGGCATCGCAGGCATTAATCTGCGGCTTTACAACCCGAAAATCGACGGCTACGACCCAAACGTGGGCGACCCGGTTGAAAACCTGCGGTATGAAAACAACACCGTTATTCTAAAGCCATGGGAGTACTGCAACATTGCAAGGGGCTTGTGGTTCATGGTGGGCGACCGGAGCACCAACACTGTTTTTAAAGACAATATAGTAAAAGTCGAGGCCCTCAGCGACCATCTGTACGACGGGTGGCGCTGGGACATGGTAGTGACTTGCGTGGACCTCAACGGGGGACACCACCCTGACGATTACAACAGGCTGCCGCCGATGACTTTGCTTGAAGGCAACACGTTTATTACCAACGTATGCTTCATTTCATTTGGGTCGCTTTACGGTTCGGGAAACAACAACGTCCTGTTCGACCGGACGCGGCTGGAAAAGCTGGACCACCACACAGCCAACTACCTACCGTTCACGATTGCTTTCTGGGATTGGGAAAGCATAGCGAACAAGATGGTCAACACCTCTGCGGGCCCTGGCGTGGACATGGCAGCAGACCCCCATTTCTACGGTAGTGCCAAATCTGACCTGACTATTTGGAACACCCATACGTTGCGCTTCGTGGACCAGTACGGACACCCGATTGCGAATGCAAGCGTGGGCATTGAGGTGAACGGTACGTGGACGTACCGATCCACAAACGGCAGGGACATCCCGCCGGAGAACATTCCTGACACTTATGACCCTCGATATGGGTTAACCGCCACCACTGACGAATTCGGGGTGGCAGAAGCAGACTTTCTGGAGATCAGCCACTTTATGCGCAAACCCGAGGTTGCAGAGCGAGTAGACTATTCGCTTGCGGTGTTCAGTGCAGACGGATACCAAAACGCCACAGCGACGATGGGCGAAATTAAAGCCGGCAAACAGATCATCATGCAAAAGAATTCAGCGCCTGCAATTCCGGCAGATTACAAATTCAATTACAAAGGCAAGCAAGGCACTAGTTTTGAGGACAGCTTCGCTGCGCCAAGCAGCGGCACTGCCACTGTCGCCCTCTCGGGCATGGACGGCAAAACGACGGCTACGGTCCAGATAATAGCGTCCAATGGCATGGAAGTCTATAGCGGCACCTTCACAGCCAACGGGTCAAAGAGCTTTGGCATCGCTGCCGGAAACTACACCGCCATAACAAAGATCGACAAGGCAAACGGCAATGCAACCTTCAGTGTCGGCATATCGATCGCGCAAGGCGGGGCACCGCCGCGTACGGCACCAACCGTGCGGCTTGTCGGTTCGAGCCAAATCGTCCTGCACCTCGGTGGTTCGCCATACATTGAACAGGGCGTAACGGCGACTGACACTGTAGACGCAACAGACGCGTTGACAATTGATATCACAAGCAGCGTTGACACGTCAGCCCCAGGAGAGTACGCTGTGCAATACACCGTCACCAACACAGCAGGCCTTTCCACGACTGTGACACGCAACGTAAGCGTCATCGCACCGCAAATGGTGACAGTTTTAGGCAAGACATACCAGTTCTCGCCTAAAGGCAAGCAAGGCGACAGCTTCGTTTACGGTATTGCAACAGCAAGCGGCAGTGCTTCGCTTGCGGTGTCCGTGCCAAACAAAACCACAGCAACGGTTACAGTGACGAGCCTTGCCGGTGAAACGGTGTTTGCCGAAACGTTTTCTGCGGCAGCAACCCGCAGCTTCCCGGTTCAGGCAGGCGACTATACGGTGAAGCTGGTCATCAACTCCGCTAACGGGAACGCAAGCCTTGGGCTCGGCGTCACAACCCCTGGCGGTGAGGCGCTGATGTTTCTAAAGCCGGAAATCCCAATGTAATCGTAAATCTGAATAAAACATAAAAAGCCGGAGCACTCAAAAGCCTCGGCTTTTCTTTTTGCGTTTTATTCGCGAAAAACAGTCAAGATTTTCAGGACTAATCCGGATGAACAAAAAAACGGCAGCTGGTAAACTAATGTTAGCAAGAAAAGAAGCAGGCGAAGCAGGACGCGGCATGCCCCCCAACAAAAACCCCTTTTGCGCCAATTTTGGA
>Ga0082212_10008143_pt1 | contig 13736 bp, 13 predicted proteins | sample TergutNt197P3_FD_71548 | JGI IMG/M metagenome (GOLD analysis project Ga0082212, IMG submission 71548) | Neocapritermes taracua P3 segment gut microbial communities from Petit-Saut dam, French Guiana - Nt197 P3 | ecosystem: Host-associated > Arthropoda: Insects > Digestive system > Gut ... | reverse complement strand
GCGAAATCCGCGAACAATGCCACGCAAATCCAAGAAAAACCGCTAAAAAACTTGGCTTCGCATGATAGGAGCGTGTGGAACTTGGGGACGGACTGGGGATGTCAACCAAACTTCTCCGAGAGAATTGCAATTAAAAGAAATCAACATACTTCTCCTATTTCTAAAATTTCAGTAAATTTTTCAGGGGGATTCCCCAAATTACTTAAACAAGCCAGAAAGTTTTTGCGAAAATTCTGCTCATCCAGTAATGAAAACTCAGGAGTATTGTGAAATAAGCATGATTTAATCATACCATCACACGATACCCTGAGATGAAGTCTAACACAAAACTCACATTCACGCAGACGACAATGTGAATGAAAAAAATACACCTTATTGTCATTCGGGGCTACTCCAAAATATTGTTTTTTCGTATGGTTGAAACGAACTTGTAACTTAAATTTTTCAATAATATGATTAACCATTGCTTGGTAATCTGAACTTGGTTGATCGGCAACTTCCGTAGTAACTTTCTCTGCTAGTTTGATAAAAACTCTGTTGTTAAAACACCAATCCAAAAGTTTTTCAACGTTGTTGAAATCTCCATCATAAACTGCGGCCAAGCTGACATCACATCCTGCATTCTTTATCTTTAGTATGTTTTCCAGAATTTCTTTTGACGAACGACCTGTTGAAGAATTCTTTGATATGGGAGCATCAAAGTAGTCAATCCCAACAACAACTGTATCCAAATATCCACAATTGATAAGTTGAAGCAAAGTGTCGATGAGAATTGCATTTGTGTTAATGCCTAATTTTACATTTGGATACCTCAACTTAATTTCTTTGCATATCTCATTAATATCTCTATGCAACAACGGGTCGCCACCGGTCAAACGGACGCTTCGGACTCCGAATTCCGTGGAGCGTTCAATAATCTTTAACACGTCATCCAGCGGGAGTTCATTGTCAACTCTACCGCCTTCACGATGACAATAATTGCAATTCATATTGCACGATGAAGTAATCGAGAACCGCAAATCTCCCGATAAAATATTCAGAAAACTATGTTTAATGCTTGAAATAGGCTTATTTATCCACATGCCTAAACCTTCGATAAAACGGTACAGGTTGTACGAGTATCCTAAAAAGAGCGATTCCTCACATTTACTAATTTTAACAATCCCAATTGTAAAGTCAAGTATCAGTTTAAGAAATTTGCACAAAATCAATTTCGGCAAGCCGTCGCCGGATGCGCATTGTCCAAAAGATTCGAAATGCGTCTGTTACAAAGACGGGTTTTGTACGAACGACGATCAGCGAAAACTGCCCTGGCAACAGCCTTGTGAAGATTTTGCGATGCTGGTGGACGATGTGGCACAGCGTGATATACCACCGCCGGATTATAACAACATCGTCGTTTGCGGCGATAAAAAACGTCACAAGCGAAGCGACAGCCTGTATATGAATCGCCGTCTGAAAGACTGCCTCAAAGTGTATTTGCCAGTGTTATTGCGCTAGTGGCATACCGATAATCCCTCGCTCTTCGCTGTGGAATTGCGGAACCGCTGGTCGCCGGAATATCTGACCGATTGCATCGCCGCTCTGAAACAACTGTTGACTGACCAAGGGGATTAATGCCAATGCAAAAATTTGTGTTACTGACACAGGGAATTCGACTTGATGACGGACGCACTGTCAAACGCATCATGGCGGTGCGTGATTTTGCCAACGTCAAAAAAGGCGACATCGGTGGGTTCGTGGAATGGACGAGCAACCTGTCGCAATGCGGGAATTGTTGGATCGCCGACAACGCGATTGCCGCCGGTTGGACTCGTGTTTCCGGTGATGCTCTGCTGAAAGATCATGCAAGGTGCGACGGGTATGTGCTGGCTTATGACCGCGCCGTGATTGGTGATGATGCAGTGCTGGAAGGTCGCGTTGCCGTCTCCGGCGATGCGAAGATCGGGCTGTTTTCTTACCTCAAGGACGGTGTCGTTGTCCGTGACCATGCGACGATCTTTTGCCGTTGTCGGTTCAGCAACAGCGGCAAAACGCGAGTCCCGAACCTTTGCGAGCAAGCAACCGTTTGCGATTATGCGAAACTGGAAGGCCGCATCTCAATGAGCGGCACCAGCACGGCAGACGGCCATGCGACGCTGCGCGACAATGTGCGGCTTCGTGAAAACGGTTATGCCGGTGGTCATAGCGTACTTGAAGGGCAGGCACATCTTTTCGGAAGTGCCAAAGTCATTGACCATGCACATATCAGTGGGCGGTCGAAACTGAGCGGCAACGTGCTTGCCGCCGGACGTTCGGTCATCAAGGGCAAGTCCTTACTTCTCTGCAACGTCTATGTCGGCGGCACTGCGATCATTGAAAACGAAACTCTCAGCGGCGACATGTATCGCACCCGCACTTCTTAACCCTCGCGTACTCATGCAACTCAGACCTTATCAACAAGCGGCGATTGACGCCGTCTATCATTTCCTGCGCACACAGGATGGCAACCCATGTATCGTTTTGCCAACAGCGGCGGGTAAAACTCCGGTGATCGCAACGATATGCAATGACGCCGTCAAACGCTGGAATGGCCGTGTTCTCGTGCTTGCTCATGTCAAGGAGTTGTTACAGCAGGCCGCCGACAAACTGCAATTGATTTGCCCTGATGTCAAAGTCGGCATTTATTCCGCAGGGCTTGGCAGTCGTGAAACCAATGCACCGGTCATCGTCGCGGGCATTCAATCGGTTTACAAACGGGCTTGCGAACTCGACCGATTTGATTTGATACTCGTTGATGAATCGCATTTGTTGCCGCCCGACGGCGAGGGCATGTATCAGACCTTTTTGAAGGAAGCCAAGATCGTCAACCCTCATGTTCGGTTGATTGGTCTGACGGCAACACCGTATCGTTTGAAGTCGGGAACTCTGGTGGGGCCGAATTGTCTGCTCAACGAGATATGTTATGAGATCGGTATCAAGGAACTGATCGAGCAGGGCTACTTATGCGCGCTCAAGAGCAAGTCGGGCAGGCACAAGATTGATTGCAGTGAACTGCGTATTCGCGGCGGTGAATTCGTGCCGTCTGAAGTCGATGAACTCATGAATACGAGCGATAACGTGACCGCCGCATGTCGTGAGATCATCGTTCAAACACGTGATCGGCACAGCGTTCTCATTTTCGGCGCGTCGGTTGACCATGCGACTCGCATCAAAGAGACCATCGAGCAATTGACCAAGCGCGAGTGCGGGCTGGTGACCGGCGAAACGCCTGCCGGAGAACGCGACCGGCTTTTACGGCGATTCAAAGGCGAGTCGTTTGCGAAAGACCTGCTTGGCGGCGAGACTGAGCCGCTCAAGTATCTGGCTAACGTCAATGTTCTCACCACCGGTTTCGACGCGCCGAATATCGATTGCGTGGTGTTGCTTCGACCAACCGCTTCACCGGGGCTTTATTATCAGTGTTGCGGTCGCGGTTTCCGACTGCATGAATCCAAAACGGATTGTCTCGTCCTCGACTATGGCGGCAACATCTTGCGACATGGCCCTGTCGATGCAATACAGGTCAGGGATAAAAACGGCAAAGGCAACGGCGATGCTCCCGTCAAGGAATGTCCGAAGTGTCAGTTGATGGTTCATGCAGCGATTGCGATTTGTCCCGAATGCGGTTATGAATTTCCGCCGCCGGAGCGTGACTCGCATGACGGCACGGCTTCGCACGAAGGCGTGCTCTCCGGCGAAATCACCGATACCGAATACGACGTGCAGGACGTGTTCTATAGCGTGCATGTCAAACGCGGTGCGGGTGAGGACGATCCGCGAACGATGCGAGTTGACTATCAGGTCGGGTTCAACGACATCAAGTCCGAGTGGGTTTGCCCGGAACATACCGGCTGGGCGAGGAACAAATTCGATAAGTGGTGGAAGGAACGCTCGCATGATCCGGTGCCGGAGGATGTCGAGCTTGCCGTTCGTATTGGCAGGGAAGGCGGTTTGGCCGCACCGGAAAAAATTGTCGTTCGCAAGATCGGCGGCGAACGATTCGAGCGAATCATCAAGTACGCTCTCGAAGAGAAGCCGCATTCCGTTTCCGAAAACTTTGATTTCACAATGGAGAACAACAATGATCCCTTTTTTGATGATGACGACGTCCCGTTCTGACCGGAGCGGTTTTACTTTTCGGCAGCGACTTTTGTTGTTGCTTGCATTTATTCTCGGCATGGCGACGGCTTCGGTCACTCGCGGATGCCTATTTCAGGATACTGACATGACCCAAATTCAAACACGCATGAACGTTTGCATCAACGATCTGCATTTGCCGTTCGTCGATCCAACCGCAGTCAAAATGGCACTCAATTTCATCAGAGACGAGCGACCCGGTCGAATTCATCTGCTCGGCGACATCTGCGATATTTTTAGCTTGTCGAGATTCGATAAAGACCCGAATCGGCGGCTCAATTTGCAGGAGGAACTCGACACCGTCCGCGACTGGCTTGTTGAACTCCGTGATGCCGCGCCGCGTGCGAAGATCATTTACTCGGAGGGCAACCACGAATTTCGCTTGCGAAAATACCTGATGTCGGAAGCAAAAGCCCTCGCAGGACTGCGTGCTCTGTCGCTTGACAAGCTGCTCGACTTTGACAAGTTGCGTATTCGCTGGCAAGCGCAAGACCGTCCCTATCGCGTAGGGCATTTGCTATTTACACACGGCAGTTTGATTTCAAAATGGTCGGCATGTTCGGCCAAGCGGCACTTCGAACGCTACGGCTGTTGTACGATTCACGGACATACGCATCGGCTCGGCGCATTCTACCACACCGACATCACCGACACCTTCGGCGCATGGGAAAATGGCTGTTTGTGTTCATTGACACCCGATTACATGACCGCACCCGACTGGCAACACGGTTTTTCGGTCGTCTGGACGGAACGAAGCGGGTTCTTTCATGTCGAGCAGGTTGCCATAGTCAGGGGAGTTTACTGTTGGCACGGGAGGGTGATTGGTAAAAAACGTGACGCACCGCACGTTGTGGAGGAGATTGCATGATGAATAAAACCGTCATCCGTGACTGCACAATCTATGAAGGCGATTGTCGTGAAATCCTGGCAACGCTTGAGCCGGTGGATTTGGTGGTAACCGATCCACCATTCGGGGGCCGCTACAAAACCCGTATTCGCAAGGTTTCCGCGAGGCCGGAAATGCTTGCCAACGACGACAAGCCGCACCTTGAATTCGTGCCGCTGATCGTCAACGCCGTCAAGCCGAATAGTGCCATCTATCTTTGTACGCGATTCGCCGAGTATTCGCTGTGGGAGCATGCACTCAAGAATGCCGGAGCGACCGTCAAAACCACCATCGTTTGGGACAAGGGCAACAGAACGGCAGGCGACCTCTACGGTGATTTCGGCTGTCAAGTGGAACTGTTACTTTACGCTCATGTCGGACGATCCAAGTTACGACAAGGACGTCCATCGAACCTTTGGGCTATCCCACGTGAACCCGCGTCAGAACATCCAACACCAAAGCCTGTAGAGCTTTTTCGGCGTTGTATCCTCAACAGCAGCGACATCGGCGACTTGGTGGTTGACCCATTTCTTGGCAGCGGCACCACTGCGGTTGCCTGTATTATGACCGGTCGCCGCTTCGTCGGTGCCGAAATAAATCACCGTTTTTTCGATCTCTCATGCGAACGCATTGAGAACGCCTACAAGGAACTCGATTCCCAGTTTCCCGGTTTTGATTCATACGAACCAATCGAAACAACGAAATTTACGAACATTTAGTTTGTTTCGTCTTTTCGTTTTTTCGTATCCCCATTTTGGAGACCAAAAATGATGACCGACATTGACATACTGCAACAAATCTATGAAGAACTGAAAAAGGTCGATCACCCACCGTTCGATCCTGTGGTGATTGAATTGTATGGCCGACTCGTTGACCGTGTGCCGGAGGAAGGGTTTGTGCAATACCTTCCCGACAAATGGATGACCGCTCAGGAAGAGGAGGCGTTAGGCATATTGAACCGCTATCATTTTCTCGAAATGCAATTGACACAGACGAAACTTGATGGCTTCGTTTATCATGTCATCCTTCGCGGTAAGCGTTTTCTCGAAATTGCCAACAATCAAAAGAGAGCGGAGGTCGTCGGGATGCAGGATTCCGGCAGGCGCGACACGTTTGACACCGGAGCGGTGCGTGATTCCGGAGAAGGAAAGCCGCGACCTGATCTTTTTTCAGCGTTTGCATTGGAACGAATCGGTCGTTGGATGGAACTTGGAGCGAAAAAATATGAGCCGCACAACTGGGCCAAAGGCATGAGTTACATGCGTGTAGCAGCCAGTTTACATCGGCATTTGATGATGTATATGCAGTATGATCGGTCAGAGGATCACCTCGCTGCCATAGCAGTCAACGCTTCTTTTCTCATGCACTATGACGCAATGATTGATCGCGGCGTGTTGCCGCAATCGCTCGACGATCTGCCGAAATATCAAGCGGATACACAAGGAGCCGAATCTTGAAAACACATTTGAATCTGCACAAGATTTTTCCGACCGATGATACGATTTGTACGCATCTCACGATGGATATTTGGGACGCGGAATTTCTGAAAAAGGAATTGCGGCGGTTGCCTGCCGGAGATCACAACACTTGTCCGGTGACGTTGCTGTGTGATTACGACGGCTCCGTCACCGTTCACCCGGACAACAGTTTAACTGCATTCAAACTCGTCCGCTCCAAATATAAAGGCGACGCATTCGTGATGCGAACCGACCGCAGATTTCTCTACGATGCTCTGTTGCTTGGCACATTCGAGTTTCATTTCGGCGGCAAGTTTCCCATAGCAACGACGGAAGGCAAAATCTATTGCTGGTGTCCCATCGACGGTGGCGCATTGCCGCTCGACAGCGAACGACCCTACGCAGAGAAGTATATCCGCTCCGATCAGCATTGACGAAAAACAGGTCGTGCAAAGTTTACACACCTCGAACCACGGCTGACATCGCCGAAGAAAAAAGATGGTTCTAACAAGAAAACAATCCGATTCAGGCGGTGACCAAAAGAAGAAAAAGAAACAAGTAGTTCTCCCGACAACAGGAGAACCGGCTAACGAAGCCTTCAACAATGAAGGATAACCATTTCCATTGATATGACCATGATGAAGATACCCATTGAAAAGATAAGTGTTCACGGTTCGCGGCGCAGTATTGACGCCGGGAAAGTTGCGGAACTGGCCGAGTCGATCCGACGTATCGGTCTTCTCCATCCGATTACCATAACTGATGATCATCGACTTGTTGCCGGTGCTCACCGACTCGAAGCCTGCCGCAAGGCCGGAATGAGCGAGATCGACTGCTGTTACGTTGTCGGCGACTCGCTCCACATTGAACTGGCCGAAATTGACGAGAATCTCATTCGTAATGATCTCGACGCAATCAGCATCGGCGAATTGGCTATCCGACGCGATGAGGTACTCGAAGCATTGGGGCTGAGATCAAAACGTGGAGACAACAGATTTACAAACGATAGACATGCAGAATCTGCATGCCTAAAAACCACAGAATCAATGGCTCAAGAAGTAGGGATGAGCAAACGTTCTCTTCAGGTCAACAAACAGCTTGCCCGTGATCTTATTCCCGAAGCAAAAGAAGTTGTTCGCAATGCCGACGTTCCGAAAAAGGACGCATTAAAACTCGCTCGCATGGAGCCGGAAGAGCAAAAGGCACTTGCCGAAAAGATCGCTTCAGGGGCGGCTAAAAGCGTTGTGGACGCGAGACGGCTTGTCGCAAGAGAAAATATACACGAAGTCCAACCGCTTGACACAAGTGCCACCAGCGCAACAACAGTGCCGAAATACCGCGTTGTCTATGCCGACCCACCGTGGCAGTACGGCAATAAATTGACGGACAATTACGGTGCCGCTGAAAACCATTATCCGACCATGAGTATTGATGAACTCTGTGCCCTTCCTGTTGCCGACATGACCGAAGAGAACGCCGTTCTGTTCCTTTGGACAACGTCGCCATTGCTTGAGGAATGTTTTGAAGTGATTCGCTCATGGGGTTTCAAGTACAAAACATCGTTTGTATGGGACAAGGTCAAGCACAACATGGGCCATTACAACAGTGTGCGGCACGAACTGTTGCTCGTTTGCACCAAAGGTTCGTGTACGCCCGACGTGCCGAAACTCTTTGACAGTGTTGTTTCGGTCGAACGCACGGCAAAACACAGTGAAAAGCCCGAAGTGTTCCGCGAGATGATTGATACACTCTATACAACAGGCCGGAAAATCGAACTTTTCGCCCGAAAAACAACGCCAAGTTGGGATACATGGGGGAACCAATTATGAGCGACTACTACGAGAAACAGTTGGCCGTTGGACAGGAATATCAAGACTTCATCGGTGACATTCTCTGCAAACGCGGGCTGACGATCCGAAACTACACGTCACGCAAGTACCAGCTTAACAAGGGTGAAAATCTGATCGGTCTGGAAATCAAGCATGATACGCAGATTTCGGTTTACGGTAATCTCTTCATTGAAGTAGCGGAGCGACGTGATTTCAGTATGCCGTTTTTTCCGTCGGGGATTTATGCGGGTGATTCCATTCTTTATCTCATTGGCGACAGGGAACGTTATTTTCTTTTCGCAACCAATACGCTCCGGGCAATTCATCGTTCAGGTCAATATCCCGTGATGACCATTCGACGGAATACATCGCAAGGTTTCAAGTTACCCGTCAGTGATGTCCGCGAGAACCTTTGGATGATCGAAGAGTATGTTTTTCCGAACGCGGATTCCATCGCACTGACGTAGGATCGTCCCATGACAATTTTCCTCGATGAAGCCTTGAAACTCGTGCGGCTTGGCTATCACGTTTTTCAATGCCTGCCCCGGAGTAAGTTTCCCAATAAGGAGACCGCACCGAACGGGTGCGTTTCGGCGACGGGCGATGTGGAAAAGGTCAGGGACTGGTGGACGCGGTTCCCGCAGTGCAATATCGGGTTGTTATGCGATAATGTTCTCGTCATTGATGTTGATAACAAGGACGGCAAGGATGGCAACGGTGACTTCGCAAAAATCATGGAACGGGTTGGTTCCGTGCCGGATAGTCCGACTTCATTGTCGGGCAACGGCGGTTATCATCTGCTCTTTCAACGTCCCGATGCTGATCTCAAGGGAACCAACGGTCTTGTGTGGGACGGCAAAAAAACCGGCATTGATATTCAGGTCGGCAACCAATACATTGTCGTTCCGCCGTCGATACACCCTGACACCGAAAAGGCGTATCACTGGCATGTTGAACCTTGTGCCGTTGATGAATTGCCGGTGTTGCCGAACGATTGGGTTGAGTATGTGCTTCCGCATCGGCACCCCAAGCCAAGCCTGATCGTTCCTGAAGCCAAGTCATTGATTGTTCCGCGTTCCGGTTCGGCGTTGTCACCGCTTGATCGTTGCCGATTGTATCTCGAAAAGATTCCGCCCTGCATTGCAGGACAGGGAGGCGACACACAACTCTACGCGACGGCCTGTGCCATCTTCTGGGATTTTGGTTTATCCGAATCCGAAGGCATGACGCTCTTGCGGGAATACAACACCCGATGTCTCCCACCGTGGCCGGAGAGCAGGCTCACGTATAAAATGAACGAGGCATTGAAGCCCGACCTGCATGACAAACCGCGAGGTCATAAACTTGACGAGAGTAAGATCGTAATACATTCCGAAGTTGATCTGTCAGGGATTACGAATCAATTTGATCAACATGAGACTGAAGAACGGGATGAAGATAATGACGATGACGACATGCTCTTCGCCGAAGCAAACCAAAATGATCCCGGCTATGTCCCTGACGAGTTGTTGCGGATTCCCGGCTTCGTGAATGAGCTTATGGATTTTTCGCTTGCCAATGCGCCCGTTGCCGTGCCGACCACGGCGTTTTGCGGTGCGGTGGCCATGCAATCATTTCTCTGCGGTCGCAAGGTGCGTGAGCCGGGCGATCTGCGGACGAATCTTTATCTGCTCGCATTGGTCGGCGCGTCGTCCGGCAAGGATTTTCCGCGAAAAGTCAACACATACATCATGGAGCAGATCGGCGAAATCACGGCACTCGGCGATAAATTTGTTTCGGGCGAAGGCTTACAAGATGCGTTGTTCATGTCACCGAACATGCTCTACCAAAACGACGAAATCGACGAACTCCTCTACAAACTCAATGACAAAAATCGCGGCGCGTTCATCGAAAGCATCATGGGCACACTGTTGACACTTTACACATCGGCTTCAACAATCTATCCGATGCGTCGCAAGTCCGGCAAGGAACATCCCGGCGTGATTGACCAGCCGCATTTGACGATTTTTGGAACGGCCACGCCGCAATTTTATTATGCCGCTTTGAGCGAACGCATGATGAGTAACGGTTTTTTCGCACGAATGATCATTGTCGATACCGAAAAGCGACCGTTCAGCCAAGACGCGGGGCTTGTCAGCGAAGTCAGTCAACGTGTGCTCGAAACCGCACGATGGTGGCGGGCGTTTCAGCCGGGCGATATGAAGGGCAACCTCGGCAAATTTCATCCGACGCCGATTACCATACCTTTTGATGCTCCATCGAAAGCGTTCATGCGGGAGTTTCGGCACTTTGCCGATGAGGAATACTCCAAAGCGGAGGATCAAAACGATGTGGTGGCGATGACCGTTTGGGGACGTGCCAATGAAAATGCGCGAAAGCTGGCGTTGATCTATGCTTGCAGCGAAAATCACCAGAAGCCGGAAATCGCGCTGCCTGCGACGCAATGGGCATCGGAGTTCGTTACATGCCAGATCAGGCGACAACTCTTCAAGGCGAAAGATCATGCGGCGAAAACCAAGTTTCAGGCTTTGTGCAAGGAGGCACTTCGCCAGTTGCGGCAATGGCATCATCATCGCGGCAAACGTGGCATGCCGTCGTGGATACTGCGACGCCAATTGGGTGTCATGCCGCGAGAGTTTACCGACTTGCTGATTGAATTGGATGCACAACGCTACATCAAAGTGGAACGCATTGCCACCAAAGGCCGCCCAAAAGAGACCGTTTCGCTTCTCGGACTTGAAAAGTAACCCATCTGAAAAAACGCAAATTCTTGACAAATTCGGATACAAAACGCCACTTTGCAGACTTTACAGACTTAGTGAAAAAGTAAAGTTCTGCCGTTTGAGTCTAGGATTTACGGCATATAAAACTTTTCTACCCCAAACAAGGGGGTTAGCGCGTTTCACAAATTTGGCGCGCACTATATCATTTTAAAGCTGAAAAGTTTTTTGACCTTTCGGACGGTCGAACGGCGACTGTCCTTTTTCCAATTATCACACCGGAGATGAAGAACCCATGAAAACTGATCGTTGTTGTGAAGATCGTTCCTGCTGTCGTTCCTGCCCAGAAAAGTGTTACCCGGACGACGAACCGATGGAAGCTAAAGAACCAACCGCCCTTGACCGGTTCACTTACGGCTTCAACCAATGGGTGGCCAAAACCCGATTACCCGACCTGTTCACTCAGGTTGCCAACGCCATCCAACGGGTGAAGAAAAAGGAATAGCATGCGGCGGCTTATTTCAAAGCATTGGCGAATTCATCGAGTGTAGCGCATTGAGCAGCGAGAATAACCAACGATTCCAACGCCGTTACATCGGTGCGATTGTTCAATTCGGTAACGATTTCTTCGGGAATGTACTGAAATTTTGCTCGCAAAAAGGTCTGAATATCCTGAATTCTGTATTTCAATCCCCAACGAGCTTCGCTAATTGCTTCACCGATTTCGATGCCTTCCTGAATAATGCTTTTTTGTACGGCTTCTGCCATGTTAATACCCTCTTGTCCTTTGAAAACTGTTGTGATTGCCCTGTTGATTTGCTCTGCCGTTGCATGGGCAGCCCAAGTGCAATAGGATGATATTGTGCGGGTCATATCCAACCGCAGGTGTTCATTCGGGCCGGCATCAGCAACGTGTTGCAAAACACCCGATAATTGTTCGATAAACGTTCCATCCGTTGCTCTCATCAAACTTTCGACTATGGCTTGTGTTTCCGGTCTGCCCGGAAGTTGCCCATATTTGAAACGTCGCAGATTGATAAAAATGATACGGAATTGTGGAACATACTGACGTAACTTCTCCGGCAAGTCTTGGTACATGTCCTGAAACCAAATCTCGCCTTCCCAATCCTCGTTCCCGTTATAGACAACGACCATGAGTGGTATCGGCGGCTTGAACGCTCCCGATTCCGGTCTGTTGCTCAACATCCAGCGAAAGCTCAATGACATAGCCGCTTCCGCCAGTAATTGGATGGCAACCGTTTTGCTCGGTCTTGATTTATGCTCCAAGTGCAAGATGACTTCCGACATGGACTGCGTATCCAACAACCGTGTCGTCAAGGAAGCGTCCATGATCAACTCCTTGAGTTCGTCACTCAAGTGGGTGGTCGGTGCCTCTTGCAAATGGTCGAGGTCAACACATTCAATCAAAACCGAATCGCCGTAGGACTGCAAAAAATCCGAGGCGTATAACGGGTGAAAAACCGTTCGCCGACAGAACCTGTCATGCGGGTTTGTCGGTCGCCAAAGTGAGTTGTCGATTTTGCTCTGTTCCATTTTTCAATTCTACCACGAACCGGTTGAATTTTCAAGTGTGAAACGAGTCGTTTTTCCGGTGCGATAACAGGTTCTTGAATCAAAACGTTTGTCGAAATAGCCCACCGCTCGGCCTACGTAATTACTAGACTTAGGTACGGTTTTTTGAGCGTCAGATTCGACGCAAGTTATATTGTGATAATATCTTATATCAAAAAAACGGGAAATTTGCGCCGCGAGAAAGAAACTGTGCTTAACCCCGCGACTAGTTCCCACGGCTTTTTTCTTTTTTTCTCTTACACAGAACCTAAATTAACACTGAAATGAACACGCAAACACTGTCAGCCAGCCACTTTACATCACTGCCATCATCACTGTCAGATGGATGATGTCATTCATCATGAACATCACTTAGCCAGTCAGTCAGTGTTTACTCTGTAAGTGTTTACACAGTCATTAGTTATAGAGACAGTAATGACACAGCCAGTAGTGATCACACAGCCAGATGAGAGACAGTAAACAGTAACTCTGACAGTAAGTCATGAATTAGTAAGTCATTAGACAGTAATTACTCTGACAGTAAGTCATTATATAGTAAGTCCTTAGACAGTTAAGTTATTAGACAGTAAGTCGTTATGCAGTGAGTCATTAAGCAGTAAGTCGTTAAGCAGTAAGTCGTTAAGCAGTAAGTCGTTTGCAGTGAATCACTCATTAATTAATGCGTGCTTTTACTGTCAATCATCTTGTCTGCGCGGCGGTCGGGATGGTCGGTCGGCGCGGCGCGAAGCGAGATGGTCGGCGCGGCGAATGGTGATAAAAGTGGTATTGTTTCGGCGCGGCGGTCGGGATGTGGTAGGCGCGATGGTCGGTCGGCGCGCCGGCGGCAAAAAGGCGGTCATCTTCGGCGCGCCGCCCCCAAAAGTATTTTTTCTAAAAACGCCGAAAAAACTATTTCAGAAAGTTTGGAAATAACGTAAATAGTTGTGGCAAAAGGACTTGCAAAAGCCGAAACTCTTATTATACTGTTAGAAAAGCTAGGGTTTCGTGGGCTTTCCCAAAGCCCGCCCTAGCCAAAAGAGATTACTGCTACAAAAAGAATGAGGTGAAGACATGTCGAAAAAAGTGAACCATGCCGCTCCGAAATCCGCAAAGA
>Ga0082212_10008142_pt1 | contig 13737 bp, 9 predicted proteins | sample TergutNt197P3_FD_71548 | JGI IMG/M metagenome (GOLD analysis project Ga0082212, IMG submission 71548) | Neocapritermes taracua P3 segment gut microbial communities from Petit-Saut dam, French Guiana - Nt197 P3 | ecosystem: Host-associated > Arthropoda: Insects > Digestive system > Gut ... | reverse complement strand
ATGTTATTGCCGTGTCGGGATGAGCCGAACCTAACGTCTTTTCCCGAATAGCTAACGCTTTTTTATCCCATGCAAACGCTTCTTTATAGTCGCCATTAGATAAATATGTTTGCGCTATATTGCTATACATAGTTGCCATTTCAGGACTTTCTAAGTCCCTTGTTTTTTCTCCAATCGCTATTGCCTTTTTCTTAAACTCAAGTGCTTTCCCGAAATTGCCACGTTCATGATAAAGAAAAGCAATATTGTTATACGAAGCAGAAACAAATTTATGCTCCGCACCAAGAGAGTTTTTTATGATATTTAAGGCTTTTTCAAATAAATCAAGAGCTGCATCAAAATTAGCCGTTGCATGAGAACCAAATGCAATATTCGTAAATAAATTTGCCACACTTAGTTGTTCTTTTTTATCTGTGTGACTTAATGAAAATAGCTCAGCTAATAAAACGGCATGGTTTTCTATCCGTTGAAATTTATCACGGAGGTGCGAATCTTTATTATACGATTCATATCCGAAAGGGATATACTCTTCCATCAAATCAAAACATAAATCAAGCCAGTAGTTTTTATTCACAAAATCACCTCCATCATCTCAGCGCAATTCAATAACTTTTAGCCATCGTTTACCTTCTTTGAGTCAGAACAAGTGCAGACATTCCCAAATATCTCTTTGAAAGTTGTTGTGTAAGTGTGTTGTTCTCCGTATAACTTTGAATACGTCGATAATGCCATGCGATAATATTTCACAATGCTAACAGGGTCATTTAACGTAGATAATATAAATCCGATGCTGTTAAATAACATTCTGTTAGGTGGAGCGTTTGAGTTATTGATTAATTTGTAACTCTCCATTTCATTATTGAAATATTCAAACGCTTGCTCATAATTACCTATCATAGCATATACTCTACATATATTTCCGTATGATGTGACTACATTAGGATGTTCTTGCCCATAAAATTCAATATGTGCTACCAGAGCCTTATTGTGGTAGTATAATGAGTTTTCATAATCACATAATGTCGCATATAGTGCGGCAGCATTGTTATATAGTGCGGCGGTCGTAGCGTGTTTATCGCCAAAAGCATATTCATACGCATACATCGCTTTTTTGCAATATATCAGTGCTTGTTTATTATCGCTTATCGTCTTATAAATATTAAATAAGTTATCAAAGGCTTGTGCAGTAAAATTGTGGTTTTCGCCATAAATTTCAATATAAACATCAAGTGCAGGAAGGTGGTACTCTAACGCTTTTTCAAAGTTACCTATTCTCTGACACACAAGCCCCATTCTGTCCTGCGACATTGCAATAGTTGCGTGGCTTTTTTCTGAAAAGATTTTTTTGTAAATTTGCAAGGCTTTGTGTGCAGCTAATAATGCATCGGCATGATACCCTAATTCTAAGAGGTCACCGCTTATACAGTCATAACACGATGCCACTTCAAAGCTATCTGCATCATAATTTGCTTCATATATTTCCAGAACCCTTTTATGACACATATAGGATTTTTCATAATCGCCTACATCATAATAAGTCGCGCCAATGCCATTAAACACACTTGCAGTTTTAATGTGTCCTTTTTCGTATTTGCTTACTTCCATAGCTTTTGCAAAGTATTCAAATGCTTTATCATAATCCTTTATCCCAGTATAACTAAGAGCAACATTTAAATAAGCTGATACAAGAACTTCGTTATCTACATCGCTTACTTTTTCAATTATATACATAGCTTTAAGGTAATACTCTAAACCAACGGCATGGTCGCCGGCAGCAGCGTGAGAAGTGCCGACCTTTTCAATAAGCATTGCAGTTTCAATGTGTTCTTCACCAAATATCAACTTCATGATTTGCAAAGCTCTCTTGTAAAAATCAATTGCATCGTAATAATTACAAATGAAAAGTTGCCCTTGTGCAATTTTCGCATATGCGTCTGCCACACGCTTATGCTCATTTTTGTTTGTAGGCATATGATTTTTTTCATATAGCTTGGTTATACAAATTGCATGACGCTCAATTGAATAAAACATAATTTGTGAATTATCTTGATTTTTATCCACATGAACACTCAGTGGAATGTATTCTTCCATCATATTAAAACATAAATCAAGCCAGTAACTTTTATTCATAAAATCACCTCCATCATCTCAGAGCAATCATTAAATTGCAAAAACTGTGCATAGACAACCCCCTAATCATAATTCTTAGCTTTTATATATTACAAATAATTGCTTCGCGTTTTCAAGTTTAGTATAAACGTGAGGAATGTTTTTAGTGGTTAAAGCAATAGCATAAGGATGGCTTTTGCCGAGAGTTTCTTCGATTATTGAAAGTGCTTTCATATACCATTCTAACGCATCTTGATATTTTTCTTGCAAACAATACACTCCTGCGATATTATTGATAACAGTCGCAGTTAAAGGCACTCTTCCTAATTTGGGTTCGTAAATGTTTAGAGCTTTAAAATACCATTTTAATGCTTCATTATACTCGCGTTTCGCCTTGTATGCCGAACCAATATTGTTGTAGGTAGCGGCAATATCAGTATGGTCTGTTCCGATTATTTTTTCCCTGCAAGACAAAGCCTTAAAGTGCCATTCCAATGATTTGTCGAAATCTTTTTTTCCATTGTACGCAACGGCAATTCCGTTATAACTTACCGCTTTACATAATTCATCTTCACTAAAAACACTGTCCTTGATTTCGAGAGATTTCATATGCCATTCGAGTGCATTATCAAAATCGTGTTTGTAGTCATAAGCAAGGGCTATATTGCTGTATAAAGTGGATAAATTCGGATAATCAGGTGCGGAATGTGCCTTAAAAATATTCACTACGTCAAAAAACATTTTTAGGGCTAAATCGTATTCACCTTTGTAATTATGAGCCAAAGCAATATTGTTGCGCGTGGTAGCTGTACTGATATTATTTTCGCCGTAGTTTTCAATGTCAATCTCCAACGCCGTATAGTACCACTTCAAAGCCTCGTTATAATTACATTTCCGCTCATACAGAGAACCAATGTTATTAGATGTTGTTGCTACATATTGATGTCGTTCGCCAAGGTGTTTCTTACGAATACTTAACGCTTTCGTATAAAGTTCAAGAGAATACTCGAACATATCAAATCTATCACAAGCAAAACCTATTTGATGATAAACATACGAAACCGCAACTTGACCGTCTTTGCTTAAATCTTCTTTTTCTGCCAGTTCTGCCGCATTAACGGCATGAGTAAAAATGAGCGAGAATTTCTGCCGTGATTTATCCTCGCTCATATCCTGAGGAAGATACTCTAACAGCATTTCAAGAGACAATCTAAGCCATGTGTTCATCATTCTTACCTCATAAATCATAATGTTCAGAGTTTATTGGGAATTTCGTATTATTAACGATAGGAATTGTATTAAGTATTTCGCCTCCCCGATTTTATATATTTCATATGCCTAAATACGAAAATTAAAATTTTTATATCAGTTTATAATTCAGAATTAATAATACTGAATACCTTGTCGCGGCTATCTCTTATTTTTTTAGAATAGGAGTGCGTTTCGCCCAATATTTCAACTGAAACTTCATAAGCTAATTCATATTTTTCTAATGATTTTTCATATTGTTGTTTTTGAAAAAGAACATTAGCAATACCATCATATGACAATGCTGTTTCTGGACACGAATATCCAAATGAATTATAAATAATTAATGCTTTTTCGTAAAAAAATAGAGCGTTGTTTAAATCGTTTGTTTTTAAATAAATGTGTGCAAGGTTAATGCTTGATTCAGCAATATCGGGATGATTTTTTGAGAGCGTAGTTTCTCTGACACTTAATATACGATTGTGTAATTCAATAGCTTTTTCGTGTTCGCCTTGCTTATAATATGAATTTGCTAAGTTGTTGTATGTTGTTAATATAGCACTTGAATTCACTTCTTCAACACTTACCTCTTGAAGTTCTCTTACTTTATCATACCAATAAATAGCTTTATTAAAATTATTCATATAAAAATACACCGCTCCTATATTGTTATAGGTTGTAGCGAGGTTTATGCTGTCTTGATTTTCTCTTATTTTCAATGACTCATTATATAGCGATAATGCTTGTTCGTATTTTTCTAATTTTAAATACACGCTTGCCATATTATCATTTACTGTTGCAATATCGGTAATGAATGAATCGTTATCTTTCAATAATAGTGAATAAATTACCACAGAATTGTTGTATAAAGTTAAAGATAAATCGTATTTCCCGAGACAATATGCACCGACCCCTATTTCATTATATAACTCTGCGATATTAAACATTTGTTCATGCGATGTACTTGGATATTCTTTCCCGAAGTCTGCTACTGATATTGCATGAGTTATAATTTCATTAAATTTGTTATGAGATTGCACATCACCGTACACAAATTTAAACTCACACATAATATCTAAACAAAATTGATACCAATTATATTTCATGACTCTTCCTAACAACCTCCTGCACAAGCCTATGCACGTTAATAAAGTCAACAGTACCACTTATCAACGAATACGTTCGCAAGTCGGTTATTATGCGGTTTTTAGTTATCTCCTCTGCCATATCTTCTTTTATTGGCGAAGGTAATTTATCGCGCATTTCTGTGAAAAAGGCAACGGGAATTTTTTCGGGAGCCATATATGCACAGAGGTTCATCAATTGCCTCGAACCCTCGCAAGACAATGAATAAAAAGAGATATTCCAAGTGGCGGTGACAATCTTCTCAAACTCTTTGCGATTTATATAATTTGTCGGTGTAGATTGTTTTTCCTCGAATGCCGCCAATCCCGATTGAGTAAGCATAGTCATATACTTTGTGATTGTACATTTTACTTCTTTTATATATGCGGCGGCTTGCTCAAGCGCGAGCGGTAAGTAACCCAAGCGAATTATCAGTTTCGGCGCTTCTGTGTCAAAATCATCAGCATTGCCTTCATAATACTCCTCTAAGTTTAATTCTTCATCCTTAGAAAAGCGTTTTTTCAAAAACAACAAAGCCTCGTCCATATCAAATACGCCGAGAGGAATTTGTTTGCCGAAATCAATTCTCGTATTACGAGTTGTTATAATCATGCGACCATTTATTTTGTCAGGAAGATAAGGCTTAATCGTATCGGCAAATTCAAGGTTATCGAATATAAGAAGCCAGTCCTTGTTTTCAGCTAACCATGATTTAATAGCGGATTGCAAATCTTCTGGTTTGTATTCTGGTGGAAGTTTAATTTTGAAATGCTCAATAAAATCAACAAAGTACGATTGTGTTGTGTTAGTAGTTTCGGCGTTAATGAACCATATGCAGTTCTTAAAGTTACCGCAATAACGATATGCGTATTCTATCGCAAGTTGTGTCTTTCCGATGCCGCCGAGTCCTGATACGGTTTGACAAATGTTAATAGCACTGTTTACTCTCTTTTTGAATAGTATATCTATGCCTTCTAACTGGTCAATACGTCCAGAAAAATGTTCGTTTTGTTTTGGCAAGTTATTATGTTCCGTTATTTTTTTAAAAATAACATTCGGTTTATTAACAGCATAGAGGAATACACTTGCTAAGAATTCAGCAAGTGTTTCCTCGTCTGCAAGCACAAGCAATTGTGCTTTCTTTTTTTCTGAAATTGTTTCGTCAAACGTAATGATTTTTGATAGTTTTTCAATTAAATCAGGTATCAGAGCCGGAATTATAAGCGTCACAATATTTTCTTCAAAATATGCAGTGGCACCATCAATTACCCTTTTTTCTTTTGTTCCAAGCATTATCTTTGAATGAATAGAGCGTTCGCCTTTTAAATAACGGCTTGCTGTACCTTTATCTACATGAAATGTTGCCTCTTTCGTTTTGTCGTTTAATTTCAACGGCATAGCGACACAATCCATTAGGTCATTTACTAAAACTTCATCGCTTTCTTTTGTTGCCTCTAACAAAAGCGTTCCATATACAGCGAAACTCAGCATAACATCCCTCCTGTTATTCTCGTTGCAACTTTTCGCAACTTTACGCCAACGAGAAAATTTCTATTTTATTTTAAGCTGTTAATAAGGATGTCTGTCCTTATTAACGGCTTTTTTTGTTGCCCGTGACTTATTATATTTCCCTCACGCCCTACGCAATTGAGATATATCTTGTTTCATTATATCACGCTTCGAGTTCAAAGTCAAGCGATTTTAAGACGTTTTTCGACAAATATATTTGCACAATACCGCTCGTCACCTGCGTTTAGCCACATTCGCAGTTTGTGCTTAAAGGAGTCGCAAGTGGGGAATTACGGCATATTGCACAACCTCACTCTTTTAACGAATTTAACAAACTGTTGAAAACCGCCAGTCTCTGCGGTTAGAGAAGGGACAAGGTACAAGTTTCTTTCGGGCAGCAGTGCCTGTTTGAAATATAAAATAACCGCTCACAGAGCGGATTCAAAGGAGGAACATACCATGTTCAAGAACTACAGACCCGACTACTCTACGCTTTATCCGAAAGTCACAATACCCTCGGCGGTATTGACGGCGTTGCGCAAGGCAGACCGCGTTGAATTCCATTTTGAGTACGAAATCAAGAACGGCAAACCCATTTACTGCAACAGCGCGACCGGTAAACGGACGGACAATCACGACCCCGACAGAATTAAAGCCGATGCCGAGAAACCGCGGGAAGTTTCACTCGACGAGTATCTCGAAAAAGGCGAAACGATTCTTGCCGGCATGATTGACAACTACGCTGACCCGTTACATTTGCTTTTGCAAAAGGAACTCTACCGAGAACTTTACCGTTGTCTCAGAGCGCTCAAGCCGCACGAGCAAAAGCTGATTTACGCATTGTTTTTCGTGGACATAACGGAATGCGAATTGCTGTTACGGTTTCCCTCGGGAGGCATCGTGCCTTTCAAGAATATATGCAGACCCGTTCCGCTCGGCGAAACCTCGACATATGTGGGTTTGACTTTGTTGAGAATTTCTGTAGCAACTTCGTTCAACACGCCGTTTGAAATGCACTTGTCGATGTCGATTCCCACGAGGTTTGAGCGGTCACAATCGAACATAATTCCTATTCCGTTGTAGTTGCATTTCGGGTTTCTGGCGGCTTGTACCGCCTCCTCGAAACTCGACCATGTTGCGGGGTTCGTCGATGATGCCCGTCTGCCTGTGTGCGGGTCGTAGGGGATTTTGCATTCCCGTTTGTTGATGAGTTCAAGCCGCCAACACACCCACTGCGGGAGGGCTGTTAGGTCTTGCGGGATGTTGGTGGGGTTTATTGGGTTCATGGGCAGTCCTCTCTTGAATATAATGTGCTTGTACATGATATTCTGTCGAGGGCTTGTCTTATTACGATTATTCTAACATTTCTTGGCGAGGCTGTCAAGGGCATTTCTGCGAAATATATGTTATTTTAGTGAGGAAGAGAAAATTTTGGATAAAAGGCTTGTAAAATCGGACAGGGTGTGGTATAATAGGTAAAATGACTAATTGTAATCAAATTTAAAAATATCATCTAAGGAGAATAATATGCCTTCTTTTACATTAGAAAAACTTGACGATTTTCAAATGCAAACCAATTTTGATGGGCTGATTAAATTACTTGCGGAAGGGCTTTACTCAGAACCCGATATCTTTGTCCGTGAATTAATACAGAATGCTCAAGATGGCATCGTTGAGCGTAAATCCACAGAAGGTAGTGGTGGAGAGATAAGCATTCACATTGAAGGCAATACTATCATCGTTGAAGACGATGGGATAGGAATGAACGAAAGCGACATTCGTGAGTTTCTTGCTGTAATAGGTTCTTCTCACAAGGATAGAGAACGTATCCCCGATGCTATTGGTCAATTTGGGATAGGTCTGCTATCTGCTTTTGTTGTTGCTGAAAAAGTTTATGTCGAAACGCTCAAGTTAGGCGAGGATAAAGCCTATGAATGGCGTAATAGCGGCTCGATTGACTGCGAGTTATACTCTTCTGATAAGAAAACGGTAGGGACAAAAATAACTGTTTTTGTTCGCGAAGATTATGATTACTTTTTAGATAAGAGCAGAATAAGCAATATAATCATCAAGTATTGCGATTTTATACCGTTTCCTATCAAATTAGACGGACAAACTTTAAACCAAGTAATTGCACCTTGGCATCGCAAATTTCCTAATATAAAGGACGAACGTAATGCGTATGCAACATTTATCAGCAGACACTTTGACAAAGACAATGCGATAGATGTTTTCCCCTTTGAAATAGAGGGGAAATATAAGGCACGAGGTGTGCTTTACATCACAGACAGACACGTTGCAGGATATAATACAGGTTCATTGATTGACATTTATGTCCGCAAAATGCTTGTTAAAAATGCCGATAACGAATTACTCCCATCGTGGGCAAGTTTTGTTCGTGGAGTAATTGATACGCCCGACTTGAAACCGACTGCCGCAAGGGACAATATCCAAAAAAGTGATGAAGCATATGATTTCTTTAAAAAGGAGTTGGGTGTTGTTATTATTGACCGTCTAAAGTGGCTCGCCGAAAATGATGAAAAAACATTTGAAGCGATAAACAAGTGGCATCATTATAACTTAAAGGGAGCGGCTTTCTATTACGATGATTTCTTTGAAAGTGCAGTTGAATTTCTATTGTTTGAAACTAACGAACGCTTGCTATCGCTCTCTGAATACCTTTCAAAAAACGATGCTTTAGAAGATGGAAAAGCCCCAATTTACTTTTTTTCAAACTACAATGCCTCTGCTCATTATTATAGAATTGCAGAAAAGCAAAAACTCGTTGTAATCAATGCGGGATTAGAATTTGATGAGCAGTTATTAAGGCAATATGCGGAAAGAAACGCATCGAAAGTAATCTTGCAACAATTTGATGTAATGTCAGATGGAAAAATGTTTGAAGATTTATCAGAGGCTGAAAAAGAGCAATTTGAACCTTTGGAACAATTCGTGTCTTTGGTACTCAATCGTAGCGGTTTGAATGTCGGTGTTTTTGTCAAAAAATTTGCACCCCAAGAAATCCCTGCTCTAAATGTAAGAACCGAAAAAGGTGAGGCAGAAAGGCGATTGAGTTATTTACTACATCATCCCCATGCTGATGATTTATGGCGTGATTTTAAGAAAGAAGTGCCTACTCAACGTTCACGTATGATTTTGAACGCCAATAACAAGATAATAAAGGCACTTGCGGAAACAGATGACAAAGATGTCAGAACATCTGTTGCTCTTGCTCTGTATAATAACTCAATCCTTCATTCTCAACATATAATATCCATAGAAGATATGGCTGTAATTCATGATAGTATAGTCAAAGTAATGGAAAACTTATTGATTGAGTGCAAGGAAAAATCAGAGTTTAAGGCAAAACTGGAAAAAGCCCGCACCGAACTTTTAGAAGTAAAAAGTTCAAACGTAAACGAGCTTGATTTTCCTGAACATATTCGCATTTTCATGATAACGCCTTTTGGAAACGATTATGAAAATGTTGAGGCGGCAGTGCGTAAAGTTTTCGAATCAGCACCATACTTTTTTGAAGTATGTCTCGCAAGTGACAAAACGCTTAAACGTCGATTGAGTGACAATGTCAGAAAGCACATTGCCGTCTCACAAGGTTTTATTGCCGAAATAAGTGAGCTTAATCCCAATGTAATGATTGAGGTTGGAGCTATTTTAATGAGAAATGACAATCGTCCAGTGTTTTCGCTACGTTCTTCCGATGCAAAAGAGCCTGTTCCTTCTGATATAAGAGCAGAATTATATATTCCGTATAACCTGCGGGCAGATTCCACTGAAACTATTTCACAAGCAATTTTAGCGGCGTTTGAAAAAGACGGACGTTCTGTTCATGTGGATATTGATGCTTTGGTAGCACAACGAAAAAAGAAGTTTCTTTCAAAAACCGTTTTAAAGAGTCTAAACGAAATATCTCTTAAAAATGACCAGATTGTTGCATTTATGAAAATCACGACTGTTGAAGATTTGTGCGACAAATCGGCAGAAGATGTAGTCAAAATCACGGGAGTGAAAAAAGGTATAGTTGATACTGTACAAGAAGAGTTAAGGACATTGATTGAAAATGGACAATAAAGGTAAATGGGATGAATTGGGTGGTGGTCTTGCTTTAGCAGATGTGGGTAAATCCGTGTCTGCTATTCGTGCTGAAATTGAAGAGCTTGATGTTATTGCAAGTGATTTGAAGAACAACAATAAAATTTTTGAAGCTGTAGAGGTATATAAAAAACTCGTTTCAAAGGCAGTTGAAATTGGTGATTCGGAATTGGCTATAAAGTATAAGGATTGGCATGGGTTTTGTTTATTAAAGTTGATGAGATATACTGAGGCTTTAGCCGAGCTTATAGACATTGAAGTGAATTATAAAGTTGGTGATAATAATTACGCTTTTTGTTGGGCATTGATTTCTCAAATCTATATTTCAATGAAAATTCCTATAAAATACAACAACATTGAACAACTTATATTAAAATCCATTGACGTGTTTAAATCTGTCAATTACAGCACTTCTGCTATTTATAGTCGTCAATCTGAAATTGAATGGGAGAGAGGTAATTATCGTCAAGCTATTGATTTGAGTAAGGAGGCTCTCTCATTACGAGATGAGGATTCACCTCACTGGAATATAGAAGGTGAATACTATTTGTTGGCATCCTCCTTTTATAAGTTGAGAGACGAACAAAACTGTCAAAAATATCTTAAAAAATTTCAGAAAAGTGAAACAATGTTGGTTGTTTCAAAAAAGTATAAAACACTGTTATTAAAATCAATGATTGCAGAATTGCAAAGTGATTTTAAGTCTGCTTGGAAATTTGCAATTGAGGCTTATGAGGTTCAATTGCAAAGCTATAAATGTAATGGTGAATCGCTCTGCCGAGTAGTTGAAGTAGGGATAGTAAATAGAAAATTTGAAAATTTAAGACCGTATCTTGTGGAATTGCTTGCCTTTCGACATACAGAAGATAATATTTTGAAGTATGATATCTTTAGTTTAGTAGGTGATTATTATTCAGCTTTGTTTGCTCAAACGCCGTTGAAAATTGGCTTTCTAAAAAAGAATAAACACCCTAAAAGAAAAGCGTATTACAATAGAGCAAACTCTTATTATAGATGGGCTTTGGAGTTAGGTATTTTTATTGATGACCGTTTGGAATGTGATGTTAGACGAAAGGAAATAGAAGAACGGATTGAGAAATTGAATAGTAGTGAAATATAGACCGCCGTCCCGAAAATTTCCGAGGCGGCGGAGTTGCAATATAACCGCTTTTTGCCGTGGTTTCTTTAGTCTCCTTAAATCCTTTAATCCCAAAAACTCATGCTGACAAAACACGCTAAAGAAATGGGGTGGAAGTTAGTAGAAATATACGCGGACGACGGGTTCAGCGGAACAAATCAGAATCGTCCGGGACTGCAGCGTATGTTGCATGATGTCAAGCAGGGGCGAATCAATACGCTGTTGATTAAAGACCTTTCGCGTATTGGTCGGAACTATCTCGACGTTGGGAATCTCGCAGAAGTAACGCTACCCGAATACGGTTGCGAACTCATTTCTCTGAATGAGAAAATCGACGACATGATGTTTATTCGCAACTGGTTCAACGAACAGCACAGCAAGGAAACATCTAAAAAGGTTCGTGCGGTTAAGAAAATTTTCGCGGAGAGCGGTAAGTTTATGGGGACGTATGCGCCTTACGGCTACCGCAAAAATCCCGACAACAAACATCATCTTCTTATAGATGAGAATACCGCCCCGATTGTTCGGCAAATTTTTGAAATGCGGGTGCAGGGTAAGAGTTACAGGGGAATATCCGAAACTCTTAACGAAAGCGGAATGATGTCGCCGAGGGATTATCACTACGAGAGCAAAAACCTTAACAATCCACATAAAATCAGCCACTGGTGGAACGCCGCCACTGTTCAAAACATACTTTGTAATGAGGTTTACATCGGCAATATAGTTCAAGGGAAAATCGGCACAGTATCGTATAAAGACAACCGTTGCGTTGCTAAGCCGAAAGATGAGTGGATTCGGGCAACCGAAACCCACGAGCCGATTATTACACAGGAACTTTGGAACAGGGTGCAGGATTTAGCAGAGAAAAAGTACAAGCCCCGCACCAAGGCAAACGGCAGACCGCCGAGTATATTCACAGGGCTTTGTGTGTGCGCCGATTGCGGTTTCACGATGAAAAACGACAGTTCGAGCTACCGACGTAAAGACGGAACGTATAACGAAAACTCGTCTTTCCTGTGCGGGACGTATGCAAGGAACGGAAAATTCTCGTGTACTTCACACATTGTTGCTGAACAGGCATTGCACGAAATCGTTATCACTCAGATTCGTACTCATGCAAAGTTGGTTGACTTCAACGAAAAGCGAATTGTTGACGAAATACTCCGGCAGCAAAACGCTGAAAACTTATCAGCACAGCGGGCATATCAAAGTGAGTTAAACGCACATCAAAAGCGAACCGCAAAGTTGAACACCTTTATAGAGAAACTCTATGAAGACCGCGTAAACGGAATTGTTCCCGAAGACTTCTTCCGCAGACAGCTTGAAAAATACGAGCAAGAGCGGATTGAACGAGTAAAAACTGCCGAAACGCTTGAAAAGAAACTCGGCGAAATCAAGTTGAAATCCGACAATGCGGGAACATGGGCGAATTTGATTAAGCGGTACACCGAACTCGAAACGCTTGACAGCGAAACCTTGCTTTTGCTCATTGATAAAATCGTTGTTAGCGAAACGCAAAACATTGACGGCAATCGAGTTTGTGACGTTCGTGTTTTCTACAATTATGTGGGGAACATTGACGAAACGGCGACCGTTCGTCAGATTGGGGGTATAGCATGAAAAGCCCTCAAAAGTTATACAATGTCGGTGCATATATCCGGCTTAGTCTGAAAGACACCGACTACCGCGAAGATTCGCAGAGCATAGAGAGCCAACAGCAAATGCTCTCGCAATTCATCTCAATGATCGCCGCCTTTTCCGCTGTTGCAATCATCGGAGAAATCGGCGTTGATATGTCCGTGTTTGAAACATCAAGACATCTTTGCTCTTGGGCAGGACTTACTCCGCAGAATGACCAAAGTGCAGGCAAGAAGAAAACCACTCGTATTTCCCGTGCCGGAGCATATATCAAACCTTTGCTTGTTCAATGTGCGTTAGCCGCAATTAAAAGCAACAAGCATCCCGAAATCAGAAATCGTTACAACGCTATTAAAAAGCGTCGCGGTCACAAGAAAGCGATTATTGCTATTGCTCGTATGCTGTTGACCGCCATCTACAACATTCTTAAAAAGAATGAGCCTTACAATGCCGAGCTTTACCGTCAGTCTGATAAACCGCCTGTACAACGGATTGTCACGACCGAGCAAGCTGTCTTTATTCTTCAACGTCAGGGCTATCTTGTGACCGATTCGCCTTAAAGCAGAACAATATATTTTTAAGCCTTTTTGCGAAGGCTTGCTTTGCTGTGGGTTGTGTTAAGGTGGGGTGAACTTAATTTGTTTCAAACTTCGGCTTCTCCTTTGCTTTTTGTGCAGTCGGTGCGGATTTATAGCATTTCCGCTTGACATTAACACACATATATGATATAATTGCTTTGTAAATGAGTTGATTATATGAAAGCTACATCACTCGAAAAAAGAGTTCAAATAGTCGAAGCTAAAATGAGAAAAGAAAAAACTGAAACTATCATTTTATGGACAAAAGTCAGCAAAAGTACA
>Ga0082212_10008141_pt1 | contig 13738 bp, 3 predicted proteins | sample TergutNt197P3_FD_71548 | JGI IMG/M metagenome (GOLD analysis project Ga0082212, IMG submission 71548) | Neocapritermes taracua P3 segment gut microbial communities from Petit-Saut dam, French Guiana - Nt197 P3 | ecosystem: Host-associated > Arthropoda: Insects > Digestive system > Gut ... | reverse complement strand
AGGCATGTGTCGTTACATTGGCGGTATAGGGATGCGACGACTTCCATTTGAACGATCCGTCGTAATTATAGCATATTATATACCCTTGACTGCCGACGGACGCATTGATGTCGGTAGCTACAAAAATCTCTGCAAAACCGTTGCGGTTGACGTCGGCCATCGCTAAGGTACCAAACCCGCCATGAAATTTCTCTACCGCGAATTTACGTTTTACAGTCATGTTCAGCGCATCGAAAATCTTGATGGAATCGCAGATAAAATTACCGGTAGCCATTGATTTCCCGGCGCACACGATTTCAACAGCGCCGTCGCCGTCGATATCGCCTACTAACGGCACGCTCATTTCAAACACGTCGCCTCCCGCAACGGTATTGGAGGTAAACCTGTTTCTGATAGACCAGACGCCTGCAGGCCTGTCGCCAACGCAATTCGCGTCAATGATATTATCGGGACATTTGGCTATCGTAATATATACCTTGGCAGTAACAACATCCGTTCCGCAAGTGATTTGGTAGGTCAACGAATCGATATCGGGACCGGCAGCCGACGGGGTATAGATCAGTATTTTATTGATGGTATCCCACGTTCCTTTCGTCGGTGGCGTTAGGATGTCTAAAACAATACCGGAACTGTTGCATGAACCGAGCACGTCGTTGGCCAGCACGTCGACGGCGACCGGCAGACAGTCCGGCGTCGTTGCCCGGTCGTCTACCGCCTGCATACAGGCGTCTATCGTCAGGGTGGCCTCTTCGGTTTTGGTTGTCACGTTATCGTCCATCAACGCTTCAATTTTTATCTGATACACGCCAGCAGGCAGGATTGTGTCCCACGTAAAGACGTCGCGGACGTCTGCCTGCTCCACATTGTCGATATACCATTTCAGATGTCCTGGGATTGAACTTAAGTCGCCCTGTACGTCGACGCGAAATGTTAAAAGATCGGATGAGCAGTAATCCTCGGTTTCCAAATCCTGAAAATGGACTTCATTCACATAGAACGCGGCGTCTAACGAGCGCATCGCAGACGATGCCAGGTAGTAGTAGCTTTCCGCCGAGCCGGTACCGTAACCCATCACAATGAGTCCGGCGTCAAGATTGGTAAACTGGTAAGCCGAAGTGGTAGCGGTAAGTTGCATGGAATAAAAAGAATAACCGGATGAATGGTCATTCCATGTTCCGCCGCTTAACGGTAGGTCAGCGCCTGCACCTATTTTAATAGTTGTATTGTTTTTGGTAGCCGTAGAGGTAATTATCAAAGCATAATGGGCGTCTAACTGGGTAGTTCCACTTGGAATAAATGGTGCGATTAATGCCGAATGTACTGTTTGTTCAATGGAAGGCATCCATGCTTGTGCAGGGTCGGAGGAAGCTGGAATACCCGGAAATAAGCTGTTGTTGTAACCTTGACTTGCAAGGTAGGTGCATACGCCGACCGGTTTATCGGCAGAAATAAAACAGCCTTTATTTGTTAACGAAACCATCAATTCAACCCATTGTCCGGCATTTAGATTTATGAGCGATGTTTGTCCGCCTGTGGGCGACAGCAATGTACCGCCGGATTGCGTTATATTCGTACCATTTTGCGAAGCCACAATACGCACAATATCTCTGGATCGATAGCTTACAGGAACAAAAAAATGCGTTCCCCATGTATTGACGGGCGCCAACTGTTGATATAAAATGTCTATAAATGTTTGTCCAAAAGGTATTTGTACGCCATTACTCATTGCAAAGAACGCCACCGGTTTATCGGCTGATATATGAGAGCCTGTCATGTCGATAGTCGAAGTACGACAATAAACTTGTCCTGTATTAAGCGTAGTAACCAATGAATTGTTGAAATATACGCCTGTATTGTTCTCAGTTGCTATCACAGAAAAAGCATCCGGATACGTACTACTGTATACAGTATAGGACATGTGGTAATACTCTGTTCCCAACGCCGTTATCGGCAAAATATTGGTGGCGTCGGTTGAGGCTTGTTGCTGGTTCAGCGCATAAGCTGTAACCGGCGCCGAGCTAGTAATATGGACGCTTGAATTTCTTGTACCTGCTGATGTATTGGCAGCAGCAGATTTTTCGGAAGCGTTAAGGCTATAAGTGAATACTTGGCCGGCTGCTACAAAAAAAGGTACGGAACTGTTTAAAGACGTAAAGTAAATATTTCCTGTAGCCGATTGTTCGCCTCCTACAATACGTATTTGATATTCAGTCTGTGTTCCCAAATTTCTTCCGAAAGTCACCCAAAAATCCGTTCCTTTCGTATCTATCTGCGCGTGAACCGATAAATTGCAAAACATTTGTAAAAATATCGCAGATATGAATATGAGATGCTTCATTTTAATCTACATTAACGTTGATTATCAATTCGATCGTCCAAATTTCCTCAATGTTTTCAGTATGTCCCGAAGGCAAATTATTCACATAATAATGCGTAATTGTCAGGGTCATTTTTTCTTCATTCAATTCATAACGATAAGTTTGAAATCCGACATCCGTAAATACCGCCAATTGATTGTCTTCAAGCGTATATACGGCTTTCTCTGCCGTTCCGCCATCATAGTACTGCACAATCGTATCCGATTCCGTCACCTCCCATTTTTGGGGACAACGGACATAACTTTGCACTTCGGCAGCCTTTTTATGCGTTTTTCTTCCGCGACGGCCGTCGGTATTTTTATCGATGGTGATCTGCGCAACCTCCCATACACCCGGTTGTAGTTTATCGCTTGCTATTAGTGTTTTACATGCAAATAGCAAGATAAGTAAGATAGCTGTTTTTGTTTTCATAATGCTATTAATTATCCATATTTCGGGTGCAAAGATAATAATAATCTTTATTTTGCATCATTTCAGCAAAAAAATTTCAGGGCAATTTTTGTCTCCCGACAAAAAATTGTAACTATCAAAGTCGACTATTTTTGGAAAAAATGTTCGGTTGTTTTATTTCATGATCACTCTATACGCACGACATGTCCGATGCCGTTGTTGAGCGTGACGACAAATAGTCCGCCTGGCAGTTTGATTTTTGTTTCGCCCGACTGGACGATGATCTGTTGCCGTTGCAGGACGCCTTCCATCGAGTAGATGCGTACAATGCCGCCGGGCATAGCCGTCTGGATAAATAAATCGTCCTTAGCTGCCCATATCTTATCATCCAACTCTTCGTCGAATGATTGAACGTATGTTTCTTCGCGTCCGCTGTACAGGTAGTTGGCAAAATATTCTTTTTCGCCGGTGGAACCCGTCGGGATCGTAACCGTCGGTTGCGGTACGTCGCCGTTGGAGCCTGTCCACCCGGTAAACACGTCGCCCGCCTTTTCGGGAGCAAGCAGGGTAATGGCTTCCGATTCGATTGTATAAATCGGCGGGTTATTCCGGATTGCTTCGTTTTTATCAACGACGTTCACAGCGCCTCCATGCAGGTAGTAAGCAATAGTGTACACTTCCTGTTCGAAGTTGGCGTGCAGGTTGACGTTGCCGTAAATGGTCAGCGTTTCATATTGCATGATACCGCTTCGGGCCGGGACGGTAGCGCCTCGCATCGGCTGATAGGCGTCATGGCTCCATCCGGCAAAACGGTAACCTTCGTCAGGAACGACCACAATGCCCGAACGGGGCGACGTTCCGAAATCTAACGCCTGTTCTCCGGCATTGTAGATGCGACCACCGAAGCCGGCCGAGAAAGTCGTGATGCTGACGCCTGCCCCCTGGTGATAGGTGGAATTGGTCGGAGCATTTTCGAGACCAAAATGAACCCAAGCCTGATTGATATACAGCGGTTGCGAAGCGTTCACGCCTTGCAGGAGCGTTGCTTTGTAGGAGACGGAATCGATAGCTGCCGGCGCGATGTTGAACGACCATTCAAGTCGGGTGCGCACGGGATAGGGTGGGGTGGACGTTGGGCTGTCGGTTACCGTTTTCTTCGATGAGTGATAGGATAAATAGGCGGGGACTGTATCAATGATGATCACGGTTTCAGGCGTTACGTGCGGATTGATCGCTCTGATCGTATATTCAATCGTATCGCCGTAAAGCGCTGCCACAGGATTGGAAAAAATGCCCTGATGTCGCATCGTATCGGAAGGCGGAATGAGCAGCTGTGCGTCTTTTTCTACCAGCAGTCTGAGCGTGTGATTGATGAGCGAGATCAACGTGTCGTTGTTGCTGACATCGCATTCCGCCTGAAAGGGGAAAGGCGGCGATCCCTTGTCGTTCACCCGTACAGAAACATGCGCAATGGGTAAGAGCGCAGAAATGCTTGGAATACCGACATATACATAGCCCGTATCGCCGGGTAAAATCAGCATATTGGCGCTGTCGGTAGCGAGGTGATTGACGAGGGAGAACATTTGAGGCAACGTTTCTTTGTAGAGAGAAACATAGACGGGCGGGCCGATAGACGCTTCGCCCTGATTGATAATGCCTATCCGTAAACTGATGGAATCGCCGATAACCGAGTAACTGCATAATGTCGGATCGGGATATATATCCGGTAAAAGCCATAACGGTTCGCCGTCGCTGTCGAGCATGGTCTGTTGCTGCAGGAAGTTGTTATAGGGTCGCACATCGTCGGCAGTACCCAAAATGCCGTCCGGTCCGGGAAATACGGTGGCCGGATGCATGGGGTACTTCGGGATCGTGAGGTCTTCGTTGACGTAGATGGGATGATAAGCGAACTGGTTCCACACCTTGCGCGCGGCCGCCCAGGGGCTGGTGGACATGTGCTCGGATTTGTAAACCCTCAACGTGCCAAGCGTCGTCCGCGCAGCCGTTCCGCCGACGATGACGATCTCGGCTTGTCCGTCGCCGTCCACGTCGGCCACAACGGGATATTCGGCCGAAGTACCCGACGTATTGGGCTTGGAAGCTAAGTTATAGGGCGCCGCAACGGGTAATCCCGTAACGTGGTCTTTCAGACTACCGTTGATAATCCGTATGTTCTGCTCGTCGCGGTAAACGATTTCCATGATGCCGTCCTGGTTGAAATCGAAAAGCGTCATAAGCGTTTGTCCTGACGCATCCTGATGCTGGAGCGTCCAGAAATTCTGCAGCAGCGGATTGCCGGGCACATATTTGTAGGCGTGCATCAGCCAGTAAGGCTGCTCGGTAGCATTGGGAGGCGCAAGATTTTGTCTGCTTGTAATAAATACGATCTCGGGCGAACCGCATCCGTCGATATCGCCGACAAAAGGCCAGGCACTCATCGGCGCGAATGGAATATACTTGGACGCCTTAATAGCGCCGGTCGCCGGGTCGACAATGCAAATAAGCGTCTCGCCATAGTAAGGCGAGGCAAGTCCGTCGCGCCGTAACCGGTAAACAAGTTCCAGTTTTCCGTCATTGTCAATATCGACCGCCGAGACCAATCCGCCGTCGCCTATCGAAGCGCCGACGCCGGTAAAGTCGGGTCTGGGGAGCGATAATCCGGACGCGGGGATATCCGGGTCGGTCGGATTGATTGGAAACGTGAACGTGCGCTCAAGTGTAAGGGCGGTCAGCGAAGCGTTGGGCGTATATACCTGATTCCCGACTATGAAATTCAGTTTGCCCGTATTGAACAAGTCGGCCGCAATGGGTACACATTCCTGGAATGGCGGGTCGGGCGCGGCGCACAGCAGTTGTCCGTTGACGGAATTGAAAATTTTCCCCTTCACCATGATTTCCGGTATGCCGTCGCGGTTGAAATCGGCAAAACCGGGCGCCGTACTGTTGTATCCGACCGTGCTTGCATCCGAATGATAGACGGAATTACTCGTCCATACCAGTCCGCCGTTATAGTTATAAGCCCGCAGATAGCGGTCGCTTTCGGCCACCACGATCAGCACGGTGTCCTGTCCGCCGATCTTTGTCTTGACGATGCCGTATTTTGTGATGTGATCCCAGCTGTAAGGTCGAAAGGTGTTAATGGTTTTCCAGGGAGCGCTGATATCGTTCCCCTTAAAAATGGCGATATACGACGAAGGTCTGACAATTCCGCTTACCGTTCCTTCAATGGGATCCATACAGACGATGATTTCCGGTATCCCGTCGCCGTCCACATCGCCTACCATGGCGCTTTGATAGGGACTGAAAATGTTTGAAGCGGGGTTCGAAGTACTTTCTGTCATACTCCACGTTTGCGGGATGGGCGGACCGTAACAAATCACATTTAAAATATTGTCGGGAGCTTCCGTTACCGTAAAATAGACTTTTGCCGTCGTCGTCGTACTGCCGCACGTCGCGCTGTAAGTAAGGCTGTCGAGTCCGACGAAATCAGTAACGGGCGTATATTTGACAACGCCATTTACAAGCGTGTACGATCCCTGCGTCGGGGAAACCGTCACAACGGGGACGACCGACGAAGCGCAACTCTGCGGATAAGCGTCGTTTGCCAGTATATCGATCGAATCCGTCGTATTCATGAATAGGGAAAGATAGTCGTCGTGCGCGCCCGAACAGTCCTCGATCGTCACCGTGACCGACTGCTGTATCGGCACGCCGCATCCTTCGGGCGTCACCGTGACCGTATAGGTATGCGGCCCGACGCCGAGGTCGCTGGCAAAAAGAACCGGATTTTGATCGTTCTCATTCGTATTGTCAATACCGGGTCCTGTCCATAAATAGGTGGTCTGTCCAAGCGAAATACATCGTATATAGACGCTGTCTAAAAGACAGTAATGATTGGAAGAGGAACTTGAATAGGCAACGTTTACATTGCCAAGGTCTGCCATGGATACGCTCTGGTTATACGACGAACCGCATTTAGGATCGGCGTCGATAAGCCGGATTGTATAAGAATTTCCGGGTGTACCGTACGTAAATACGCCTGTCGTATTAGATGCAATCAGGGTTCCGTTAAGGTCGGGGTCGTAGAGCTCATAGCTGTAATTGCCGGAGCCTCCTATCCCCTCAACGCGGATATGTCCCGGACCAACTCCGTTTGCATCGGGACATAGATAGGCTGCGGTAACCTCGGTGTTAAGCGAAAACTGCGTCTTGTTATAGTTGATCGTCTGCGGAAACCACGCACAATTGGAGGATAAGGAGTTGGTGTAAGTCATAGCCACTGAATAAATAGCCGAAGTGGTAAAGGTGATAGTCTGTCCCGACGAAACTTTTGCATTATTATAAGGAACAGCAGGCGATACCGAGTTTATATAGAAATAAGTGGAAGAATTGGACGTATCTATTCTATTATAGGTCGTATTATAATATACAGAAGCGATCTGTCCGCCGGTAAAAGTGACGTCTAATCCCGCACAAGTCTCGTTGGTCGTATAGGTCATCGGCGTCCTTTGAAAATAAATATACGGAACAACAGAGGTAGTTAAAGGCGAACATCCGGGTAATGTAATTTCAAACTGATAATACCCCGGATCTATGGGGACATACTGCGTACTAGTATAATTGGTAGAAAACGGAAAAAAATTCGAGCATGCTGTTAATAGGGTGGTATCCTTATGAATAGGGATCGTTGTATGAGGTAGTACAGGCGGTGCGGGCGGAATATATCTGATTCTTGTGCCGGCAGGAAAGGTTGAACCGGACATATATAAATAAATGTAACTATGCATTTTGCCATTGGTTATTCCTACAGCGTTAGGATCGCAAGGCGTGCCATAATATGTTGCATAAACCGTCGTAGCGCCTTGAATCTGGAGCAAGTAAGTGTGCCCTTGATTATCTTCATATTGTATTTTGCTTCCATAAGGCATTTTATCCGCCCGAAGGGTTGTCGTCGATATAGGGCTGCTCCATGCCAGCGTATCAGATGGACCCCAAGGGTAGTTGATGATTCTATACTTATACGGATAACAAAGAACGCCATCATAATCGGTCCATGGGCCATGATTTGCCGTTATGCTATCACAACCGGGATTGCTATAGCTGTTAACGCGATAGGATGGCGCTCTCAATGTAATATTATTGATTGGAAATTGACAACTTGTTCCCTTAATCCTTACATACGCTTTGTAATAAGCGCCGGATGCGCGAAAAACATCATATTGACTGGGTAGCTGATAATTGATGCGCGTAACATGAAGCGTATCAAGCCAGGTTATCGTGCCCGGCGTACTGCTTAATTCCAATCCCAATTCAAAAAATCTGGCGATATACGTGTTGAAATAATAATTTTGATCAGCGTCGGTATAGGAAGATCTGGAAAAACTTACCATGTCGCAATTATTGGGCGTAAACGGATTTGGACTTGGAGGATACATAATTGAGTAAATCATATTATTTAAGAAATCAGCCGGCATGGCATTGATAGTAAAATTCAACGTTTGCGAATACGAACAGGCGTCCTGAATGGTAAATGAGTAGTTTGCTGCGGGTAAACTATCTAAGTTGAGCGTTACTGCCGTGTTAATATTGGCCCTGTTGAGCGTAAACGTGGTAGGCCCGGTATAACCTGCAGGCGGAGTGCCGTTCATCGTGATTGTAAACGGCGCCGAACCGGTATTGGCTCTCACTGTAACTGGCATCATACCAGTAGGGATGCATGTCAACGACTTCCGCTGGGTACCCAAGACGGCGTCCATCGCCACATAAGTGGATGTAAGCGAAACGTTTACGCTTTGTGACGCAACAACCCATTGGCCACTTGAATTACAAAACGCGCGATACTCGATGGAAAAAGTACCTGCCGGAAGGTCGGGTATGGAATCATTCAGATATTTGGTGAACGGGCGGGGAAGAATGGTCGATCCGGTAATCTGCAACTGAAAGGTTGCGGGATCAAAATTGCCTGCATCGGAGCCGGTCAGCCGCGCTAAAATATATCCGTTCTGAAAACAGGTCGGATTGGTTGGCGACAATTGCAACTGTATGTCCGTACATTGCGCTCCCGCCCGACTTCCCGATAAAATTAATAACAGAAAGGTTATTATTAAAGTATTACGTTTCATATTCATTATTCTAATCATATTATTACCACTTTCTCAATATACACCGTACCGCTCCAAATTTCATCACATTATCTTCCTGAAACATTTGTTCCAGCGTGACGCCTATTGTTGTATCATCAATTATCTCAAATAAATATCGCAATCCCGGCGCATTGAAAATATGTACCGAATCAACGGACTGCATACCTATCTCTTCGGCGTTTCCAATGGTCATTTCCCATTGATTCTTCTTTTCAGTAGGCTCGAAACGGTATCGTCCGCTTAATCTGTCAAACAACCCATAGACAACCGCTACCTCTTCCTCAAAGATAGCGCGTTTCACCATGTTGTTGAAATGCGGTTCAAAGGCAAACAGTCCTTCTTCTTTTTCGACGACATTTTTCAGCCGGTAAGGCTGCCCCGCCGAAGGACGCTCCATATACTCCGCTTTCTCAAATTCCCACGCGCCTATAATAACAGAGCTATCCGGATTAACTGGCTGCTGAAAATTGACATTCACGCTGAAAGCGGCTTCGTTATACGACTGTTCTTCCTCAAAATCAGATAAATACCTGCTCGGGGCAAACGTGCTGTCCCCCCTTGATTCAAAACCCCACAATATTATTATACCCGATAATAATAATGCCTTTAACACTTTATTCATAATTCAATTATTTTATTCAGGATGCAAAGATAGAACACAATATAATATCATGCAAATTTTCCGATTATTTTTTACCGTAAAGGATTTCTGAAATTATTATTAATTGATTTTAATCACCTGTCCTACACCGTTATTGAGCGTGACGGCGTACAGTCCTCTTGGCAGTTTGATTTTCGTTTCTCCTTTCTGGAAGATGATCTGTTGCCGTTGCAGTACGCCTTCCATCGAATAAATGCGTACAATACTACCGGGGGTCGATGTCCAGACGTGTAGTTCATTTTCGGCTGCCCAAAATCTGTCGGCCTCGTCTTTGTCAATAAGCGTCGGGAAGGGAGTAGATTCGGCGCCGCTGTAGAGGTAGTTGGCGAAGTACGTCCGTTCACCGGTAGAGCCTGCGGGGATGGTGACCGTCAGTTGCACTTCGTCGCCGTTGGAGCCTGTCCAGCCGATAAACACGTCGCCTGCTTTTTGCGGCGCGCCTAAGGTGATGTCTTCGGATGTTATCGTGTACGACAGCGGGTTGTAGAAGTCGTTTTCGCCGCCATGCAGGTGGTATGCTATGGAATATCTTTCCGGTTCGAAGTCGGCGCGAAGTTCTACATTGCCATAGACGGTCAGCGTATCGTACTGCATGATGCCGCTTTGTGCGGGGATGGTCGTGCCGCGCAGCGGTTCATAGTTAGGATGGCTCCATCCGGCAAAGCGGTAGCCTTCGTCGGGTACGACGACGACGCCCGACCGGGGCGAGGTCATGTAATCGAGCGCCTGCTCTTCCGCGTTGTAGATGCGTCCACCAAAGCCTGCCGAGAACGTCACGAAGCTAATGCCGGCGCCCTGGTGCCAGGTGAAATTGGTTGGGATTGTATAGTTGCCCATATAGACTTGTGCGCGATTGGCGAACATCGGCTGCGAAGCGTTCACGTCGGCTTGCGGCGTGGCTTTCAGGGTGATGATGGCTGTATCTGCCGTGAGTTGCACGTTGTTCCATGTCAGGATGGCGCGCGACGGCGGGGCTGACGTCCAAGCAACCGTTGTTGCTACCGGGTTTGCCGATTGATAGTCCATATACGGCGGGACGGTATCGATGATGTCCACCTGCACGCCTGAAAACGGGTTTACTGCCCATATCCTGTATTCAACCGTATCGCTGTAATACGTGGCCACCGGGTTTGACAGCGTGCCGCCGTGTACCAGCGTATCGCCGAATACCGTGATGAGCATCGCTTCTTTAAACGCCTCCGGCACGGGTATCGGGTCGAAAGTGACCATGTCGCTCTGGCTCATCACGCCGATGGAGATAGGGGTAGTGTTGGCTGTTATTCCCGTAGTCGGAAGCAAATTTACGCCAGCTGTCAGCAGTTTGTAATAGTCGGTTGCGGGACTGGCAAACACGTTGAACGCATTGCTTGCCCCGCTGGTCGCCGGTAATTCAATCGTTACTGCAGGGTTGGCTGTCGGTGACGTCTTATCCATGCCAATCGAAATGGTGACGAAGTCGAGGTTGTCGCTGAAAGTCCTTCCAAATACGTCATCGGCCGGATTTGTCCGGTTGATCTGCCAGCTGAAATAGGGATAGGTAAACTTGCCGTCGGGGCTGCCGTAAGCCCAACATCCGGTGATGAAACTTGCGAGCGACCGCGTCATGTAATAGGTGTTTCTTGCCTGCGCGACGCCCGCACTTGGATAGCCGTTCAGTACGCCTGAAGTGGTTGAATCGTAATAGTACGTACCCGGACTGCCGCTTGCGACATTATTGCCCACGATGGCGTTCACCGTAAGGACGGCGGCGTTGCCGCTTATTTTTCCCGCATTATACACGCCGCTTATCGTACTGCCGGCTCCTGAGCTTGAATCGTCCAGTCTGCCTACAATACCTCCCACATTTTGATGTCCCGATATGCTGCCGAGATTATATACGTTTGTCAGCGAACCCGCCAGCAGACCGCCGATTCCCCCCACATTCTCGCTGCCTGCCGATCCCTGGTAGTTGCCGTGAATGGCGCCCTTGTTGTAGCAGCAGTTGATGCTCACGCGGAAAGACGACTGTCCGACAATACCGCCAACGTCACTGTATCCTGACACGTTGACGGTGTTTCCGTATTCTTGAATGGACACCACGTCGTCAACCAACACGCTGCCGAATAATCCGCCGCTGCCCAATCCCAAAACACCGTCCGACGGATAGACAACGTCGCCGGTGTTCAATACCTGTACGCCTCCCGCTCCGATGGGCGTGCCGGAGAAAGTGCGCTGATTGGAGGACGCGTAATACCCAAACAGTCCGCCGACGCGCCCTGTCGCTACGATGGGCGCCGTATTTCCCAGAACGGCGCCGTTGGCGATGCGGGTACCACCCAGCATGACGCCAGCAATACCTCCCGCTTGCTGTCCGTAATTAGAAATGATATTTCTACCTGTTGTAGTTACATTCGCGTGGTTGATGATCGTATCGCTCAGAACGCCCGACCACATAGAGCCGACGACGCCTCCCACTGTGGAAAGTCCGCGTATTTCGCCGCGATTGACCCGTATATTTTTGATTGTGTCAGTAGTATTTATCCAGCCTGCCAGTGCTCCCACGCAGCTGTCGGCGCTGATGATACCTGCCTTGTAGGCCTCCACAGCGCCGTACTTACCCAGCTCGATGTTGAGGTTGGAAACCTTGCCGTCCTGAATAAGGCTGAACAGCCCCGTGCCATACGGGGTAGTCGTGTTCCGGTTAAGCCAAAGGTCGGCGATTGTTTTGCCGTCGCCGTCGAACGTGCCTGTGAAAGTACCTAACGGTCGCCAGCCGGTGGTGGAAGCGCCCATGCCGGTATCGCCACCCAACGGGTCGTCTCCATAGCCGCCCAGCCAGGTTTCGTAAAAGCCCGACGTCTGGTCAAGATTGTTTATCAGCACATAGTCGCCATCCAGCTTATTGGCGACAGCCGCCAGGTCGGCCCAGTGGTAGATGCCCGTCTCGGCGCGTGTATTCCACAGGGCATAGATAATCGTGTCCGAATTTAGCAGAATCGTATCGCCAGGCCAGTATCGGAGACCCGAACCGTCTGGCTGCGTATTCCATCCATCAAAATAAAAACCGCCGGCGCCGGGCGGCACGTCTTCATCCTTGATGATATACTTCGTTCCCGACATCGCAAAATCGTCCTCGTCACGCGCGGCGGGAGGCCCTCCATTGGGGATGTAGGTTATCTTTGCGGTATTCACATACCGTATGCGTCCGTAACGACTACATTCTTTTTGATACTGATAATCCCCGTTGCGGTCGTTGATGCTCATGGTGATGGACAGAAAGGGTGCAAAGCGGATCAGCGTGTCAATGGTGAAGGAAAACGGCAATGTATGGCCTACATGCAACACATGTTCGATCGAATCGAAATGAATAATGTTGGCGGGAATGGTATCGCCCGCGTAAAAGGTAAAGTAAATGGGCGGTTGCAGCGAGGCTGCTCCCAGATTGGTGATATCGCCTGTGATCACTACCGAGTCGGCGTCGACGAGCCAGTCGACATGAACGGTGTCAATGCTCGGCAGCACGTGCAGCGGACTACCGTTTAAGTTCAGCAGCGTCTGTTGCATCAGCACGGCGTTGAACGGTCGCTGTCCGTTGGGAAAGAGCGTTGCCGGGTTCATCTGAAACTGTGGCACCGTCAGGTCGTTGTTGATGTTCACTACGTTGTAGTTATACTGGTTCCACACCTTGCGGGCGGGCGCCCAGGCGAAACCGTTGCTCTTGAAGACGCGGAGATAGCCGTTCTGCGTGCCGGCTCCTACTTCAACGGAGTTGGGAATGTTATCCCATCCCTGTATAATGATTTCCGCCTGTCCGTCGCCGTCGATGTCCGCTACGATTGCCCGCTCTCCCAGCGTCAGGGAGCGTACATTGTCAAAGATAGCCAGCGTGTCGGGCGTTGAGGTACTGCCATTGATAATACGCAAGTTAAATTCGTCCCTGTACACAATTTCGTTCACGCCGTCCAAGTCGAAATCGAAGAGGCTCATGCCTGTATGGCCGGAACCGTCCGTATGTTCAAGCCTCCACTTTTCAACGATCTGACTGCCGATAGCAGCCAGCGGGTCGTATTCCAGCGCATACATGTATTGCGGTGTACCATTGGCAATAAATACAATTTCCAAATAATCGTCGTGGTCGATGTTTCCTATCATGGGGATGCTGTACTGCCAGCCTCTACCGGTTGTAT
>Ga0082212_10008140_pt1 | contig 13740 bp, 9 predicted proteins | sample TergutNt197P3_FD_71548 | JGI IMG/M metagenome (GOLD analysis project Ga0082212, IMG submission 71548) | Neocapritermes taracua P3 segment gut microbial communities from Petit-Saut dam, French Guiana - Nt197 P3 | ecosystem: Host-associated > Arthropoda: Insects > Digestive system > Gut ... | reverse complement strand
AGACTCCGGCGCAAAAGCAGATGAAGCCGCGAACCGCGACGATACCGTACAGCCATAACGGCGCAAGTAAACACGCCGAGGGGGGATGCGAATGGACGGCGACAAATATGTCGGCCGGGTGCTGGATAACAGATACAAAGTGCTGGAACTCATCGGGACGGGCGGAATGGCGCTGGTCTATAAAGCGCGCTGCAACCGCCTCAACAGGATGGTAGCCATTAAAATACTGAAAGAAGACCTCGCAGGCGACGAAGAGTTCCAGAGGCGTTTCTATACGGAATCGCAGGCTGTGGCGATGCTTTCTCATCCTAATATAGTCGCGGTATATGACGTGAGCCGTTCAGATAACACGGAATATATCGTCATGGAGCTTATAGAAGGCATTACGCTGAAGCAGTACATCAACAAAAAAGGGCTGTTAAACTGGAAAGAAGCTCTGCATTTCGCGACGCAGATCACGAAAGCGCTGAGCCACGCGCATTCGCGCGGGATTATCCACCGCGATATCAAACCGCATAACATAATGATCCTGAAAGACGGCAGCGTCAAGGTTGCCGATTTTGGTATCGCAAGGCTCCTGTCGATGCAAAACACGCTGACGCAGGAGGCGTTGGGTTCCGTGCACTATATTTCCCCCGAACAGGCCAAAGGCGGCCATGTGGACGCGCGCTCCGATATTTACTCGCTCGGAGTAGTTTTATACGAAATGCTTACAAGCAGGCTGCCTTTCGTCGGCGAGTCAGCCGTCTCTGTAGCAATACAGCATATCAGCGCCATACCGTTGATGCCGCGCGATATCAATCCCGACGTTCCTGTGGGGCTCGAAGATATTACGATGCACGCTATGGAACCCGACCTCAACTTAAGGTTTACGACAGCCGAAGAGATGCTCAAAGATCTTGAGGAGTTCCGTAAAAACCCCGGGACCGCCTTCAAATATGCTTTTTCGGATCCGGCGGACAGGCAAGCGCCGGGCGTTCCTGTCGGGCAGATGACCAGAATCCTGCCGACAGGCTCAGTTTCCGGATCCGACGGAGGGAACTCCGCCCCGGACAGAAACTCTGCTTCCGGCAGAAACTCTACCCCGGTCAGAAGTTCCGCCTCAAGCGGAAACTCCGCCCCGGGAGGAAACTCCGCCAAAAGCGGAAACTCCGCCAAAAGCGGAGGGGCGGCAACGGACGCGGAAAGATCAAGGCCGGAGCAGGCAAAGCCCGAACGGCCTGCGCCTGTGAAACGCAAAGCCACGGTAAAAACCGAGATGTCCGGAGACGAATATCGGGTAGCAAAGAAAAGAGCGTCCAACACGTCGACGCTCGTAGGCGTTTTTGCTATCGTAGTGTTCCTGATCGCCATACTTGTATTCATGTGGAACTACCTTCTGAAGGATCTTTTCAATCCCCAGGAGATCCCCCCGGTGACGATACCGTCTTTTCTTTACCAGCGATACGACGATATACTTAAAAACGCGGATTACGAAGAGCTTTTCAATTTCAACCGCATCGAAGATTTCAGCGACGAATACCGCTCCGGCGTAGTCATCGGCCAGCATCCGCAGGCTGAAAGGCAGATCTCGCCGCTGCCCGGCAGAAGGATAAATATCGACCTTACCGTATCTGTAGGAGAACGGCCGCCGACTGAATTGCCGAACCTGGCCGACAAACATTACAGCGAGGCCAGAAACCAGCTCATCGCGCTCAACCTCAACCTTGAGATAATACTGGAGAGGATCGCCAGCGACGCCGCAAACGGATATGTCATTGAGACGATACCTGCGGCCGGCGCTATGATTTCGCATGGAAATACTGTTATCATCAGGTACAGCGGCGGCCCCGACGTGCTGGAGGAGACGGTTCCGGATATGGTCGGAAGCACAATGGCGGCCGTGGAAGCCGCGTTTCGAAGCCTGGGAATAACCCCTGATTTCCAGTTTTTCGAGGACCTTTCTGAGGAAGGCACAGTATTCTTTATTGCCAGAGCGGGGGAGAGGGTACCTCTGCCGATAACGATCGAAGTCTATGTTTCTTCGGGTCCCGGAATTGTCACAAGGGTTGAGGTCGTACCGGACTATGTCGGCAGAAACATCGCGGCGGTTGAAGCGGCGTTCAGTATACTCGGGTTTGAGCCTGTCTACCAGTATTTTCCGCATGACTCTCCCGAAGGAACAGTCATATATATTTCAAACGTCGGCGAGTCGATAGAAGTTCCCGCTGCGATAACAGTACATATCTCAACGGGCCCGGAAACGCACGTGACTCCCGTCGAGCCGCCGGAAGAGCTTCCCGAAGAGACTCCGGCCGAGATCACTGATATAGAATCCGACTACGACGACGAGTACGACAATGAGAATATGGAGGTTCCGTAGCCCGGTATGGCGGAGGGAACAATTTTCAGAGCGATGAGCGGGTTTTACTACGTGGAATCCGTTGACGGAAGATTTGAGTGCAGGGCGCGCGGCCGTTTCAGGCTGGAGAATGTCACGCCGCTCGTCGGGGACCGCGTTGAGTTTATGCGTACGGAACCGGGAAAAGGCTATGTTCTGTCTGTATTACCGCGGAAAAATGAATTTGAGAGGCCGCCGATATCCAATATCGATAAAATGGTTATCGTTGCGTCCGCAGCCATACCTGTGACAGATCCTTATCTTATCGACAAAATGACCGTCATCGCCTGTAAGAGCGGCTGCGACGTAACCATATGCGTCAATAAATGTGACCTGGTTCCGGCGCGTGAACTGCTTGATATATATAGTTCGGCCGGATTTGAAACGGTGATGACAAGCGCTGAGACCGGCGAAGGGCTGGAGGAGCTCAGGGACGCGATGCGGGGCATGATCTGCGTTTTAACGGGGAACTCCGGGGTAGGGAAGTCCAGCATACTGAACATGCTGGAACCGGATTTCCATCTTATGGTAGGAGACGTCAGCAAAAAACTCGGCAGAGGACGTCATACGACGCGCCACGTCGAACTTTTCCGGCTGTCATGCGGCGCAGTCGTGGCAGACACTCCCGGTTTTTCAGCTTTTGACGTGGGCATACTGAAGTCAAAGGAAGAGCTGCCGCGTTTATTTCCGGATTTTGAACCGTATCTGGACGGCTGCCGCTTTCCGGACTGCGCGCATATAAAGGAACCCGGATGCTCGATTCTGGAAGCGTTGGAAGCGGGGGAACTGCGGCAAACGCGCCACAGCAGCTACGCGCGGCTGTACGAGCATGTGAGCGGGTTCAAGGAATGGGAACATAGATAAGGTGTTGCTGATGATACGTTATCCATCGTTAAGGCGAACTGCCGTAATACTGGCTATTATCTTGTCGGTCACGCTTGCTGTACCGATAACCGCGGAGGCCGCGCTTGTCGGAGAGCGGGAGATCAGTTCGCAGGCAGCGATCGTCGTAGACGTTGAAACCGGCGTCGAGCTTTATGAGCACAACGCCGACGCGCAGAGAGTACCGGCAAGCCTTACGAAGCTCATGGCGGTCTATGTGATTTACGACGCGGTCAGGGCGGGGGAGATCAGCCTCGATACGCAGGCGAGGATCAGCCGCAGCACAAGCTCGTTTTCGTACGACTGGGAATACTCGAACGTCCCGCTTCTTGAAGGCTCGACCGTTTCAATAATACGGCTGCTTGAGGTAGTCATCATACGTTCCGCCTGCGCGGCGACCGTTGCGCTTGGCGAGGCTTTATGCGGGAGCGAAAGCGCGTTTGTCGCCAGGATGAATCAAACGGCGTCGCGGCTGGGAATAACCGCCAGGTTTTATGATTGCTACGGAGGCTCTCCGGATAACAGGATAAGCGCGCGCGGTTTGGCGATATTATCCCGTGAGCTTGTCCGTGATTTTCCGGAGATACTGAACATCACGTCGAGAAGGACCGTCACGTTCAACGGCGTCACGTATAACAGCTCGAATCTGCTGCTGGGGGAATACTCAGGTCTTGACGGGCTCAAGACGGGGTACACCGTGCCGGCAGGTTATTGTTTCGTCGGTACAGCGCAGCGCGGCGGTCGCAGAATAATATCCGTGACGCTCGGATCGACCCTTTCCTCGCGTTATCCGGACACGAGAGCGCTTCTTGACTATGGTTTTTCTGTCGCGGACAGCGTGATAGCGGAGCATAACAAAAACACGCTTGCCGACCCGTCAAGCGCGAATCTGGTACTCAACGGCGCGGAGACGCCGCTGACAGCCTATATAATAGACGAACTGCACTACTTTAAGCTTCGGGACATCGCGCTGCTGCTGACAGGCACGGACTGCGGGTTTGAGGTGACGTGGGACGACTCGGCCAAAACGGCAAGCATGATAAGCGGAATGCCATACACAGCGATCGGCGGGGAACTGAGCGTCGCTGAAAGCGGTCCGCGCCCGTATATCCCGACTACGTCAAGAGTATTATTCAACGGCGCCGAGCGCCCGTTGGAAGCGTATTTGATCGACAACTCCAACTATTTCAAGCTGCGCGATCTGGGCGATATGCTCGGGTTTGACGTCAACTGGGTGCCGGCGACGAAAACTGTCGTCATCAATACGCCGGACGGGAACTCCGGGACCGCAGGCCCGCCCGACGATTCCGGATCCGGCAGCCTGACAGTGTTTTTCTTCGACGTCATCACCGATATAATCGCGTCCGACCTGTTTATGGACACAAGTATAGAAACGCTTGCGTTTGATATGTATGAGCTGCGTTCTATGAGCGCGGCGGATAAAAACGAGCTGACGCTCATGCTTCATGACGCGTACGGCTTCGCTGTTATCCAGGCTTCTATAGACGAGTTGATGGAGCTCGGCCTGATCGCGGCTGACGGCGATATACTCTTCGAATCAGGCCTGCTTTTCACTTTTATAAATATGGAGACCATGAGCGACGACGAGTTTGTCTTTTCTATTTCTGTCTGGCGGGGCGCTTTGAGCACGAATTTTTTCATTGATTATCGCGCCGAGAGAGACCCGGACGGCGAATGGGTTTTTATAAGAGATGTAGAGTTTTAGTTTATTTGTTTGGTTACTATTCAGGGGGCATCCCGTTTGCAGGGCTGCGTGGCATGGTTTTTGTTGTTCGCGAACCTTTGGTTCGCTGGTCAGCTACCGGCCTTTTCACCGGTATTCCCTCAACAAAAAAACCATGCCACGCAGCCCTTTATGGGCAGACAGTGAACAGTTACTTGTTTTTTTTATAGCCCGACAGGGGAGAGCGGTTCGCGGCGTCGCGCAGGCTGCTGCTTTCGATGTGCGTGTATATCTGTGTCGTGTTGAGATGCTCGTGGCCGAGCAGTTCCTGCAGCGTCCGGACGTCCACGCCGTTTTTCAGCATCAGCGTCGCAGCGGTATGCCTCAGCTTGTGTGAAGAATACTTAGTGCTGTCCAGCCCCGCAGCGAGCAAATGCTTCTTTACAAGGCTGTGAATAGTCGAAGTGCTGATCCTTATCCGGCGGCTCGACAGGAACAGCGCCTTTTTGTCGACCGCCGGGATATCTTTCCTTATCGCCAGATAACCGTTTATCGCGTCCGCGCACGCGTCGTTCAGGTAAACGACGCGCTCTTTATTTCCTTTTCCAAGGACCCTTATCGAGTCCGTCCTCAGGTCCGTCAGGTCAAGTCCGGCAAGCTCGGATATACGCAGACCGCAGTTCAGGAAAATCGTCAGTATGCAAAAATCACGCTCTCTGTTTGTCCCGCCAACGCCGTCGAGGAGCGAGACGCTCTCGTCAAGGCTTAAAAAACGCGGCAGCGATTTACGCAGTTTCGGGGAGTCGAGATCGGCGACCGGGTTTTCTGTCAGTTTGTTCGCTTTGAGCGTAAGATACTTGTAGAAAGAACGTATCACAGCGATTTTTCTCGCGCGGCTGTTCGCGTTGAGCCCGTAATCGGTGCTTCGGCTGTTTGCTCGCTTCGGTCTGTCGCGGGAGAGGAACGCCAGGTATTCGTAGACATCGGTCACAGTTACGCGTTTAACTAAATCCAGGTCGACGTCCATAATGGATATTTCATCAAACGCGGCGTCGCGGGGCGCAAGGCTTTTGTGTATCTTCAGAAAACGGAAGAATGTCCGGAGGTCGAGGAAGTACTCGTCGACAGTTTTCTTTGAATGGCCCTTGATCGTTTCGTGATAAAAGAGAAACTCACGGATGATTTCCGGTGATTCTGTTCTGTAATCCATTTGGGACACCGCCTTGATGAAAGAGGATAGAGAAGTGAAAGGTAACTATACCGCGCAGCCCCTGACGGGCAGACAGAGAACAGTTAGGGTGAGAGTAGCGATCGAATCGAGAAGGTTCTATAGGTTCCGGGATGGTATTACACGAATAATTGAACAAAATAAAGTTTTTGTTCAATGTAGTGGGGTAATCATTCGAGGCTGCTGATAAAATGTCATTTTCGACGATAATGCGGCAATGTTCGAAAAACGCCGGTTTGTCATTCAGCGCCACAGGCGAAGAATCTGGCCCTTGCGCATACCCGCGCTCGCTGCATAATAAAACTATCCCTTGACAATGATATTGATCAGCCTGTTTTTAACAACTATTGTCCGAACGATTTCTTTCCCGTCGATGAGCCGCTTGATCTTCTCGTCGGCTGCGGCGGCGCTCAGCACAGTGTCGTCGTCCGCGTCGACCGGTACGGTAACCGCAGACCTCAGTTTGCCGCCGATCTGGACCGCTATTTCACATTCAGCGTCAATAGTTTTTTCCTCGTCATAATCAGGCCACGGGCTTGCCGACGCGCGCCCTTCGAAACCCTGGAGTTCCCAGAGCTCATCAGCTATATGCGGCGCAAACGGCGATAAAAGACTCAGCAGCGTTTTGATGTCACATCTACTGGGCTTATGCTCGTAAAACTCATTTACAAGTGACATTAACGCGGCGATCGCCGTATTGAGCTTCAAGCTCTCAATGTCGGCGCCGACTTTCTTAATAGCGCGGTGTACCGCCGTTTCGTTATCCGCAGACGGTTCATCGCCGGTAAGGGGCTTCTCAGCAAGGTTCCAAACGCGGTCCAGAAAACGCTTGCAGCCCTTGACCGCGTTTTGCGACCACGGCGCCGCTTTTTCAAAATCTCCTATGAACATTATATACAGCCGCAGCGTGTCCGCGCCGTACTCCCTGACGACGTCGTCGGGATTTACGACATTTCCGCGCGACTTGCTCATTTTATGATTGTCTTCGGCCAGGATCATTCCGTGGCTCGTACGCTTCATATACGGTTCAGGCGTCGGCACAACGCCGATGTCATACAGAAACTTGTGCCAGAAACGGGAGTAAAGCAGATGCAGCGTAGTATGTTCCATGCCGCCGTTATACCAGTCTACAGGCGTCCAATACCGCAGCGCTTCGGCGGACGCCGGCGCGTTCTTATTCCCCGGATCGGCGTACCGCAGGAAATACCAGCTCGACCCGGCCCACTGCGGCATCGTGTCGGTCTCCCGCACGGCCGGCCCGCCGCATTTCGGACAGGTCGTCGATATCCAGTCTGTCATTGCGGCAAGGGGGCTCTCCCCTGTTTCAGTAGTTTCATATTTTTCCACCTCGGGCAGAACCAGCGGAAGTTCGCTCTCCGGCAGCGGGACAAACCCGCATTCTTCGCACTTGACTATCGGGATAGGCTCCCCCCAGTATCTCTGACGGGAGAAAACCCAGTCGCGCAGCTTATAATTGACCTTTTCCTCTCCAAGCCCGCGCTCCGACAGCCACAGCGTAATCTTCGCGATCGCGTCGCCGACAGCCAAACCAGTAATAAACCCGGAGTTTACCATGACTCCCGACTCGCAATCAGTAAAAGCTTTCTTTTCGATATCCCCGCCTGACACGACCTCGATGATCGGCAGGCCGAACTTCTTAGCGAACTCCCAGTCGCGCTGGTCGTGCCCGGGGACGGCCATGATCGCGCCGGTGCCGTATGTCGCGAGCACATAGTCGGACAGGAATACGGGTATCTCGCCGCCGGTGACAGGGTTTATTGCCCGGATACCCTTGACTTCGACGCCGGTTTTATCCTTTGACAGCTCCGTGCGTTCAAAATCCGACTTTTTCCCGGCAAACTCCTGATAGGCCCTTATTTCATCCGGATTCTCCGGCGCCCATTTTGAAAGCAGCGGATGTTCCGGCGATATAACCATGTAAGTCGCCCCGAAGAGCGTATCGGGCCTCGTTGTGAACACGCGAAGCTTATCGCCCGCAGTCGTCTTGAAATCGACCTCCGCGCCAACGGAACGTCCTATCCAGTTTCGCTGCTGTATCCTGACGCGTTCGATATAGTCCACCGTGTCAAGGTCGTCGGCCAGCCGCTGGGCGTATTGAGTTATCTTCAGCATCCACTGGCTTTTCTCCCGCCTGACTACCGGCGCGCCGCAGCGTTCGCACTCTCCGTCGACGACTTCCTCGTTGGCAAGCACGCATTTGCAGGATGTGCACCAGTTCACGGGGATCAGCGCTTTATAAGCCAGCCCGTTTTCAAACAGCTTAAGGAATATCCACTGCGTCCATTTGTAGTATTCCGGATCGGTCGTGTCAACGCATCTGTCCCAGTCAAAGCTGTAGCCGAGCATCTTGAGCTGCTCGGTGAACCGTTTGATGTTTTCGCGGGTAACGGTCGCGGGATGGATCTTGTTTTTTATCGCATAGTTTTCCGTAGGCAGCCCGAACGCGTCGAACCCGATCGGAAAAAGCACGTTATAGCCCTGCATGCGCCTTTTTCTTGCCACAATGTCCATCGCCGTATAAGGGCGCGGGTGCCCGATATGCAGGCCGGCGCCCGACGGGTACGGAAACTCGACCAGAACGTAGTATTTAGGCAGATCGCTCCCGTCAACGGCGGCGAACGCTTTGTCAGCTTCCCATATGGCCTGCCATTTTCTCTCTATTCTGTCAAACTCGTATTTCATATGGCTACTTCCTCCGCGTCGCTCCAGAGCCGTTCGAGCATATAGAAATCGCGCAGCTCTTTCAGGAAGAGATGCGCCACGACGCAGCCGCAGTCGATCAGCACCCAGCCTCCGGCCCTGCGCCCCTCGCGATGCAGCGGGGGTTCGCCGTTATCCTTCAGCGTCTTTTCGATCTCGTCGGACAGCGTCTTGAGATGCGTCGTCGAAGTCGCAGTGCAAATAACGAAATAATCGGCGAGAATCGAGAGATTCGCGATCTTCAGCAGTTTTATCTCCTGCGCTTTCTTATTATCCAGCGCCTTTATAATAAACGCGGCTACTTCATCAGGCCTTAGTATCAACCAAATATCCATCCTTTCGGTAGTAATATCATTTCGCGCGTGAGCCGTAACCATCCGCCCATCAGGGGCTGCGCGGTATGGTTTTTTTGTTGAGGGAATACCGGTGAAAAGGCCGGTAGCTGACTAGCGAACCAAAGGTTCGCGAACAACAAAACCATGCCGCGCAGCTCCGCAACGTGCTGCTCCCTTAATTGTTACACTAATTCTTACCATTATTCGGCCCCATACGGGTCGTCTTCAAGCGGTTCGATAGTTTCGGCCGGCGGTTCTTCACCGTCGCCGCCGTCCTGCTCGTCGCCCTGATCATCGTCGTCCGCGTCCTGGCCGCCGTCCGGCGGCGTCGTTTCTTCTTCGAACGCTGACTCGTCAGAGTCGCTGTCATCCCGGCCTCCCCCGTCTTCGCGCTCAGCCTGATTCGAGTCGTCGTCAGATTGAGTATCATGCGAGTCGTCCGAATCATCCGTATCGTCATCGCCGCGTTCTCCCCCCTGTCCGGGGGACGGAGCGGGCGTCGGAGACGCCGCGGGGACTCCCGTCGGCGATGCTCCGCTTGAACCGGCGTTAGGATCCGGCCCCCTGCTCGACGCGCCCCACGACGGGTTACCGGCGTAGATGCCGTTTGTCACATACAGCCTTCTGTCGGAGCCCCTGGTAAGAATACTTACGTCTTCCGCGGTGACAGGCTCGGAAAACGGGCTCAGAACGTTGTTTACGATCTCAAGCCATTCGTCGACATAAATAGTGACGTATGATTCCTCTCCGATCCCGTCCAAATAGTTACCGGGCATCGTCAAAAACGTGATATTATCCGCGTCCATTTGGATCAGTTCCTCGCCGAACCAGGTAAGATCGTTGAAGTTCATATTGGTTTTCACGTTTCCTATAACGATCTCGGCCAGTTCAAAAACGCTTATTGAACTTCTTTTCGCAAGGATCTGCTGCGCCGCGGCGGTAAGGAAATCCTGCTGCACGCTGATCCTGCGGATATCGCCGGCCGCGTATGTATTCCTGAACCGCAGCACCTCCAGCGCCTGCTGACCGCGAAGATGATGCATACCCTGTGAATAGTGGATATGCAGATTTCCGTCGTAGTCGTCGTAATTCATATTCACAGGAACGTAAAAGTCCACGCCGTCCACGGCGTTGACAAGCGATACGAAGGCTCTCATATTGACCAGGAACCAGTAATCGATCCTGAACCCAAGGAAGTTCGCGAACTCGTCAACGGTGTCCTCCATGGCTTTTTCAAGCTCATCGGACTGCCCCCTGTACCGAAGGCGCATGTTTGCGAGTATCGAGTTGACTTTTTTTAAGTTCCACCTAACATTGACCATCGTATCGCGCGGGATGCTTACGATATCCATCGTCCTGTTTTGTGAGTTATAAGAGCACACCATGATCGTATCCGTGTTGCTTCCGTCGTCTGTCGCGAGAACAAGGAACGTGTACATATCCGGGTCGCTGACTCCGGGATCCCTAATCTCGGCGGGATTGCGCCTGCCCGGCGACGAAACCGGACGAGTAGGGTCGTCCTCAGTATAGTATTCCGACGGAGGCGTATAAACCCATGGTACGCTGCGGTCCGGCGCCGGCTTTTTAACGAAATATTTAGCGTATACGAACGCGGACGCCGCCAGAAGAAAAACTGACGCGACTACGATACCGGAAATGACGACGAGCCTCTTCTTCCAGGTCCACTTGACTTTTTCCTTTTTTTCGCGCCCGCCCTTCATCTTACCGGCGGCGCGTTTGCGGATGTTCTTGAACAAGTGCCGTCCGCTTTTATTACTACCGGAAAACTTCATAAAACATTCCCTTTGCGTTTATTCAGATCGCTCAGCGCGTCGAAAGTCGTATGGTTCGGAATTATTCCGCGCGCTGTCATGTCCGCGACGCTCATCTCAAGGCCCGCTGCCACCGCATCGTCGATATCCGCGTACGCCAGGGCCCGCAGACCCTCTACTCCTTCAAAATCCCTTGTCGGTTCGATGTAGTCGGCCAGATAGATGACTTTTTCGAGTAACGACATTCCGGCCCTGCCGGTCGTGTGCCACATGATAGCGCCGCATACCGCTTCGGAAGCCCCAAACTCCGACTTTGCCAGCAGCGCTCCTGTCTTCGAATGAAGAAGCTTCTCCTCCGCATACTCCAGCGCGCCTATCGCAATGCCATGTTTCGCGAGAATCCTGATGTTATCGTCGGGAGCCAGCTTCTTGGTGATATCATGGAGAATCGCGGCCTCTCGCGCGTCGTCGGCGTCGACGCCCCAACGCTCCGAAAGGAGCAGCGCTTCATGTTCGCAGCCCGCGACATGCGGTATCCGCTTCGGGTCCAGCATCGAGTACGCGCTGTCGCGGAGCCAGTTCCAGTCCGGCCTGGCGTCGTAGAGGCGGCTGCGGATAATATATTCATAAGTTGTATCAACAATGTATCCGGAACCTTCGCGCCGCGGAAGCATCCCGCGCAGCAGGGACGAAGATATCTCTATTACATTGCTGTCTATCACGACGGTCCCGGCGCCGTACTTTTCAAGTAACCGTTCGGCATAGTCCGAAATGGTCTTCCTGTCGCCGGAGCTTCGGGAAAACACGGCGGGTATCGCGTTTTTCAGTATAGTACCGGCGTCCTTCCAGGTTTCCAGCGTCAGGTACATGTCTGTCCCGGTCAGCAGAAACAGCTCGGCGCCGGGAAAATCGTTTTTTACAGCCAACAAGGTGTCGACCGTATAACAGGGATCGCGTTTTCCGGTTTCAATTTCTGAGACGACGGCGTTATCCACCCCGGAAAAAGCAAGTCGGGTCATTAAGAGGCGGGTTTCGGCGGAAGGAGCGCCCTCGGGCGGCGCCTTGTGCGGAGGAACTCCCGAAGGCACAATTATGAGCAGGTCCAGCCCGAGCTGACGCGACGCGGCCTTTGCGGCCTCCACATGGCCTGTGTGAGGCGGATTGAATGTTCCGCCGTAGATGCCGATCTTCAAAACTTGATACCTGTTTCCGGCGGCAGCAGCGCGGCGAACTTCATAAGCGCTTTCCCTCTGTGTGAAATCAGATTTTTTTCAGCGGACGATAACTCGGCCATTGTCCTGTCGGAACCGTCTACAAGGAAAACCGGATCATAGCCGAATCCGTTTGACCCGCGCGGTGTATCTATGATTCGTCCTGCGCATTCGCCCCGCGCAGATATGATCCTGCCGTCCGGAAACGCGCACACAATAGTACAGACGAATTTCGCGCCCCGATGTTCCTTGTCACGGAGACTATTTACCAAATAAGCGCACCGCTCGCCGTCGCTGAGACCCGCGCCTCCGAAAGAGCTGGAATAAACGCCGGGCGCGCCGTCCAGCGCATCCGCCATCAGACCCGAGTCGTCCGCAATAGACGGCAGCCCGGACGCTTCGCATATGGCCCTGGCTTTCAGCAGAGCGTTTTCATAAAAAGTCGACCCTGTTTCCTCGATCTCAATATCGATTCCGAGATCTTTCCTTGTCACGATCTCCGCGTCCGTTCCGGACAGTATCCCGGTGATCTCTCTTATTTTTCCTGCGTTGGCCGTAGCAAGGGCAAATTTCATGACGCTGAAGTTCCATTCTTGATAATTAGGTTACTATTCAGGGGGCATCCGAAAAACACAGGTTGGTTACAGCCAACGCACGAGCACTACTGTGAAAACGGCATTGTTGCTGTAAATCTGTGTGCGGGCTGTAACCATTGCGAGTTTTGTGCGCTGCGCACAGCGCGCTGGATACCCCCTGAACAGTTCCACTCTTGATAATTATGACAGAATAGCCTCCGAGAACTCGCGCCCGTCGAAATCGATCAGATCGTCGACTTTTTCTCCGACGCCGACCATCTTGACGGGAAGTCCCAATTCGGACGCGATCGCGTAAACTATCCCGCCTTTTGCGGTGCCGTCCAGCTTAGTCAGCACAACGCCGGTGACGTCGGCGGCTTCTTTAAAAGTTCGCGCCTGGATCAGCCCGTTTTGCCCGGTCGTAGCGTCAAGCACGAGCAGCGTCTCAATATCCGCGTCGGGAAGCTCCCTCCTGACGACGCGGCTTATCTTGCCGAGCTCGTTCATCAGGTTCGATTTGTTATGCAGCCTGCCGGCGGTGTCGCAGATCACGACGTCGACGTCCCGGGCTTTCGCCGCGCTCAGCCCGTCAAAAATGACGGACGCGGGATCAGAGCCCTCTTCCCTGCGAACGATACCGGCGCCCGCGCGCTCCGCCCATATGGCAAGCTGTTCGCCCGCCGCCGCGCGGAATGTGTCGCCCGCGCATAGAAGCACTTTTTTGCCTTCGCCGGCGTATCTCGCTGCCAGCTTGCCTATAGTAGTCGTCTTCCCTACCCCGTTAACGCCGATCACGAGGATAACGGAGGGTTTCGTACCGAGCCTGATACCGGGGTCCCCGGCGTCCAGTATCCCTGTAAGAATATCAGCCAGCGCCGCTTTGATATCATCGCCGGTGCGGATATTTTCTTCCTTTGCGAGGCTGCGCAGTTTGCCGACAGCCTCCTCCGCT
>Ga0082212_10008139_pt1 | contig 13740 bp, 10 predicted proteins | sample TergutNt197P3_FD_71548 | JGI IMG/M metagenome (GOLD analysis project Ga0082212, IMG submission 71548) | Neocapritermes taracua P3 segment gut microbial communities from Petit-Saut dam, French Guiana - Nt197 P3 | ecosystem: Host-associated > Arthropoda: Insects > Digestive system > Gut ... | reverse complement strand
GGCTGCGTTGTCGTCACCTTACGTAGCTTAGGCTACGCTTCGGCTCCTCCGCCTTGCCAGGCGAAAAAATTGCTAGCGAATCTGGCAATTCGGAGTAATTAGAGGTGCCCTATATTTATACCACTACATCTTGTGGTGTAACACTACATGTGGTATTGTAAACTTATTATGTTTACAATATTTCTGGACGCTGTATACTAATCCACTTTCGTGCTTTTCGTGGTTACAAACGTTTTTTGCGGTTATTTGTTTTTAAAATTCGTCAACATTTGTGCTACAAATCGTTTCATATGTGCGCCAATGTATGGAATTGGCAGTAACACATATTCGGAAAAATTGAGGGAATGAATGATTCGCACAATAGCAAAAATAGCAATCTTTAGGGGGAGTATTTATGTTAAGTAAAAGAAGGGTAATTATTATCATATCTGCCGGAATGGCATTATTGTTGATGTTGGTGATGCTTGTTGTTTGCGATAAGCCGGAGCCGGAGCCAGAACCTGCGGAGGAACCCGAACCGACGCCAGAACCGGAACCGACGCCGGACCCCGAACCGACGCCAGAACCGGAACCAGTCCCGGAGGAAGAACCTGCACCGGAGGATGAACAAACGCCGGAGCTGACAGCAGACGCTCCGCCTGCGGATAACGTCTTACTGCTGGAAAGAGCTGTCGCAGCCAAAGAAAAAGCGCTCAAAATACCGGCGTATACGCGCTTTTACAGCGCCATATTCAGAAGCGTCGCCGAGCCGCTCCAACGTCTGCTGGGCGTCGCGGCCGATACCGAAACGGGCACACGACGCCTCGCCGAATATTTACGCGACGTCGTCAGGAACGTCAGGTACACGCTTGGCGCAAACTTCAGCGTCCCTGAACCCGTCGTTGAACCCATAAGCGACGACTTCATAGCAAAAGCGCGCGAAATGAGCGGCGACGAACTGGAAGTCATGACAAAGGCCCTTGAATACGAAACGTCGGCCTGCATCGCTTTCGCGTTTAAAACAGTCGTCGACTCGCTGAGCGCAATAATGCCCCGCCTCGAAGCCGCGCTGGCGTCAGACGCTCCCGACGCAGCGGAAATCGCCGCTATAGCGGACGACACGCGGACAACGCTTTCCGGCGCGGGCATTTTCCCTCTTGACGACAAAGCGGAAGGTATCAAAGGCTCGACAAACATTCGCCTGTGGTTTGAGAAAAAGGCAAACCCGGGCGCGCTGAAATACCCGGCTCTCTTCACAAAAAACGACGATAAATACGAGCTGCTGAGCGACTATCGCGGTTCCGTCTGAGCAAAAATAAAGCTTGACGATTATTACAAAAATATATATTATTACGAATGGAAACGAAACAAATGAGGTGAAATACGATCATATACGACAACGGCTTCACAAAACTATTTGAACCGATAAAAATCAGGAATCTGGAACTCAAAAACAGATTTGTCGTACCGCCGATGGAGACCAATCTCGGCGGTGAAAACGGAGAAGTCACGCCCGAGCTGATCGGCTACTGGGAGGCAAGGGCGAAGGGCGGCTTCGGCTTACTGATCCTTGAAAACAGCAGCATAGACCCCATGGGGAACGTATGTACCCATACGCCGGTGTTTTTTGACGACAGGCATATCGTGGGCCTGAAACAGCTGACGGACGCGGTACATAAGCACGGGGCAAAGATGGCTGCTCAGATAAGCCACTCGGGTCGGCAGACGCTGCCGGACGTTATCGGCCAGCAGCCCGTGTCCGCTTCTCCCGTAGCTACTCCCGGCGATTTCATCGTGCCGAGAGAACTCAGTGTCGAAGAGATCCACGATCTTGCGGAAAAGTTCGGCGACGCCGCGCGCCGCGTCATGGACGCAGGTTTTGACGCCGTCGAGATACACGGCGCCCACGGTTATCTGATAGCGCAATTCATGTCGGGCTACGCGAACAAACGCGCGGACGAGTTTGGCGGAAGCCTCGGCAATCGTATGCGGTTCCCTCTTATGATCATAAAGAACGTTCGCGAAAAAGTGGGTCCCGATTACCCCGTAATGTTCAGGATAAGCGGAGACGAGCGGGTACCCGGCGGAAGGACTATTCAGGAAACGGCGCTTGTGGCAAGGATTCTTGAAAAGGCCGGGATCGACATAATAGACGTTTCAACAGCCGTCAAGGCAAGCCACCAGTATATCAGTTCGCCGCCGTCCGTTCCGGCGGGTTTTCTGCTGGAGCACGCGGAAAAGGTAAAAAGAGCGGTCAGTATCCCGGTGATCGCGGTCGGAAGATTGAACGAACCCGCTCTTGCCGAATACGCGCTTGAGTCCGGCATGGCGGACCTTATCGCGATCGGCCGCGGGTCGCTGGCGGATCCGGAGTTCCCGGAAAAAGTCAGAGAAGGAAGGCTCGACGATATTGCGCCGTGCATAGCTTGCCTGCAGGGATGTTACATGGCTTTCCCAAAACCCGGCGACGACGCGTTCATAAAACTCACGACCACCTGCCTGGTCAATCCGTTTTGCTGCGCCGAAACAAGAATGAAGATAGAGCCGGCTCAAACTCCAAAGAAAGTAACGGTCGCAGGAGGCGGGCCCGCCGGTCTTGAAGCCGCGTGGATAGCGGCGGCGAAAGGCCACAAAGTCACGTTATATGAAAAGAGCGAAAAACTCGGCGGGCAGTTGCTCATAGCGTCCGTTCCGCCGTATAAGCATGAGATCGCAAAGGCGATCGTCTATTTTAAAAGAATGTGCGACGTTCATGGCGTCGATATAAAGCTTAATACCGAAGCAACGGAAGAAACGATCCTTGCGGACAGCCCGGACGCCGTGATCATAGCCACAGGCGGCGCGCCGCTCATCCCCGACATCGAGGGGGTGGAAAACGACCGCGTCGTTACGGCGGCGGAAATACTGTCCGGATCTGTTATACCGGGCCGGAAAACTCTTGTGGTCGGCGGGGGCATGGTAGGCTGCGAGACAGCCGATTTCCTCGGCGAGCAGCTGCGCGACGTGACGATCGTCGAACTTCTGGACGACGTTGCGACGGACGAACCTATGCAGGTCCGCCCATTCCTGATGGAGCGCCTGAGCGGTTACGGCGTAAAGATACTGACCGGAACAAGGGTCCTGAAATTCACCGGCGACGGCGTGATCGCTGCGCGCGACGGCAGCGAGATCACGGTCGACGGCTTCGATACCATCGTTTTAGCTATCGGTACCCGGTCCGTTAACACGCTGGAGGCGACGCTCAGCGGCAAAGTTCCGGAGCTATACGTTATCGGGGACGCGCTGCAGGCCCGGCAGGCGCTGCAGGCGGTCGAAGAGGGCGCCGGAACGGCTTTAGCTATATAGGATCCGGGCAAACCGGGCGTCTGTGAAATCGAAACGCCCGGTGACAAAAGTATATAGAAATTTTGATATAACAAAGGAGATGTATACCATGCCAAGCGTATTTCAAAGCTCAAATCCACTGCTGTACGGACCCGGCGTATCAAAGCTTGCCGGAGAGAAATGCAAACAACTCGGGATGAGCAAGGTTCTGGTCGTGTTCGACAAGGGCGTGAAGGCAGCCGGACTTGCGGACAAAGTGCTCGACAGCCTGAAGGGCGAGGGTATCGACTATGTATGCTATGACGGCGTTCTGGCCGATCCGCCCGACTGGTCCTGCGAAGAAGCCGGCGCGTTGGGCGTTGCGGAGAATGTCGACGGCGTCGTTGCGGTTGGCGGCGGCAGTTCGATCGACACCGGCAAAGCCGCCAAGGCGCTGCTGACGAACCCCCCTCCGCTGAGCCAGTATTTCGGACGCGGAAACCTGCTCGACAAACCCGGAAAACCGCTGATAGTGATCCCGACGACGGCGGGGACGGGAAGCGAAGCCACCCCCGGCGGGGCGATAACCGACTCTAAGAACAACATCAAGACCAATGTCAACGGCGCCGGCGCGGCCGTTACGATCGCCCTCATCGACCCTGAGATGACAGTTGGCCTGCCGCCCGCTATCACCGCTTCAACAGGGTTTGACGCGCTGTGCCACGCGGCGGAATCCTTCACCTCCCAGTTCGCGAATCCCTATTGCGAGGCGCTGGGCAAAGAAGCGATCACGCTTGTCGGCAAGTACCTTCTGAGGGCGTTTAAGAACGGTTCTGATATGGAAGCCCGCGAAGGCATGATGAAAGCCTCGGCGCTGGGCGGCGTCTCAATGATGGGCCCGATGTGCCACTTCCCGCACGATATCGGCAAAGTCCTGGGCGCAAAATGGCATATCCCGCACGGAAACGCCTGCGCGATGGCGCTGCCGCAAACATTGGAGTTCATAGCCCCGGCGTGCCCGGAGAAAGTCAAGTTCATTGCGGAGGCCCTTGGCGGCGTCGTCGCTGAGAACGCGACCGTTGAAGAAATCGGAAAGGCCGCCTTCGACGCGAGCCAAAAGCTGATGAAAGACGTGGAGCTGCCTAACCTCAAATCTTACGGTCTTACGCTTGAGCAGATGAACCCGCTGATCGGCGAGGAAGTCGTAAAAGCGACCGGCATGGCGGCGAAGGTGTTCGGAGGGTATTTCGCGCCGATGCCCATGACGGTTGAGAACGTAAGTTATCTTGTGACCAGGGCGTTTAACGAAAACTAAACGCGCGCCGCATGGTATGTTCGTGAGCTGCGCATAGCGCCGCTTGCGGCGCGCGGTACATTCGCGAGCTGCGCAAAATGTCGCGATGCGCCGGAAAGGCGCTGCGCGCGCCCTGCGCGGCTCGCGTTAATATGAGGTGTTTCGATGGAGCGGTATCTCGAATTTTGCAATGTGAGCAAAGCGTTTCCGGGCGTGCAGGCGCTCGATAATGTGAGCTTCAGAGCGGACGGGGGCAGGGTCTGCGCTTTGATGGGCGAAAACGGCGCCGGAAAGAGCACATTACTCAAGATACTGAGCGGGGATCTGCGGCCTGACGACGGGTATTTAAGCCTGGACGGCGCCGCGCAGAACTTCGCGACGCCGCATCAATCGATAAGCGCCAGCATCAGCGTCATATATCAGGAACGGCAGCTGATGAGTTCCCTTAACGTCATGGAAAACATCTTCCTTGAAGATTTACCCGTTAATAAGCTCGCGATCGTAAAAAAGGCCGAACTGCGGCGCAAGACCCAGGAGATCATCGATCTGTTCGAGCTTCCGATAAAACCGTATGATATCGTGGGGCAGCTATCGATAGCTTATCAGCAGATGATAGAGATCATGAAGGCGTACAGGCGCGACTCAAGCATCATAGCGTTCGACGAACCTACCGCGCCGCTCACCGATAAGGAGATCGAGATCCTGTTCAAGCTGATCGGGCTGCTGAAGGAAAATGGAAAAATCATTATATACGTGTCGCACCGCATGGCGGAAGTTTTCCGCATATCCGACGACATAGTGGTGCTGAAAGACGGCCGTCTGGTAAACACATTCAAGACGCCGGAGACTAATGAGAAGGAACTCATTATGTCGATGGTCGGGCGCGACATAGGCGACACCTACGCCAATTTGCAGCGAAACGAAAACATCGGCGACGTCATATTGGAGGTCAGCAACCTTGTTACCGAGGACGTCCGCGACGTCAGCTTTAAGCTCAGACAGGGCGAGATACTCGGATTTGCGGGCCTGATCGGCGCGGGGCGGACGGAAGTCATGCGCGCTGTTTTCGGCGCGGATCCGATACATTCCGGCGAGATAAAGCTTGCGGGGAACGTCGTCCGGTTCAAATCGCCGAAAGACGCTATAGAACATGGTATCGCGTTATGCCCCGAGGACAGGAAAGAGCAGGGTCTTGTTCTGGGCCGCTCTATCCGCGATAATATCAGCATGCCTGTACTGGCCGAGGTCAAAAAGGGCGCGTTTCTTGACGTAAAGACGGAGGGCGTCCTGGCGAATGAAGCGGTCGACAAGTATTCCATAAAAACGCCGACTGTCGAGAAACGCGTAGTGGAGCTGTCCGGAGGAAACCAGCAAAAAGCTATTCTCGGACGGTGGACGTCGAGCAAAATGTATACGAGGGTGCTGATACTGGACGAGCCGACGAAGGGCATAGACGTAGGAACGAAGGCCGAAGTGTATCAAATGATGTGCGATCTGGCGCGGCAGGGAATCGGCGTGATATTTATCTCGTCCGAACTCACAGAAGTATTAAACGTCAGCGACAACATCATCGTAATGCATAACGGGCATATCACCGGCCGCGTGACCAGGCAGGAAGCGACGGAAGAGCTTGTTCTTGAACTCGCCATGAAGGATTAGCGGGAGGGGGGAAAGCTTGAAAAGCAAGTTTTCAAACCATAAAACTGCGCCCGTCAAAGACGGACGGGATTCATCAGGAATATTTACATTGGGGCTTGTGCTTGCCATATGGGGCGTGTTGTTCCTGACGGGCGGCGTCCTGCTGGCCGGCGGCGTACTTACCATTCCGGCCTCCGCCGGAGAACTTGCCGGATGGATCCTGATATTCGCAGGGATCGTTGCGCTCACAGTCGGGCTGCTGATCGCGCTTTCCAAAAAAAGCGAAAAAGCCCGCCTGAAGCTCGACAAGTTTAGAAAATCCAACCTGTTCCCCCTTGTCGTGCTGCTATTGATAATCATCTTTTTCTTTCAATTGGCGTCGCCGAACTTCGCATACCTGAAGGTCGCGAATATCAGGAACATCCTTAGCGCAATGGTTCTGTATACGCTATTGAGCATTGCGGTCGGGCTCCTGATCATATTCGGCGAAATCGACCTTTCGCCCGGCTACACCGGCGCGGTCCCCGGGGTCATACTGGCGGCGATTCTGGCGAAAGGCGCTCTCCCATGGTATGTGGTGATAGTTATTTGCCTGCTCACAGGCGTCGCGTTCGGCCTGCTAAACGCCGTTTTGGTCAATGAACTCAAGATCCAGAGCTTTATCGCGACGCTGGCTACCGGTTCATTCGTAGCGGGCGGATTGACGTATATTGTCGTTGACAGCAAAACCGTCTTCTTTGACGATGATGCTGTCAAGTTCATTTTCACAGGAAGGATCGGAGGCGTCGTCCCCATAACGATCATCATCGCGCTTCTCGCGATCGTTATTTACGGCGTCATACTGGCAAAGACTAAATTCGGCAGAAGTATTTATCTCTGCGGCGGTAACAGGGACGCCGCGCGCCTTGCCGGTATCAATCCGAAAAAGATATCCTACATCCTGTTCATAAACAGCGGATTTCTCGGCGCCGTGTGCGGGGTCGTTTATACGGGGCGCATAATGGCGGGCAACCTCATAGGCCCCGCAAACTATACGTTCCCCGCGATCACGGCCGCGATCCTTGGCGGATTTTCATTCGGCGGCGGCACAGGCAACATGCTGGGCTGCTTTCTGGGGCTTGCTATCATGAACGGGTTCAACAACGGTCTTATCATTATGAGCGTTTCACCTTTCTGGCAGAGCGCCGCAAGCGGCGCAATACTCCTGCTCGCCCTGACGGTCGATTACTTCTCGTCAAAAAGCGCAATGAGGATCAGGCCCCTGAAGAGGTTCAACATATCCTCTATGAAAGGAAGCAAAGAAGATGAAGCGTAATCTGTCCTTAAAAAGAATAACGGGCGATAAGAATTTTACGCTGGTTATTGTTTTAGCCGTCGTCCTGCTTCTTTTTCAGCTTTTAAACAAAAACTATCTTTCGCTCGACAATATAAAGAACATTCTGAACTCGGCGTCTGTTATCGGCATGTTGTCCGTTGGGATCTCATGTCTGCTGATAAGCGGGCAGATCGATTTGTCGACGGGCTATGTAGGAACGTTTGGCGGTATCATTATCGCGATCATGCTGCAAAACAACGTGCCATGGATCCCGGCGCTGCTGATCACAATTTGCATCGGCGCTGTCATTGGCTTGCTAAACGCTCTTTTCGTCAACGTGCTGGGGTTTATGTCGTTCATATCGACCCTTGCGTTGGGCATGGCGATAAACGGTTATGGGCAAGTCCTTTCAAACGGGCAGAATGTGACGGTGATCGACGAGGCTTTCTGGGGGCTCGGCTCGATCACTGTCCTTAATATTTTCCCTCTGCCCTTCCTCATAACGATCGTTATGTTCATCATATACGGCTTCATTCTGGCCCGTTCGCGTTTCGGGCGGCGTATGTATATGGTAGGCGGCAACGCCAGTTCCGCGCGCCTTGCCGGGATGAATCCGAAAAAAATAACTACGATTCTCTATGTCAACAACGGCTGTATCGCATGTCTGGCCGGCGCCATCATAACGGCCCGCATGCATATGAGCTCACCGACGGGCATAATAAACAGGGACTTTGAAGCGATCACAGCGGCGGTTCTCGGCGGGGTTTCGTTTCTCGGCGGCGGCGGGGGCATGGTCGGCGTTTTGATCGGTCTCATTCTTCTTTCGTGCTTCAAAAACGGGTTGATGGTCATCGGTCTGCAATCGCACCATCAGGTCATCGCGACCGGGCTCCTCCTGATCGCCGCTTTGACGTTGGACTTCTTCCGCGAGAAGTCCAGGCTAAAGACATTCAAGCAGGCCAAGGCGTAGTGTGAGGTATAAATGAGGGGCGCCCGCTATTATTGCGGACGCCCCTTTGCTTCAGCGTTGTCAGGGTACTGCCTGGTTATCGATCGCAGTAATTGATTCGCGGCCTTTTGCGGTCTATGTTATGCCAAACTCAGTATTTATCCTGGCGATGAAATCGCGGTAAGTGTCTCTTGTGACCACTTCGGTGTCAACATAGAACAATGTCGCGAAGTCGGTCGGAGCTCTGCGCGAACTCCACAGGGTATCAACTGTCTCCGTCCCTTCGATAAGCGCGATGATCCCTTCCGCCGACGTGCCCATCATGGAGGTCTTCCAGACCGGGACCAGCGCTACAAGCTGCGGCGTGGCGTTGTTGCCCCACTCTTCGAAAGAGACGTCGTTGCCGGTCGTCAGCACCATGCAGCTGTCTACTCTGTTCAGCGTCTCAACGGCCCTGTTCGCGCCTACCGCGAAGTCCTCAGCCACTCCGAAGATGACCCAGTTCGTGATGTTGGCGTTTCCGGACATTGTCGCCGCGACCGAGTCGAATGCGATATCCATTGAGAAGTTTGTCAGATCAACGTAGAACAGGTTGCTTTCAAGTTCGGGATGCAGCGATCTGAAGGTATCGAGCGCCCCGTCAGAACGTTGGGTAAACTCCAGAGCCACTGTGAAAGTAACGACCATATAGCCTATTGACGATAACTCTACGTCGCCGAAGTAGGTCGTATAGTTGGCAAGCCACCAGTTTGTAAGGTCGACCCCGGACTTGTACCCGTCAAACGCGACTGCCGGGGCCATGTTGCGGCCCTGATCGTCGAAGTACGGTCCCATCACGTTAATATACGGTATGCCGGCTTCCATCAGCATTTCGTGCTGCCGCGGATATGTCTCTGACATGACGTTGATGAGGAATCCGTCGACGCCGAGGTCGATGTCGGTCTGGATGATCTCGAGGACTCTGGCGGGATCGAAGTCGGCGCCCGTCGCTTTGACCGTGAAGTTCATCCTTCTGCCGAACTCTTCAAGAGCCTGAATGAACCCGATGTTTATCGGGGCCGAGTTGCCGTATACGTAGGAAATGGTGTACGGGTCTCTTGAGAAATAGTCGTCGCCTGCCGGGCTTGCGGGCGTACTGCTGCCTGAGGCGCTCGGGCTTGCCGACGGCGTTTCGGTTGCCTTTTTATCGGAACACGCGAAAAGGGCGAATCCCATAACGACGACCAGGAACAGCGCTAACCACTTTTTCATATTATCCTCCTTGTGATATTTGATTGATATCATCGTTGCAACTACTCAATATTATCTTTAATCCCGAGAAAAGTCACTAAAAATATTGTTTTGTATGTAATAAATGATGTTTATGACAGGCGGTTGCGGTGCGTCGCGGTGTCATCCTTCTTTTTTCAGGCCCAGGCGCTCGTAGTATCCGGCCGGTATGTCCCCAGGATCCTTGTAGATATGATGCACGCACCGGTCGCCCGGTTTTCGCGGGAACGGCGAGGCGTGCATCCAGAACTGCGAGCCCTGCCCCCCTTCCCGTATGGGGATGATCTCGTGCACATAATGGCAATGGGCGCAGTACAGGGGCATATCAGCTTCGCCCCAAGTATCGGCCGTAGGGGTCTCGAACTTGTGGAACCCGTCCGGGCCTTCGTACATCCCGAGATCGACCAGTCTTCCGCCGCTGCCGCACTTCAGCGAGATCTCTATCTTCTCATCGTCCTCCGTGACGACGATCCCCGGGTTCGGGGCGTGCTGGCGCCACATATCCACGCACCACAGCACCCATTCCCTGACGTCCTTCCTTTTTGCGATCAAATCGGGAGAGGCGCCGAAGCCCGTCGATTCCTTGATGGACTCCATGCATGTTTCCTCGCCCAGTTTCTCATAAATGATATTCTCCAGAGATGTGATCGTCTGAGTCATCAGGTCATGGATCTGGCAATGAGTCGCGGACTCGCGAAGGCACCACTTTCTGGCTTCGTCGATATCCCCGCGATCCAGCGCTTCTATCGCCAGCTCCATATAACCTTTTTGGAACTCCTGAAGCTCTTCCTCTGAAAATATCCGGTTCGGTTTATTCTCGGTCATACTACTCCCCCGCGCATGGATGCGTCATTATGCCGGATACAGGTCGTTGATCACGCAATCGAGGCCGCCCAGGCCCTCGAGGAAGTCGCGCGGCGGTACCGCAGTTTCCACATCCCACCCAAGATAGCCGTAGAAGTTATCGGCGAGCTTCTCATTGTCAACGGTAACGCCCTGCAACGGGCCGGCTTCGAGAGGCGGTTTGCCGACGGCCCTGTCTGAAATGCTGAAATCGCTGCGGCGATAACCCTCGCGGAGGTTAAACGCGTGCCGAATAGTGAAAGCGCGGTACGAAAACTGTGTTAGCTGCTCCGGCGAATATTCAAACCCCGTTATCGCGCCGACGTACTTACTCATGCTGTTCGGCGCCAGCAGGAACTGACCGAAACCGCACACGCCGCAGGAGTTTGTGAGTTCCCATTCAAGCAGGCCCGCCGCGTCGGAAGCGCCGGTATCATCGTAATTATACTTGACTTCGGGCGGGTTCCTGCCGAAAGGCACCCCTCTGCCGCCCTTGACATGCCTGCCCGGCGTGGGGTCGTACTGGAAAGTGCGCGCCAATGCCGGATTGAAGCGCGACCCGTGCATCGGCAGTTCGACGCCGCTCGCCGTAACAAGGCATTCCTCGCCCTTGCCAAGCGCTCTCGCCGCGCCCCGCGATGCAAGGTTTAGCGTGGCTCCGACGCCTTCGTTCGCGCAAATTCGCTCGGCCAGCGCAATAATGGCGTCTGATTCGCCCCATTTCGCGTCGATCCCGTCGAGCTCGTCTATCGTTAGAATGCCTTTATCGTAGCATTCCATCGCCCATGCAAGCGTGCCTCCGAATGACAGCGTATCATAACCGAACTGGTTGCAAAGCCAGTTAAGAATGACCGCCGTGTCGGAGTCGCCGTTTAAAAGCGAACTCCCGAACGCGCCGAGGGATTCGTACTGAAGGCGCGTCGCTCTGTCCAGATCGTACTTCCCCGCTTCAAGCGTATAACGCGCGCCGCATTTGATGTAACAGTTGCTGCAGCCCAGGCTTTCGACTTTGTATTTCGGGTCTGTGAACCGCCCGGCCAGAGCGCAGGCCTGCTCCTCGGAAATATCGGCCAGCGGGGCGCCCGTCCAGTTTTTGATAGGCGCGTCCGCCATCAGGACGCTGGAATCATAGTGGGAAGACGTACCAGTGGTTTTAAACTCGTTGACCGGCGGTTCGCCCCTGCCGCCGGGCGCCCCGTGCGCTATGCTTTCCTTGTTTATTTCCGTCAGCGCCGCGTCGTCCTTGACTTCGATCACAGAGGACCCGCCGCGGCAAACCACCGCCTTGAGTTTCTTGGAGCCCATTACCGCGCCCGAACCTCCGCGCCCCGCCGCCCGGTACGCGTCGTTCACAACGGCCGCCATGTACGACATGTTCTCACCGCCGGGCCCGATCTGCGTAACGCTGATATCGTCGCCAAGCTCTTCTTTCAGTTGCTCCTCGGCCATTGACGTCGTCTTGCCCCACAGGCCGGAAGCGTCGCGGAACTCAGGTTTCCCGTCGTCGATGAGAATGTATGCGGGCGCTTCCGATATCCCCTTGACAAACACGGCGTCAAACCCCGACTTGCGCAGCGCCGGCGCAAACGTGCCGCCGCAGCTCGAATCGTTCCAGCCGTCGTAGACCGGCGATTTGCTGACGACCGCAAACCGCGCCCCCAGCATAGCCCTTGTGCCGTTAGTCGGCCCCGACACGAACCCTATAACGCTCTCGGGCGCGAAGACATGCGTTTTGGCGGGCATCAGATCATAAAGGAACCTCGCGCCGAGCGCCGCGCCGCCAATGAACATTTCCGCCCACGCCGGATCCAGGTCGCGCGCTTCGAAAGTTTTCTCAGAAAGGTCGGCTATGAGCACTTTTCCATTGTAACCATACATAGTTTATCAATTCCTCTCCTATTTTTAATTAGTTTCATGTTCGCTTATTCGCATTTCTTTGCGATATAGCTGTCCGGTTCTCTTTATTCGTAAAAACCGTCCGTCGATTTGATCAGTTCTTTGTTCTGGCCAATGTCGTGACCGAACCAGATTGCCGCGTTCTCCTCTTTTGCCAGAGCGTCGATATAGTCGAGCGTCCCCAGATAGCCATCGCGGTCCTGGACCACAAGCGGGACCGGCCGCGGCGGTTCCAGATGCTCCCTCATGTAAATAGCGTCGCTGACGATCATAACTTTGCCGGTTTTCTCGAAATCCACGAGCAGCCCCATCATGCCGTGCGAGTGGCCGCATCCGAAGTTCAGTATCGTTATTCCGTCCAGCAGTTCGATTTTTTTCTCGTCGTCGGGAAGCAGTTTCCAGTTGAGTTTGAGTGAGATCCAGTACTCAAAATCAGGGCAGGACCTTGAGGTTCCCAATGCGTACTCCTTAACGGAGTTTGTGAATTCTCTGTCCGAAACGAGTATCTCGGCGTTGGGGAACTTGTCCAGGAAGCCCGTATGGTCGGCATGCATATGAGAAAGAACGAGAAACCTGATCTCATCCGGTGAAACGCCTATTCCCGCGAGACGGTTTAAAAGGCGCTCCTCCTCTTTCAAATGCAGCGCATCGAAAATGAACGGCGCCTGCCGTTCTTTATTGTCATGACACGCGGCGTCGAACAGGACATATCCTTCCGGGTGTTTAAGTAAAACGGTATAGATCGGCGCCGGCATGATCTCATCGGGGTCGGGACACTCCATAACAAACGCCTTCGGGCCCAACAGGACCCCGTTGTCCAGGACATAACCAAGTATTTTTGCCACATTTTCACCCCCTTTTCAAGTTATTATTAACCTCTGACTATTGCATCAAACATACCAAATCGCCATGAAAAAATCAAGGTTTTTATTTTGCCTGCGGCCCCTCATGATATCGAGTACGAAGGGCGAGTCTTTCCGAACGCGAAGAGCGAATTTTTCTTGACACTTATAAGCGTTCTTGCTATACTAAGCTTTACCCGCCGGGAGCGAGCAAGACGCGCGGAGGCGCGTGGCGTTTTCTCACGGGCGGAATACGTGCGCGAGTGGTGGAATTGGCAGACTCGCTAGATTCAGGTTCTAGTGCTCGTAACGGGCGTGGGGGTTCAAGTCCCCCCTCGCGCACCATCTATAATGTCCTGCAACCGCAACGGTTGTGGGGCATTATACTTTTTTATTTCGAATATAGTAATAT
>Ga0082212_10008138_pt1 | contig 13742 bp, 18 predicted proteins | sample TergutNt197P3_FD_71548 | JGI IMG/M metagenome (GOLD analysis project Ga0082212, IMG submission 71548) | Neocapritermes taracua P3 segment gut microbial communities from Petit-Saut dam, French Guiana - Nt197 P3 | ecosystem: Host-associated > Arthropoda: Insects > Digestive system > Gut ... | reverse complement strand
CAAGGCTGATACAATCCGAAAGTGGATAAAACGTCTATGGACAAACAACGACACCAAGCCTAAAAATATAACAATCACAGGACAAAACAGGACAACAGGACAGGACAGTAGGACAGGACAACAAAACAGGACAAAAACCAATGCAGATTGTCCCTCAAAAAATGTTGACGAAATTCTTCTTGATGCAGTTGAGGAAAACACGGAACTCAATGACAGACAGAAAAACTTTTGCTTTTGTTTTGTTCATGTTAATTTATTCAATGCAACTCGGTCATACGAGAAAGCATACGAATGTGATTATGATACGGCGAAAAGATGCGGCTCTCGATTGTTGACTTATGTCCACATTCAAGATGAGATAAAACGACTAAAAAAGATAAAAAATGCAATTATACTTTGTGTCGGAGGTGAGGACTTAGTCGCATACCACATGAAGATTGCATTCGCTGATATTTTAGAATTCGTTGAAATTGAAGATGTCATCGTGGCAGAGGACGGAAAGCCAAAGGTTGGATTCGACCCCGAAACGAGAAAAGCAAAGCCTATTGTTTCTTCTGCTGTTAGGTTGAAGTCTGATATGGACGGCACGGTTATTTCGGAGATTACCGGAGCGAATGGGGCAAAGATTAAGATTGACCGCAAATACTCTTTGGCGTTCTTGGAGCGGTGGTTCGAGCTTAATCCGATGGATAAGCATAAAAAGGATTACGAAAACGCCCGGTTAGAGCTGGAGCGTGAGAAGCACGAAAAGAGCGATGTTAATGATATTGAGGATTTAAACCCTTTATTGGAGTTGTTGAAACGTGACTAAAACACAGATTATTAACTGGAAGCCGTTTAGCGACAAGCATAAAAACTACATCAACGATTCATTAAAGAATAAAATGTGCGTTGCCGAGGGCAGCATAAGAAGCGGAAAAACGATTGACCATTGCATTATCGCCGCCGTTTACCTAGAAAAATGCAAGGACAAGATACATCTCGCTTCCGGCTCTACAATGCCCAATGCTAAGTTAAATATTGGTGCGTGTAACGGATTCGGACTTGAAAATCTATTCCGTGGGCGTTGCCGTTGGGGTAAATACAAAGAAAATCACGCATTATTCATACAGACTTCTACCGGGGAAAAGATTGTTATATTTTCCGGCGGTGGTAAAGCTGACAGCTATAAAAGGATACTCGGTAACTCTTACGGTTTATGGATTGCAACGGAAATCAACGAGCATTACGACAGCAATGACAGCCGTGAGAGTTTCATAAAGGTTGCTTTCGGTAGGCAAGCGGCGGCAGAGGAACCGTTTACTTTATGGGACTTAAACCCCTGTCACCCGAAACACAAAATATATACTGATTATATCGACAAGTATAAAAAGGCATTTCTTGGCGGTTATCTTTATGAGCATTTCACGCTCATGGATAATTTGAGCATAACCGAACAACGCCGAGCGGAAATTGAAAGCCAGTATGATGTAAACAGTATATGGTATAAGCGTGACATTTTAGGACAGCGATGCGTTGCCGAGGGGCTTATATATAAGCTGTTTGCAAATAATCCCCAAAAATACTATAAACCGCTTGAAGAAATAAAAGGGAACTCAAAAAAGAAAATGTCGGGTATTTCACTCATGGAAGTCAACATAGGTCTTGACTTCGGCGGTTCGAGTTCATGTCACGCAATCGTGGCGACAGGTATCACTCCAAATTATGAATCGCTGATTGTCCTACGGTCGGAACGCATCGAAGCTGAGGGAACTAAGCCGACAGATGTTGACAAATTCGCATCCGATTTCGTAAGCGGCATATTAAAAGACTTCGGACGGTGTGATTATCTCTATTGGGATAACGCCGAACAAGTCTTGGGAAACGGCGTTGAATACGCTGTTGGGCTTTCAAGCCCCTGCGTGAGTGTGCGGGAATGTTACAAAGACAATATCATTGAGCGGATTAGAACAACTGAAAGGCTTATAAGTTCTAACAGATTTTTTTATACAGACGGTTGCGAGACGGTCGTAGATGCCATGTGCGATGCCATGTGGGACAGCAAAAAAATCAAATATGAACGTCTTGACGATGGCACAACCGATATTGACACTCTCGATGCGAAGGAGTATAGCTTTACAAGGCGTATGGATAATTTTATTAGTGGGTAAAAGTTTAGTAATAGCGGGGTGAGCCGTGTTTATACAAAAATTTATAGGTTGGGTTAAAGGTATGATTAGCAAAAAATCAATTGAAACCGTATACGGAATTAAAGTTGCTATATCAGATGAAATGCTTGCAAATCAACTTAGATTCCGGCAAATCCTAAAAGGTAAAGGATACTGGAATACTCCCGAAGTTCCGAGCCTGTTCTTAGCGAATTCCGCTAACTCCGAAATATCAAGCCGTGCCGCTTTGGGGCTTGTTAGCAACGTAGAGGGTAGTCAGAGGGCTTTATATATAGATGAGCAGTATCAAAAGTTCTTGAAAGAGCTTAATAATGTCTGCTTCGAGGTCTGCAACGGTGAGGTCATACTGAAACCGTATGCAACGCCGACAGGATTAGGCGTTACCGTATCGAAAACAGAATGCTACTTCCCTCTTGAGTATAACAGCGATGGAGATTTGATTGATGTTGTATTCGGCGACAATATTCAGCGTGACGGTTATATTTACCGATTACTTGAACGACATACTTTTAATGCAGAGACCCAAACACAAGAAATTACATTTAAGGGTTATAGAATTAAATCTAATTCAGATTCTTTCGGACAAACCGCAATAGATGTTAATAACTTAGGTTCTCCGATTGATTTGACGACCGTGCCGGAATGGGCGGATTTACAAGATTTTACAATAAACAATATTGAAAGGTCTTTATTCGTGCTTATTCGTAATGAATCGGACGTTGAAATCGAATCGCCCCAAAGACAGGGGCTTCCTGTGTGGTTCAAGGGGATAGAGTTAATCCGTAAAGCTGATTCGCATGAAGCGAGAACAGATAAAGAGTTTAGGTCAGCAGAATCAATACTTTATACTCCTATCGACCACTTCAAAAAAGATAAAGACGGCAATCTTATAGGAAAACCCGACCACGTTGTAACATTTGACGGCACAAATAAAGAAAGAGATAAAGCTGAATTATTCGCCCCCGAACAAAGAATAATACAACTTGACAAGCGAATGAACGGAATACTTAGGCGGTTCGAGTTTGCTTGCGGATTGTCTTACGGAATTATCAGCGATAATAACATGGTAGAGCGTACTGCCGAGGAATTCAGAGCAAGCAAAGAGCGGTTGATGACAACGATTTCCACCATGCAGAAAGATATATTACAAGTAGGCATTGAGCATTTAATAGACAGTTTCAATGTTTTAGCGGATTTGCAGGGCATTCCATCGGGGGAATATACCTCTATATTTGAATGGAATGAGAGTTATGCAATCGACCGAAAGCAAGAAGCAGAAGAACGGTTACGCTGGCAAGCGGCGGGAGTTATTACGCCTTTAGAAAACCGTGCTTGGTATCTCGAAACCGACTTAGAAACGGCGGCAGAGGGATTTCAAGAAGAGCTTGAATCTGAATATGGGTAGGTGATTTAGATGTTGTCACCCGATTATCTTATCTATGCTTCTGATGATGTAGCTAATATTTACAGTGATTTACACACAGCCACGCTTAATGATATTACTCGCCGAATAGTTAAGTCTGTACAGCGATTTGGAACTACAGAAGCAACGGCAACCACCGCATATCAGTTTGAAAGGCTGAGATATAGCGGATTATCGCAAGAGGAAATAGAGCGGCGTTTATCTGAGATGTTCGTTTATGATTTAGAAACAAACCGAAATATAAACGATTTGAATGCGGAAACATTAAAGAGAATAAGAGCAACATTAACACTGAGCCGTGAGAAAGTAAGGGAGTTATTCGAGGACATGGCGGTTAAAAATTACCGCACCGAATCAACGATTTACAATCAAGCGGAAATTTCCCCGCCTCCAATAGATAATTATATCCGCATTGTTAATTCTAATATCCAACGTGTTAATACCGATTTACGCAATATGACAGGCACATTCGCTATTAACGCAGAGCAACGGTTCAAGAATATTCTTAGCACTGCTTACGGTAAAACGGCAAGCGGTGCATTTTCGTACACGGAAGCGGTTAATTCGGCGGTTGACGAATTGGTGCGAGAAGGTATCAAAACAAGAACCGGCGGCGGAGAAAAGGATTATGTTTTTGCTTATGCAAGCGGCAGAGAAATCTCGCTTGAAGCAGCAGTCCTTATGAATGTAAGAACATCAGTCAATCAAACCGCCGCAGAAATGACAAAGCAGATGATGATTGATACCGGCACATCATACGTGCAAGTATCGGCTCATTTGAACGCTCGTAATAAGGGTGAAGGTCACATCAACCATGAATCATGGCAAGGCGGTGTGTACTACTGGAAAGAAATAGCGACAGAGCCGAATGTAGACCCTTCCAAATATAAGGATTTTGTCACAACTTGCGGATATGGATTGGTTGATGGCATCCACGGTCCCAACTGTCGGCATGGTGAGGGGGCTTTTATTCCCGGTATGACAAACATCATTCATTCCAAGAAAGAGCTTGAAGAAATGGCAAAAACACGTTATATATTCGTTGACCCAATAACTAATGAAAAGTATAATCTTGACCCTTACGCCGCTTCTCAAATGCAACGTGATATGGAGCGGGAGGAGCGTAATCATAAAAGGAAATCGGAAATATATTCTGCTGCCGGAAATGTAACTCCAAGAATAACGGTTAAATCTCGAAAGGCTAATGCAAAAATCGAGGAATGGCAATATAGATTAAGGGAATTCACAGAGCAAACAGGATTAAAACGCCAGTATTTCCGTGAGAAAATCGCATAGAAAGGAGTATCAAAATGGCTGTAAAAGTTTTCAAAAAAGGCAAAGATAAGAACTATTTAGCCACTTGCCAAAAATGCAATACTGATTTCACCTATACCGGAAAAGATATTGGCGGCGGTGAAAGCGGTGCAAATCTTTATGTTGACTGCCCCGAATGTGACGAAACGGTTATGCACGATAATTATAATTCTAATCGTTATATGCGTGTAGTCGAGAAAAAAGATGTTTAATTTACCGATTTCAAAAATCGGATTAAGTTATCAGACTTATAACTGAAAAGGAGATTATTATGTTAGTACCAAAATGGAAAAAGTTAATGTTCCGTTATTCGGACGGTGGGGCATCGGGAGGTTCGACAGAATCAGCAACAACTAAAACAGAAACATCGACCGCAGCGGAAAGCAAACCGGCTCAATCGGGGGAACAGAAAAAAGAAACCAAACCCGAAAAATCATTCACGCAAGATGAAGTTACAAGGATTGCGGCTAAAGAGGGGAAACAAGCGAAAAAGGCTTTAATGGCTCAATTAGGATTAAAAAGCGAGGATGATATAACCTCTTTTCTTGAACAGCAAAAAGCAATCAAAGAAACCCAAGAAAAAGCTGAACAGGAAAAGCCCGAACTTGAACGCTTGCAGGGTGAATCAAAAACCAAAGCAACCCGCATAACCGAGCTTGAAGAGGCGGCAAAGGTGCGAGATGCCGAATTATTATCGCTCAAACTTAATAAAGCGATTCAAGATAGTGGTTATACAGGTGATAAATTGGAACTTGCAACATTAAGGCTGGAGAAAACGGTTAAAACCGTTGACGAAATAGAAGATGCTGTCAAGGAATATGTTGAAAAGCATCCGATTGAAGAAGAAACAAAAAAAACGCCGGCAACCGCAACATACGGTAACACCGGCAAAACGCCGCTTACAGCAACCGAAGCTGAATCATTGCAATCACAATTTGATGAAGCTAAAAAGAATAAAAACGGCACATTGATGACACGGTTGTCGATGATAGCGGCGAAAAAAGGTATTAAGCTAAAATAAGAAAAGGAGTAATCTAATATGGAATTTACAGGTACAGACACTATAAATTATAGTGGTGCGTTATTCACAAAAGGCGACCCCTCCACAAGATTTTTAGAAGCTACATTGGAGCGTGGTAAATCTGTCGGGGGTGAATTTCCCGATGTTGTCGCTACTGGTAGAACATCAAAACAATCAACCGAGTTTGTAACGGCAAGTTATGACGAACTCGAAACGGTAGAGCAACCGAATATTTCAGAGGAAGAGGCGATGGAAGCCCCTCCCGCAATTACGAGCGAAAGAGGACAAGAAAACAACGTAATTCAGATATTCCATCGTAAAATATCTGTTTCTTTCCTCAAACAGTCGGATAGTCAAGCATTGGGCGGTGTGAATTTAGCTAATGCCGAAAACAACACGCCGAATGAGTTTGAATACCAAGCAAATAAAGGGCGGTTGCATATTCGCCGTCAGTTAAACTACACTCTGTTAAACGGCGTATATCAGTTTGTGCGTGGTAGTAAAACAACCGCTCCGAGGTCGAGGGGTATACTTACTGCTATTGATTCTAATAGAGTTGATGAGGGCGGTGCGGTATTTAGCGACAAAATGCTTGACGATGCAATCCGAGAAGCTGTCAAGAACGGATGTAATCCGGAAGAACTCGAAATATGGGTAAACAATGCAATGTTGCGGACTCTCTCGAAGTTCTACATCAACTTGCCGAGCCGTTCTTCTGAAACTCCGAGGGACGAGGGCGGATTTGCGGTACGGAAAATCATGACCGAATACGGCGATTTGAATGTGAATTGGGACAGCATGATTCCCGATAACAAAATCGCACTCTTGAACATGAATCAAATGTCGGTACAGGAAAAGCCGTACATTGATGACGAAACCGGAGAAGTATACGAATCTGTTGTTATTATGCCGTTGGCTCGTAAAGGGGCAAGCAAAGATGCTCAATTATACGCACAACTCGGCTGTAACTACGGCGGCGAACAAAAGCATATTCTCATTGAGAATGTCGAAAAGATAGTATAGGGGGTTAATATGGCTTATAAAAGAGATACTGCAAGCGGAAAACTTGTAAAAGTTAAATCCGAGAAAAAGCAAAATGACGGCGGGTTATCAAAAATAACCGAGCTTGAAAAAGCCTTGACTGTCGAAAAAGGCAAGGTTGCTAAACTCAAAAAAGAACTCGAAACGGCAAATGCCACAATCAAAGAACATGAAGAAATGATTGAGGCATTGCGGGAGAAAGTTGAAGCAAAAGAAACCAAATAGGCGGTGAGGGTAAATCCTCACCAGTGCATGATTATTTGTTATGTAGTGGTGAGGATTTATATATGAGGTATATTTTATGTTAAACGTAAGAACCCCACAGGGATTGCGGACATTTGCCGCTATAATACAGCAACAAGACAGAGAGCCGCCCAAACCTCCCGAACCACGTCAATTTATGACACAGGACGGTTATAGATTCGTTACCGCAGATTTAAAAGCATTTAAAGTAAGGAGATAAGCAAATGGCTGATTTTATTTCAAAATATCCGACAGGGCAAGCCGTGGATGCCCAGCTTGATAAAGCTAATCACGACAATAGAGAAGTATTAAACCAGTTTAGCGAAACATCAGAGCAAGTGCCTTTATACCGAGGTAAGCCCATCGGCAACAGCGGGGGGGATTGCCGGAAGGCATAAACAGTGAAACATTTATAACCGGCTCTGGCGGTGATAAAGAGTTCAGATTCTATACTGATGATGATATTGCTCGGTTCAGTCTATTCACCAAAGGCAGAGGAACGCCGAGAGATAACACTGGCGATAGTTCTGGTAGTTACAGTTATGAAGCCGAGGGAGTGCCTAATCAAAGCGATGGTGCTAATTTAACATTACACAATGATTTCACAGCATGGTTGATTGGCGGTCGGATACAGATTAAATCGGGTGCAGAGATTGAGTTTGAGAATGGTAACTTTTTCTTTAAGCATGGCGATTTTCGTTTTACAAGTGGTTCTGTAGATATAAATGCTGGTACTGGAAGTTTACAATTCACAAGTGGTAATTTTGGTTATTATATTCCCAACGCAAATAATGGAGATGCCGAATATAGACATACTGGCGGTCGTGTTTTCTTTGGAAAGTCAAATAATGTAGAACATTACAACAATATTTTTGACAAAAACGGCGGCGATTTCTTTATGAGCGGCGGGCGTGTTTGTCGCCACGGTCGTATTGAGGATGACATGACCGGAGATTCAAAGCATATCATGCACGATGGTGCTGTTTTCGCTATGGCAGAAGTAAATAGCGTTTCTGGCGGTTCGAGTTTGCCTTCTAAAAAAGATGGCGTTCCATATTTCAAAATGATTGGTGATACAGATATTGACTTGAAAGATGGTTGTAAAATTCTCGGAGATGGAGGAAATGCGATTTTACGTTTTAAGGCTCATGGTATGGGTGGAAATGGAGTATACTTTGAGTTTGGCGGGAATTCATACAAACTTGTCATGGAAGATGATAATTATGTGAGAGTTCCTAAACCGCCTACAAGCGGAACGGCAACTCTACAATCTGTAGATGGACAATTGCGATGGGTGTAAAAATTTAAGGAGTAGCGATTATGTGGGTTGACTGGGAATTTTATCGAGATACTTATAGCTTTGAACGACCAATAATGACGGAATCTGATTTTGATTTTTTTTCAAAAGCTGCTTATCGTGAAATACAAAAGAGGAATTTCAGAGGAATTCAAATAACAGACTCGCCTTTACAATTAAAGGATTTGCAGTGTGAGCTTGCGGATGATATGTTTGAGTACAAATCAAACCTTGCCGGAACGGAAGGCTTGAAGTCAGAAAGCAATGCGGGTTATGGGTGGACTAAGCAAGACGGCAAAGAGCGAAAAACGGAAATAGACCAACTTATAAGAGATAGGCTTGTTTCAACAACAGGCGACACATTCAATGCGTTTGTGTCGGGGTCGTTATGATGACAAGAGGCGAAACGCTCAAAATAATCACAATATATCCTCGTTACATTATCGAATCGTCAAGCACTGTTGCGGATAATCGGTTGAGAAAACCGATGCGGCGTGTGCTTACTCGTGGAATATATCGGTCAGACGGTGCGACAATTGCACGTAAAACAGGAGTAGTCTTAGCACAAAGCAATTTCATTCAAGCATTCGATGAGCCAAATATGCAGTATGTACCGTGGCATATATGGCGTATCTTAGGCACTCCCGCTATAAATGACATTCCCCCCCAGCGTTGGCGGGAGCTTAATATACAGAAAATCCCTGTCTATGATTATAATTTAGATATTTTAGAGGACACGGAAAAAATATTAGGCGGTTACTGGAGCGTTGAAATCGGAACGCAGTTAAATACAATCATCGTTGACCATGAAACCGACATAGAGATTCCGTGGGGGAATAATACAGATGTTACCAACGCTGAACGCCGTCATTTTGAAACCGCAGCGACAAGAATACCGGGGGCAAGACGTGTACAGGAAGTCGAGGACAATCGGCGGGGTTCGCCAAGAAGTCGCCATGTACTTATGAGGGCTTGATATGAGCATTAAAAGATATAATTGTGTTATTGATTTCATTCTGTATTGGGTAAAAAAAGGCGAAAAAGGTCAACATAAATTCCGAAAATCACACGGAATTTTATATAATTGTACTTGCGGTAAGCGTTGGTTATTTTGTCGTTGCCGAAAAAACATAAAAAGCAAAAGGAGTTGATTTTTTATGAAAGTTACTACAAAAAATCTATTCCGCAGTGGATTTGCCGATGTTTGGCTTACGTTTTACGGCGAAGAACAAATAAATGCTACTTTTGGCAAAGGCTCACGCCCCCAAAAAGCATGGGACGGATATTTAATGAATGAGTTCCGTCCGTATGTGCCAATGGAAACAGGGGCTTTGATTAATAGTGCGGTTCTTAATACTATAATCGGCAGTAGTGAAATTGTCTATGAAACGCCTTATGCAAAGCGGCTTTATTATAATCCGCAGTATAAATTCAGCACCGCAGCGAATAAAAAGGCGGGGGGCTTTTGGGATAGACGTGCTATGAATGACAGGCTTGAAGTATGGAATACATTTTATGCGAAACTGATTGCAAAGGAGTTTTAACCGATGGAATTTACCCCGATTGATTACATGACCCCGACTGTAGATTATCTCAAATCATACAGCGAAATCGCACCATCAATGAGCATGGAAATTGATTATATGGCTATTCAGTCCGATACACAGCTGGGATACGCTCTTGTTGTTGTCGGCACAAATCCGATTGAAACCTCTACCACAATAGCGGGAACGACTAAAACAATAATAACCACAGTAAATTTACGTCTTTTGTTACGGCGGTTTAATCAAATGAATTCCGACCGCAAAGCAACAGGCGATTTCTTTGTACAGTTTGCGGACTGGATTAAAATGAATGAAGTTTTCAGAGGAACTACATTACAAAATTCTAAGCTGCCTATGTTTTCAAGGGAATATCACGTTGAGAACAATGAGCTTGTTGAATCAATACTTGACAGCACCGAGGAAAAATTCGAGTGCATGGGCGGTATGGAGATTATAACAGAAGTCGAGCAGGGAGTCAGCGAATACGATGTTCAATTAAAGCTGACTTATGAAACTATATATAATATTCCAAAGGATATTATAAAATAAATTAAGGAGTTATTATTATGGCAAGTAGAAAAGTAAGGCATACCGAGAAGAATTATTTTCTTGATGTAGACCCTTTCGGCACACCGAAATTCGAGTTGATGAATGAGGGTATTACCGCAATGCCGAAATCAAACAACCCGAACAACGTATCAACGCATTATATTGCCGAAGAGCAACCGAGGTCAAGCCTTGAAAATTATGAGGTTTCGTGGGCTGTTAATAGGGAATTCTTTGTCGGTGACCCTGTAGGCGATTACCTCAACGAATTAGACTTCACGGAAGCTGTAGGCGATGATGCAATGTCAACGCTCGTAGAAACGGAAGGCTATAACCCCGAAAATACACCTACAGCGGTGAGAGCGAAACGCAGACCTGTCTCAATTGCGATTGACGGTAACAATGTAGAGGGCGGTAACGCTCTTACAGGCGATACAACCATGTCATCCAGCGGTGAGAAAGAAATAGGTATGTGGAACCCTTCCACAAAAATATTTACGGCGGCTTAAAGAAAGGAGTCTGTTATGAAAATAAAATTAAATCCGAGATATGCTCGGCAAGCTCAATTCCAATCGGAATTAAAAGAGGGCGACAAACTCATTAGAGGTGCTGTTGACAATAACGGAGTTGTCGAATACAAAGACGTTGAAAGAGCAAAAGACGTGATTAAAGCGAAGTACGGAAAAGAATGGACTGAAACGGCGGATAAAACAGATAAATCGGACAAATCCGCTAAGTCAACCGTTGCCGCTTCAGAACCCGAAAAGACCGAACCCGACAAAGAAAATAAAAAATTCGGAGGTTAATCCATGAAAGCTAATGTTAAAACAGGCAAAACACTTAAAGATGTTCTTGGTGAAGACGGTATAATCCGTGATGAAATCATTGTTGCTGATAAAGTCATTTGCAAAATCCGTTGTGATACCAATATCGGACGTATCAAATGGGCGTATAATTACACCAAGTTTTACAGTGCATTAATGAAATTGGCAAAAATCCGTAATATTGATTACCCCGACATTCCTAAGTCGGATATTGCGGATGAAGCGTTCTTTGAAGCGTTGGATAAAATCGAGAATGCCGCCGACACGATTTGCGACACTATCGACAATTTGATTGATAGCGGCGATGTCATTGTCGGTAAAGGTGTCATTGATTGTCTGCTTACACACGATAAAAGCCCGACCGGTATTGATTTGCTTACAACATCTTTAATGCCTGTGTTTGAGTTTTCGGCACAGCTTGAGGGTGAGAGTGAGCGAAACTCACAGGATAAAATCGCCGAGAAGTACAAGAAAACCATGAAAGAGCAAGCAAGCAAAGGCGGTGACACGCCCAATGATGAACCTAAAACAAATTAGTCAATACCGCCATCGTTCCCCCGAAGCGGTAATGATTGGCGGCGTTGAATATCAAATTGACGGCGATTGGCTTAATTGTCAAATTGTAGAATCTATGTTGCAAGACGAAGAGCTTAAAGATTGGAAGAGGGCAGAGTTACTCATTGAATTGATGTATCTTTGTCCTCTTCCGGTTGTTTCAAATGAATCTGTTGATGTTGCATTAAATTATCTTAAAATGAACGAAATCAACAAAAAAGATAACCGCATACGTCTTGTTTTAATAAGCGTAGAGAAAGATTTCAAGTATATATACAATGCGTTTTATACTTTCCATAAAATTGATTTGTACAAAACAAATCTTACACACTGGCATTTTTGGAGTTTAATACAGGAACTTCCCAAAGATTGTTTTTTGTGCCGCTTGATTTATTTGCGTTCACAGAAGCACAGAGGCGTTCTTAGTAAAGAGGAAATTTCCGAAATCAACAGAATCGGGGTAGATGTTGTTGATATTGATTATGATTATTTCGCTGACGATGATTGGTGATATTAGCGGATAATACCGCTTTATATAAAAGGTGGTGAGAAATTTGGCTGACAGTCGCATTGTTATAGACACTAAGATAAATCAACAAGGGCTTATCAAAGGTGTAAGAGAATCAGCAAGACAAATTTCTGAAATCACAAAATCATTCAAAGATACTAATACTGCCATCGAAGACCAAAAGAAAATAATAGCGGAAATGGAAGGCGAATATAAAAAAGCCGCTGAATCCGCAGATAATATATTCCCCAAAGATATAAGCGACAGATTAAGGCATTTAACTAACCAAATACAAACGCTTGAAACAGGGTTAAAGAAACCCGAATTACTTTCAACCGAGCAAATCGAAACGGCAAAAAGAGCCATAAAAAGCTATTATGATGAAGCTGAAAGGCTAACAGAGCCTTTTGCGGCGGCTGCAGATGAAGCTAATAAATTTGTTTATTCTATTCAAGGTGATTTGAAAGTAGCGACCCAAGAACTAAAGCAGCTTGAAAATACATCGACTGACCTCTCAAATACGCTTGAACGCCTTACCGCATCGAGACCGTTTAATATAAGTGAGCAAGCTCAACAAGCGAGAGCGGATATACAGGCATTTGAAGATACACTCAAAAATCTCAATGCAGAATTAGAAAAAGAAACCGAACCCGCTAATCTTAGAGCGTTACAATATGAAATAGCACAAACAGAACAGGCATATGAAAATTTCCGTAATACTTTGTCTGCTCCTGTTGAAGATGTTATGAATATGCAGAATGTCGAGGCACAGCTTGAATCCGCACGGCAAAAGATGCAAGAAGTATATGAAGAGCATCAACTCATAAAAGATACATTAACAGACCCTATCGACATTCAAATCGAGACCGAGAAATTAGAGCAAGCACAATCCGAAGTACAACGCTTGAAATCTGAACTTGACAGCTTGCAAGCAATATCACCTAATCTAAAACCGACCGAGAATGCTGTGCGTGGATTAGGCAATACAATGAATACTACCGGTCTTTCCGCACGTCAAATGGGAGCGGCAATCGGTATGGCTGTCGGTGGTGGCGGTAGTATAAGAGGGATTATCACGTCTTTGTCGGGTATGTTCTTCATGCTCGGCGGTACAATGGATGTTGTAAAAATCAAGGCAACCGCAATGTGGGCGGCGGTCACTTTGGGTATTTCTTTAGTCATAAACGGAATTACTGAGCTTATTGCTATGTTCAAAAGGTTCAGCGATAAAATAAATGATACCATTGAAAGCATTGCA
>Ga0082212_10008137_pt1 | contig 13743 bp, 10 predicted proteins | sample TergutNt197P3_FD_71548 | JGI IMG/M metagenome (GOLD analysis project Ga0082212, IMG submission 71548) | Neocapritermes taracua P3 segment gut microbial communities from Petit-Saut dam, French Guiana - Nt197 P3 | ecosystem: Host-associated > Arthropoda: Insects > Digestive system > Gut ... | reverse complement strand
GGTATTAAAATTACTGATGAACAAATCAAAAATTGGAATATAGAAAGAGACGAATTCAACGGCAAATGGAATTATATCATAAAACCTAAATTGAAAGAATAATTATTTGACAATTCCTTAATTAACTACTACTGTGGTTGAGCCAGTTGGTAGCCATGCCTTGGGAACTCCTGTGAAAAAGTTCCTATCGGATGGCTAAACACAAGGGTCGGGTAAACGTTATAAACACGATAGCCCTTACCATTATGAGAAGTTCCAGTCACATATATCTTCTCCAGATTGGTCATTTCGAGGGTTCCGTTCCCAAAAGCAACAGGAATTTGTTCTCCCCTGACGGTTGCAAAAACAAGGCTGTTACCAATCGAATATTCTAAAAAGAATTCTCCGTTGGCGAATGGGAACTGCACCGTCTCGGTGTACATTGTAGCCGTTGTGGTCTGGTTTACAACTATTGCGGAAACAGGAGAACTCTCAATAGGGTATTCTACGAAGACCATGCCAGAAATTACAGGCAGATTCCTTTCATACTTCGCTGTTGTGGAGGCTGACAAATTGACAGTCGAGTCCTTGGTGCTGTTATCGCTGAACTTTAACGTCAACACAGCAGAACCCGTATAATTCGCCTTCACATAACTCCCAAGATTCCAAGATGTTGGTCCTACAGGCACAACATCAACCTGTGGTTGTTCCCAGCTTACACTCTTCACTTCCGCTCCGGTAAACGTTACCTTCGGCGCCTCCGGCGTGTATTTAAACGTAACACTCGCCTGATGCGTGTAGGTAAAACTTCCACAACTACAAGTTACAGTCGCGCTGTTCACCTTGACCTTTGTCGTTCCTTCATCTGCCGCATTGTTGATGGAATTTTCCGTTTGCGCCCATGTAAACGCAGGCTTGGCAGTAAATTCCTCAGCAACCGCTCCAGCAACAACCGTAGATGGCATCGTCTTAAGAGACGAACCAACAGTAATGCCATTGGCAATCGCGCTTGCAGGCACAACATCAACAGAATTGAACTGCGTTTGGTCAATAACCATCTCGCTGTCCTGCGCCAGATCCCAGGTGATCGTTCCGCGGGCGGTCTGCTTTTCAGAAGTTTCCGACCCGTCGCTCCAGAGTGATACTTCATCATACGAACTGTCGAACCATGAAGGTTTCGCCACATTTTCCAAAGAAAAATCATGGTTGCGATTTTCCTTGCCGATAAGCGTAACAGGAACCGTTTCCTCCTTCGTCAGAACCGTAACAACGACGTCATTCAAAGGCTTGGAAGCATTCTTCTGCGGATGCGTAAACGTCGTTTTGAGCGTCAACACCTGGCTTTGATACTTCTGTCCGTCCTGCTCGATTGATTCGGGAGCGCTCAGTTCCTTGCCTGCGAACTTAACGTCGCCGTGTCCGAATGCCAACGCTTTCTTCTCTCCTTTGACCGTTACAAAAACCGAGTCGCTTGTAATGGTAAAAGGAATCTGCACTTTTCCGTTGTTGAAACTGTACGTAACGGTTTCTTCATAAGCGGTTGCCGTCGGTTTTTTTCCGGTAACGGTGCGAGTCGGTTGAGCGTCCAAAACCTCGTTTTCCTCTAAAGGCAGGCTAACAATAGCGCCGCGCTTTGCAACCGAAGAGGCATTAATGTTGAACGTCTGTTCCTCAGTCGAAGGTTTGTTGCCGGTGAGATAATTCAGCGTGGCAACAGCGGCGCCGGTATAGCCGAGAGTGGCGGTAATACCGTCAGCCGCAGCCGTAAAGTCAGGATCGTTATAAGTTGTTGTTACGTTGCATCCCTGATATACGGCGTCCGGCTCAGGGTCTTTCCCGCCGCACGACGAAATGACAATCGCGAAGACTGCCGTCAGAAAACTGATTTTGATAAAATTTTTCATACATTAAAAATTTAAAACATTGATTATAAAATAATTATTTAAAAATAAGATTTAGATGAAACGGATTGAAAGTGTTTGTGTACGGGTAGAAAATAAAATAGCGTGGAACTATATTTTTTGTCGGATCTCAAGGTTTGCACTCCCATATTCACAACATGTTATTCCACGCATGCTTGCGCAAGCATGCATTACTGGTTTTGTGAATAATAACCCCTACAAAGGATTAAGAGTTTGTGCAAAACTTGAGATCCAAAACAAGTAGCATCCGCTACTATTATTCAATATGTCTTTGCGTACTCAAACGCTGTTATATTTTCATTGGCAAAATTGATTGAAATTGAACTGACTAATTAACAAACGCAAAAGTAAGAAATATTTTTTGAAAAAGAATTGAAAAATTGGAAAAAAAGGGTGCAATTCAGATTGTCGTTTTGTGAGATTCCTCACTGCGTTACCAATGACGTAAATTGTTTTTATGATGGAGTTCCCTCACTCCGCTGCGCTGCGTTCGGGATGACAGGCGCTCGTGAGGATTGGGAGTGGTCGTCGGGGCGGCGCCTGTTCCGAACGCAGAGAGGAATCTCCCGCCCCGACGACCACTCCCTCTTTCTTTCCGGTGGCAGCGCGTCATTCCGAACGCAGTGAGGAATCTTTTATTTGATACGCTTCTACCTGTCATTTGCTGCTGTTTGATTTTATAATTGAATACTCGGGATGACGTCTTTTCATGTATCATAGAAAGGCGGAGAAAGGCGGCGGCAAAGCCGCCGCCTTTCTCCGCCCTAACTCTTTGTTAACGCTTGCCATTTCGATTGGAGCGAAGCGTAATGAGAAATCTCATCAGCGACCACTTAAATTGCACCTGTTAAAAACCTTTTTTTGCAGTTGTTTTAAAAAATGGCTTATATTTGCATTGAAATTAAAGGACGACCGTAAGGCGTGCAGGATAGTAAGAAAATACAAATAATACATTCCGGTAAATCATGATAAAACATTATTTAACGATTTGTTTAAGAAATTTAAAAAAGTATAAATCACAATCAATTATCAGTATTGTTGGTTTGGCCATAGGATTTTTGTCCTTTGTGCTGTGTAATTATTATGTTCAGTATCATTTGTTCTACAACACGCAAATTCCTGACGCCCACAGGATATATAAACTGAATACGGATTTGACGGAAAGCGATTTGTATCAGGAATTTCCTGAAATAGAAAAAATATTCCGGTTACCTTCCGGAGGCGTAATATGGGGACAATTCGTAAATTGTAAAATTACAACTGACGAACATGATATTTCAATACAGGGTCTCCTTTCGCCTGTTTTAGATCCTTCATTCATTGATTTCTTTTCATTGCCGATCATTTATGGAACAAAAGAAATGATTACCCGAACTAATGAGGGTATTGTTATATTTGAATCGTTCGCTAAAAAATTCACCAACAACATTGGTTCTTTGACAGGGAAGGAATTGAAAATTGATGAATCTGAATCTTACTGTATCTCCGGAATATTGAAAGATCCGCCTGAAAATTCAATATGGGGAACACGTAAAAAATACTGCCTGTTAGTTGGTCAGAATTCCAATAACAACTCATTGAGTATTACTATTCCCGGGTATAACGGAAATTACTATTATTACATACAACTCAACAAAAACGTTTCAAAAAGAAAATTTTTAGACAAAGTAGAGTATTATTTCAACAAAAACAAGGGAGAAAATGAAACAGAAGATCAATACGTCATAGAACCATTTACAGGTTTGTCTAATTTTTCAGAATACAACATTAACATTTGTAAATTTTTGTCTGTCTTCGGCATATTAATCCTGCTGGCTTCTCTGTTTAATTTTTTACTGTTTCAGTTTTCGATGTATTATAACCATTTCAGGGAATATGGCATACGAATCGTAAACGGAGTAAACTTATGGCAATTTACGCTGCAATTGTTTGTCGATATTGCGGTCAGGTTTTTGTTATCGGGTTTTATCGTCTTCTTCATAATGGAATCCTGTTTCAATATGTTTGAAAAAACGTATTACGATTTTACACATATTCATTTGTATTTACCCTTGCTAAGGGCGCATCTGGTAAAATATATACTGTATGGCACATCGTTGTCGTTCATATTATCGTTTATTTTATCCCATCATTTGTTAAAACTGAGCGCCCGTTCCGTATCAGGATATTTAATACGCAAAAACAACATGAATATGGTTCGTAATGTTCTGTTATTATTGCAATTAATCGTGATTATCCTATTCATTTCCGCTTCCGGAATTGTAAAACTACAGGTAAACAGTATGCGGGCTGATATTTTCCCGAACTTAACCCGGAATGAACGCGAAAATATCATTTCTTTTCCTTGTAATTACCAGCAATTACGGGGACAACACGCTATTTTATCACAAAAGATTTTAAGTTCAGGTCACGTTCTTGATGTTACATCTTCCAATGAACCTGTAATAAGAATGTGGTATTCAGATGGAAACACAATTTCTGGCATTGAAAATCAGGAAGTCAGATGTTTTGGGGTTGCCGTTAATTTTTGCGATTTCTTCAATGGTCATATCATACAGGGAAATGCTTTTGATAGTTCTACAGATCACGACGCTGTTATTGTGAACAGAAATTTCCAAAAACTGTTTCCTGATGAATCACTGATAGGGAAAAATTTTAACTATTTTGGTAGTGAAACATTCAGAATTATAGGAGTCATTGATCATATCCAATTATTTTTGAAGGATTTTAACAATGGAGTTGAAGAAGTCAATAATATTGTAGAAAATGACTTTTTGTTTTTCTGGATATTACCTGATGGGTATTCTTACCGTACCTTTTATGTAAAATGCAAGACAGGACAGATAAAGGAGGCAAAACAGCATATTGAAACCTGTTTAAAAGAATTTATACCGGAGAGTTCTCAGGTTAAATTTACAACCTTGCAGGAAGAAGTAGATAAAACTTTTTCAACTGAAAAATTAATCACGTACTCATCGGTTATATTTTTCATTATCAGTTTGGTTTTAGGTTTGTTGAGCATATATTCATCTGTTCTGATGAGCGTTGAGAAACGGAGGAAAGAAATAGCCATCCGAAAAATTAACGGAGCCGGATTAAAAGACATCATTCTGCTTTTGGGTAAAACATATTTTACCTTGTGGACGGTTGCATGTTTTATTTCGTTCCCCTTTATTCACCATTACGCTAAAATATGGCTCGAACGGTATAAAGAACCGGTTACTTTAAACATACTGCTGTTTGTGATGATTTATGCTGTTATACTGTCATTCATTGCATTTATTGTTGTTTTCCAAATAATTAAAGCTTTTAAAGATAATCCGGCGGAGGTGATAAAGTCCGAATAAGACCGTAAGAAAATAAAAAATCCGTGATGATCCGTTAAAATCCGTTTCATCCGCGTTCTATTCATAAAAAACCGTTTTTTGCAGTTGTTTAGCGCACTTCAAAAAGGCTCCTCAAATAGTCCTTTAAATTAATTTTGATGGGCATCAGGTAAAGGTTAAAATTACTTTTGCGGCAAAAAGTGATCACTTCCTTTCCGAACCTGACATTCCAGTCGATGGTGGGCGCAAATGATTTCGGAAAAATGGCTCTGTTGCGGGTTTCCCAGTAAAGTTTCGAGCGTTCGCCGGTAACGGGGCTGATACCCCAATATATATCATGTCCTTCTAAATATTCGGAATAGATTTCGAGCAGGCGCAAATCAAAAAAAGGCTGTGAAAAAAATCCTGTTGCTCCGGCTTCAATTTTTTGCCACAAATATTCAAGTTCGTAGCGTATATTGTTACGATAAGGGTCAAATGCCGCATAAATCGTGATGTCGTCTACTTCCTTTTTCAGTTTGCGTATCAATTCGACGCTTGAACTCGGATATACCGCGTGTTTCATATCCTGCGGCTTATCGCCTTCTATAACCAGCACTTTCCCTATACGGTTCTCTTTCAGAAAACCGGTCAATGGAAAAGGCCGGTGCATGTCGTAATCAATCGCTCTCAGGTGTGCAATCCGGTCTAATTGCGAATGGGAAATCATCCGACAGGCATCCCACGAACGAATATCGAAACGCATCAAATCAGGGAAATTGATTGCCGAAATGTGCGGGATAACCTCTTCCACGAATGCCAACTGTTCGCAAATATACTGCTCGTTACGCGGAACTATTTCTAAAGATATCTTCATAAGAAATTTTATCCTCCAATGTAAATCATTTAATGTGCAAAGTAATCCATTTTTGGTGAAGTGGCTTTGGCATTTCTTAATCAGAAATTACGCCAATTGGTCTCCGACCGGTTCCTTCGTTTCCGGTAAGGTCGTCTCCCAGGTCGAGGCGGGCAGCTTCCACAATCTGCATCAATTCGGCGAAAACTTTGGGATGTTGGCTTTTCACATCATAACGTTCTCCGGGATCGCGACGAAGATCATACAAGGCAAGGTTTTCCTGATGGCGTTCGTTTACCTGTCCGGGCTGACCGTCGTTCCCGGGAAGAAAACCGGCGTAGGAACGTCCCAAGTGTGGCAATACTAATTTGAACTGGTCGTTTCGCACGGCCTCAAGGCTGTTCCTGTGGTAATAATACAGAAAATAAGTACGCGGACAGGCTTTTTCGTCGCCCGTCATCAATGCGCTGACGTCTACCCCGTCAATTTTCAACGCAGGCAACGGCGCTCCGCAAATATTGGCGATGGTGGGTAACAGGTCGATAGACGAAGCCAAGCGGTTACATACTGTTCCTGCGGGAATTTTTTCAGGCCAGCGCATGATACACGGCACCCGTTGTCCGCCTTCGTAAATTGCTCCTTTGGCTTCGCGCAAACCTCCCGTAGAACCGGCATGGTTACCGTAATTGATCCATGGACCGTTGTCGGAAGTGAAGATAATCAGCGTATTCCTGTCTAATCCGTTCTTTTCCAAAGTTTTCAACAGTTCGCCTACGCTCCAGTCAATCTCCATCATCACATCGCCATACAAACCCTGTTCGCTTTTACCCTTGAATTTGTCAGAAACAAACAGCGGCACATGCGGCATGGAATGCGCCAGATACAGGAAAAACGGTTTATTTCTGTTTTTCTCAATGAATTGCACGGCGCGTTCGGTATACCATGTGGTCAGTTGCGCCTGTTTTTCGGCGGTAATTTCCGGATCGGCGATGCGGTCGCCTTCGATCATCGGCAGCGGCGGATAACCTCTCGGATTCTGCGGATGGAAAGGCCACATGTCATTGGAATACGGCAAACCGTAATATTCATCAAATCCGTGATGGATGGGCAGGAACTGCGGATGATCGCCCAGATGCCACTTGCCGAATGCGCCGCAAACGTAGTTTTTCTTTTTGAGCGTTTCCGCAAGGGTTTCTTCGCTTTGCGCGATTCCCACTTTGGAACCGGGACCCAATGCCCCTGAAAAACCAATGCGATTGGGATAACAACCCGTGAGCAATCCCGCGCGCGAGGCGCTGCTCACGGCTTGCGGACTGTAATAATGCGTAAAACGCATACCTTCAACGCACAACCGGTCGAGATTCGGGGTTTTGTAACCGGTTGCGCCGGTAACGGAGAGATCGCCGTAACCCATGTCGTCGAGCAGAATGATGATAATATTGGGGGTATTTTGGGCTTGCAGATGAGTTGGAAGCAAGCCGGCAAAAGTAAGGGCGCCAAGTTGAAAAGGATTCATGATATTTCAATATTATTATTCGTGTCCATCACAATCGTTACAGGCCCGTCATTCACTAACGCCGCCTTCATATCTGCGCCGAAAATTCCCGTTGCGACAGGTTTTCCCAGCAGTTCGCCCAAACGTTTCACGAAAGCGTCATATAACGGTTCGCTGACAGACGGCGGCGCGGCGCGAATAAACGACGGACGATTGCCTTTGCGCGTGGAAGCATGTAACGTAAACTGACTCACAACCAATATCTCGCCTCCGACATCAAGTATGGACAGATTCATCTTGCCTTCCGCATCGGAAAAAATCCGCATATTGACAATTTTGGCGCACAACCAGTCAATGGACTTATCCGTGTCGGCGCTTTCAAATCCCACCAACACCATCAGACCCCGTCCTGTTTTTGAATAAACTTTCCCGTCAATGGTAATCGATGCTTCGCTAACCCGTTGAATAACAACGCGCATCCCTCATATCTTATAACTGTTTCAGTTTCAGGTTTTTCCACGAAACTTTGATACCGCCGCCATCATGAATCTGAAGGGCAATGCGTCCCTGACCGGCTCCGACTTTATCGTCAATCAGGTTCACTACCTCTTCGCCGTTTAACCAGGTAATCACATTGTCGCCGTGTACTTTGATTCTCATCGTATTCCAGTCGCCAAATTTAAGCGCGTTTTCTTTATCGTTGGGTACGGGCGTTATCCAACCGCGTCCATACGATTCGTATATGCTGCCCGAATGTTGGTTTTGGGGCGCTACTTCGCACTGCCAGCCGGAAATTTGGGTGCCTTTTAAGATGAACGAACGGAAGAAAATACCACTGTTGCCATCGGCTTCCTGTTTGAAATCGGCTGTCATTTCAAAATCGTTGTAATATTCGCGGGTAGTCAGGTAGCCATAACCTTTATCGGGGCCGCTTTCGCAAATTAACAAACCATCCTCCACGTACCATTTTTCAGTACCGCATACTTCCCATCCATGCAGGTCTTTACCATTGAAGAGGTTTACTTCTCCTTTGGGTTTGCGGGGCAGTTCGCGTACTTTGATGTTGCGGTACCATGAGCGGTCGCCATGATCCTGCAACGAGAACACGCCCTTGTGCGCCAATCCGTATTCAGGAGCGCTTTCCCATTTGCCGCTGTTTTTGCGTTCAAACCAATCGTCTGTCCATGCTTCAAATTCTACAACCTTTTCGCCGTTGAGCCAGTGTTCCACATGGCCGTTGTCGAATACGATCTTCGATGTGTTCCATTCGCCGGCGTCTTTCAGTCTGGTTTTGGCAGGGTCGGCCACGTACATGGCATAGTCGGCGCAAGCCATCTGCCATTCTTCAAGTTGACCGGGGAAGCCTACATTGTCAATTACCTGAAATTCGGGGCCTGTAACATAAGGCACTTTAAAATTCGGACGTTCCACCACGTGATACAATACGCCGCTGTTACCGCCTTCCGATATTTTCCAGTCGAACGCCAGTTCAAAATTCTCGTACTGCTTGTCGGTAACGATATATCCGTTGCCGTCGTCGCCTTTACCCAGAGCGGCCAGCGTGCCGTCTTCCACAACCCATGGCGCGGTAAGTCCGGTTCCGTTATAATCGCGCCAACCATTAAGCGTTTGGCCGTCGAACAATAATTCCCATCCCGCAGCCTTTTCGGCTTTGGTGAGCACATTGTGCTTTTGGCAAGCCGGAAAGAACATCGCTGCCACTGCCACAAATACAAATAAACTAACTTTTTTCATCTCTATACAATTAAATTATTTAACAAATTACTTATTCTTCCGGACGGGTGAAGATCATCGACATGGTTCCAACCGACGGGATTCCGGCCGTTCCCTGTACCACGCCTTTTTCCTCCCAGACGGTTACTGCCACCTTTTCGTTATCCACATACATATTTCCGATCAGTTTCCCGTCTTTTAAAGTGAGAATCTGGTTGGAAATTTTGTCTTTCGAATCAGCGAAGCAAATACAGGCTTTGTATTCGCCTTTATTCTCTTTGATTTCTACAAAATAATCCCGAAAACCATCAGGAGCGTTGGTTACCTTTACGTTCCATTTTCCTTCCAATTTTTCTTTGGAAATTTTATTGTTCATGGCAACAGCCAAAAAACTGTACACAAGTATCAGTCCTAAAAATAAATAGAGTCTTTTCATGGCGATTTAAGGTTTGATATGGACCGACAAAGATAAATCAATTTATTTTATTTGCAAAAAAAATATTTCCGTAACATTAATTTAACATTAATTTAACAATTTCTTAACATAACATTACTACTTTTGCGACGAAATATCATCGTTCATGGAAAGTATATATCTGATTATCCTTATCGTACTGGTCGCTCTTGCAGTGGTCGACCTGACTGTAGGCGTTGCCAATGACGCCGCAAACTTTCTTAATTCGGCCATCGGCTCAAAAGTAGCGTCGCGATGGGTCATCCTTGCCGTTGCTTCGGCAGGAGTAATAACGGGTACGCTTACATCCAGCGGTATGATGGAAATAGCCCGCAGCGGGGTGTTTCATCCCGCGATGTTCACATTCCACGAAGTGATGATGATTTTCCTTGCGGTGATGATTTGCGATGTGGTATTGCTGGACATGTTCAACACCTTCGGAATGCCTACATCGACTACCGTTTCGTTGATTTTTGAACTGCTGGGAGCATCAGTGTTCGTGGCATTGTACAAAATCTGGACGTCGGCTCCCGAAACCGTCGGCGCTTTGGGCGACTATATCAACTCCGCAAGCGCTCTGAAACTGATTACGGCTATTCTGGCGTCAGTGGTGGTGGCTTTCATTGGCGGAAGCGTGATCATGTTTATTTCGAGGCTGTTGTTCTCGTTCCGTTACAGACGGTCGTTCAGAAAATTCGGCGCAATATGGTGCGGACTTTGTTTGACGGCAATTGCCTATTTCGCCCTGTTCAAAGGATTGAAAAGTTCCACCTTGATTTCTAAAGAAACCATGACATGGATTTCGGACAATATACAAATCCTGCTGCTGGCGTGTTTCGCTGGTTTTTCCATCCTCCTTGCCTTTCTGCAATACGTATTTAGAATTAATATTCTGAAAATCATTGTGCTGGCAGGAACGTGTGCACTTGCTTTAGCATTTGCAGGCAACGACTTGGTGAACTTCATAGGCGTTACCATGGGAGGAATTTCTTCATACGAACTGGCGTTGGCGCATGTAAGCGTTGGCGGAAATACCGGCACGCTGATGATGGGCGACCTTGCCAGCCCCGTCGTCGTTCAGCCGCTTTACCTGTTGATAGCAGGTTGTTTAATGATACTTGCGCTCTGCTTCTCGAAAAAGGTACGGACAGTAACCGATACCGGAGTAAATCTTTCGCGGCAGGACGATGGCGAAGAACGTTTCGGCTCTATGCCCGTTTCGAGGGCGCTGGTGCGCAGTTCAAGAACGCTCGGCAAGCAGGTCGCAGTCATTCTGCCCGACAGCGTCAACCGGTTTATCGACAGCCGGTTCAAACCACCGAAGGCTGTAACCAAAAACAAGGCTTCCTTCGATCTGATACGCGCGTCGGTGAACCTTACCGTAGCGGCGCTGCTTATCTCGACTGCTACATCGCTGAAACTTCCCCTGTCCACCACTTACGTGACGTTCATGGTAGCCATGGGGTCGTCTCTCGCCGACAGAGCTTGGGGTCGCGAAAGCGCAGTATACCGTATCACGGGCGTGCTGACGGTCATCACAGGTTGGTTCATGACCGCTTTTATTGCATTTTCTGTGGCAGCCCTCATCGCTTTACTGCTGATGTGGGGAGGAAAAATCGCTTTCGCGGGATTGCTGGTACTGTGCATCTTTTTGCTCATACAATCGTCGCTGATGCACAAAAAACGTACCCAAAAACATCAGGTTCAGGAAGAACTTGCCGACGTCAGAAACGGTTCCATTATCGATCAATGTAAAGCGGACGTATACAGCGTTTTTGAACAAATGAGCCGCATCTACTCCCAAACGATCAAAGGACTTGCAACGGAAGATTACAAAAAACTGAAAAAACTCTACAAGGAAGCCAAAGAGTTGTATGAGAAGGAAAAAGAGCGAAAAGCCCACGAAATGTTACCTACATTGCTGAAATTACAGGACGACGACGTGGATACGGGGCATTATTATGTACAGGTGCTCGATTATCTGTACGAAGTGTCCAAGTCGTTGATGTTCATCACTAAGGCAAGTTTCGAGTATATCGACAACAATCACAAGGGATTGAGCGCAAAACAAGTGGCCGACTTGGAAAATATTAACAAAGAAGTATCGAAAGTGTATGCCGACATTACGGAAATGTTACGCACTTCCGATTTTAGTGATTTCGAGCGCACATTGGCCAAACGCGACAAAATTTTTGACCTTTTCGTGGATAATATCAAGTCGCAAATCAAGCGTGTGAAGGGCAAGGAAAGTTCCATGCGCAACAGTATCCTCTATTTGGATATTGTGAACGAAACCAAAGCGATGTTGCTGCAAGCGCGTAACCTGATGCGGGCGCAACGACTCTTTTTGGGTTATGAGGAAGAGAAAAAGAAAAAGTAAGAAAAAAGTAAATGATCTTATCAACGATATTGAATACGAGATACATACTGCGCCATCAAAGGGTGCTTTTTCCAAATCAACCATTCGGTTTTCCGAGAGAATCAGCGCCGATTTAATTATCGTCATAACCACCAACCAAACACATCACTGTATTTGATTACATGTTTGGCGCCGACGAACAGGAGATCATTGACAATAGCGCCAAAATACCCGTTAGACGCAAGCGACGAATTCAGCGCAAAGCCGCCGAGAAAGACGGAGAAATTGATTGTTTACGAATATGAGGCAAAACCTGTGAAGCCGTTAGAACAGGAAAAGAAGTTGCTCCCGACACAAATTAGGGATTTTGAACATGAAGAAAGCAATTTTGAACTGTTTAGTTTTTGCAGCCCTTGCTGTATCGGCTGCATTTACATCATGTGGTGGTCAATCAGTAATTGCCCAAGACAATATGATTCTTATTAATGGAGGATCGTATAAAATGGGAGACTTTACAGGTGAAAGTTTTGCAAATGAGAGACCTGTACATGATGTTACTTTGAACTCATTTTACATGAGCAAGTATCAATTGACCGTCGGTGAATTCAGAGACTTTATAGAAGAATCGGGATATATCACTGATTGCGAAAAGCAAAAAGGAGGAAAAGTTTTTTTGGTTGAAAATGGTAAACAAACGTACTTACATGATTCTTTAGCAAGTTGGAAATATGTAGGATACATTCCAACTGACAATCAGCCTGTGGTATTTGTCAGTTGGATAGACGCTATTAATTATTGCAATTGGAAAAGTAAAAAAGAAAACTTACAATGTTGCTATGAGATAATTGGAGACTCTGTCTTTTGGGATAAATCAGCAAAAGGATACAGATTGCTGACTGAAGCCGAGTGGGAATTTGTTGCACGAAGCGGCGGAAAAAACTATAAATTTGCTTGGGGAAATGACAGTCTGCCAATGATAAATGGTCAAAAAGCGGCAAATATAAAAGATGAGACCTATAAGAAAGCCAACTCACCTGATGCCAAACTTAAACCTGTATGGGAAGGATATGAGGATGGATATGTTTATACTTCACCGGTAGGAAGTTTTGCTCCAAATGAATTGGGACTCTATGATATGTGTGGTAACGTATATGAATGGTGCTGGGATTGGAAAGACGATAATTATTATAGCGAAAGTCCTTTTAATAATCCTGATGGTCCTGCCACAGGGACGGTAAGAGCTTGCAGGAATGTTTCAAATATATGTCCAATTGAACAAATTGCAACGACCCACAGGGGACGAGCGGAACCAAATAGTTTTGGTGTTAATATGGGATTTAGAATTGGGCAAAGTAAATAAACACAGACGCGATAAAATGCCAGCGTCTAACAAGCGGTTTTGCGAAATTGGGGGGTAAAGTGACAACCCGAACTGCGGTGGGTACGAAAACCGCCGGTGACAATCCAAACTGTGTACGGTTGAGTCCCCAACTTCGCAAAGCCGCCGGGCCGTCATGTGTGTTAATCCGCATTCCGGTTTCGCCAAGCGGGATATGTATTTCTGTCGGATATTTACGTAAAACGGCATCGCAAATAAAGAACCGCCGTATACCGAACGGTACGTACGGTGGTGTGGGAG
>Ga0082212_10008136_pt1 | contig 13745 bp, 21 predicted proteins | sample TergutNt197P3_FD_71548 | JGI IMG/M metagenome (GOLD analysis project Ga0082212, IMG submission 71548) | Neocapritermes taracua P3 segment gut microbial communities from Petit-Saut dam, French Guiana - Nt197 P3 | ecosystem: Host-associated > Arthropoda: Insects > Digestive system > Gut ... | reverse complement strand
GTTTACGAAAATGCTTGATTCGGAGGGCTGATCGCGTGTTCACATTATCAGCAGAACTGAAATTTTACATTTCTCATTCAACCTCTCTTAAGGATAAGAGGCAGGTTCGCCGCAGCCTGATTGAGAAAACACGCCACCGCTTCAACGTATCTATCGCAGAAATAGGCACACAGGATGTACATCAGACACTGACGATCGGTATTGCAGTAGTTTCCGGCGACGCCGCGCACAGGCAGGAGTCCATAAATGAGATTGTTCATTTCATGGAATCACAAGCAAATGCCGAACTGATTTCAGTCGTGATCAACGAGTAAATATTGAGGAGAAAAGAGTAATGCTGGTTGACTACCACATTTCAACAAACCATGAAGGATTCTACAATATAACACAGCATGTCCGTGAAGCAGTCGCAAAGAGCGGCGTGTCCAGTGGGATTGCCGTAGTGTATTGCCCTCATACCACAGCAGGAATAACGATCAATGAAAACGCCGACCCTGATGTGACGAGGGACATGATGCTGGGTCTGGATAGGGCGTACCCCGATCGCCCGGAGTTCCGGCACTCCGAGGGCAACAGCTCGGCGCACCTGAAAGCGAGCGCGGTCGGCTCAAGCGTTACGGTTATAATAGATAGTGGAAAACTCGTCCTCGGCACATGGCAGGGGATATACTTCTGTGAGTTTGACCCGCCACGAGCGAGGAAGTATTGTGTGAAGATTATGGAGGGCTGAACAGACATGGATATTATCCCGCACGGAACCTACCGTCACTACAAAGGAAGCTTTTATGAAGTCGTCGGTCACGCAAAACACAGTGAAACACTTGAAGACATGGTTATTTACAAGGCCCTATACGGTGATGGCGGTACTTGGGTTAGACCACTCTCTATGTGGGAGAATCCTATTGAGATTGATGGTAGAATCGTGAAGCGGTTCGAGTATATTGGTGAGTCTGAGAATAACCGAAATTAAGGCAGACTTAACGATTGACTGAGGAAACATAATGGAGCGCATTAGCCGGCAGAATACAACGCAAGGCTTTCTACCGCAATGCGGCAACAATGCGCAACTTGTGAAGGGATGTGTTTAAGTGTTCAATGAGATATGCATCTACGAGGCGAAAATCGAAAAGCAAGATGAGATAGAAGCTCTGATGAGAGAGGTCGCAGAGTTCTATATGAGGCAGCCCGGCGTCGTCGACGTAAAATATATCAAGCGTACACATAGGCAAAAGGACTTCAACGCAGTGAAGGCAGGTGAAGTCCCAATCAAGTTGACCAGATATATCGGAAAGGTCACATATATGCTCTACCTGGCTTTGGATAATGAAGAAGCGCACGCAAATCTAGCTGTGGTTAGCCTTGAAAAGTTCTATAAGAGATGGAACCGCTGCCTTACGACAATGCCGAAAATATATCTCGGCGAGAACATAGTATAGGCGTTGATAAGATCAATGAAAATGAAAACTGAGCAGCAGACATAGAGAGGTTGACCCGTGACAGTGATCAAAAATTATGACGACTTCGTAGCCGCGCTTCTTGACGCGGGGTTCTCGATAGGCGCCGGCGGAGGCGACGGTATCTATTCAGTCTTACCGTGGAGCTGGAACGAGCCGCCGCCGTACAGCACCCCGGTGCGATGGCACACGGGGAATCCCGACACCGACCCCTGGGAATGGAGAATGCGTGTCCTTGAAGAGCGTGACGACATTGCATATGCTAAGCTGTTCTTCAAAAAGAGCGGGTTCATCACACGGGAATGGTATCCGTATTTCCTGTCCGCGCGGCGCGGCGGAATGAGTTTTGAAGACGCGTACTATGAAGGCAAGATCAGCAACACCGCAAAGCGCGTCTATGATGTTATATGCTCAAATGGGGCATTGCCGCTCCACGCCATAAAGCTGGTTGCAGGATTCTCGCGGGAGGATGGATCAAAAGTAGAGGCCGCATTGAACAGTCTTCAAATGGGCATGTTTATAACTATCTGCGGGAGGCAGCAGAAGCTCTCAAAGCAAGGTTTGGAGTATGGATGGCATTCAGCCGTTTTTGCCAGGGTAGAGGATTTCTGGGGCGAAGAGGTCATTGACGACAGCGATATTATTGATAGGGACGAAGCCATCCGGGCAATCACCGACCGGATACTCACGCTAAACCCGTCGGCAGACAAGAAGAAAATCGCGAGGTTCATCCAGGGATAAGGAAACATCATCGTAGTATAGCCTTGCTTATACAGTCGGTTATAGTATAATTGGCTTAGATGAGGAGGCGACATGATATGAAACCACGGAGGTTTGAAATAGAGTTACCCGCCGCGATTCTGAGTTTTTTGCCATCGGACGATGACATAGTAAGAACTCGGCTTATTAGACTTTTGCTTGTCGATCTTGTAAGGCAAGGGATTATCTCTTTTGGTAGGGCGGCTGAACTTGCCGGCGTTGACAAGATGGCGTTTATTGTTGAGATGGGCCATTTGGGAATCCCGTATTACGATGAGGACATTTCCGAGATATTATGTGATGCCGAGACTGTAAGACAGACAATGGCAGGTACTACTCAGTGATTGTCGTATCAGATGCGACGCCGATTATTTCGCTTGCAAAAGTCGATGAATAACAAACAGAGTAAAAGGCTCCACGGAAGGTTGTTACCATCCGTGAAGCCTTTTCGCTGCCCGAACGCTTAGCTTTTCTCGATCGGGACCCATATCTCGACAATTGATCCCGCTTCGCTGCCGTTGAACCTTTCGTCATAATACTCGACGCAATAGTGCGCGGAGCCAAGGAGCCTTTCCCTGTATCCCTGCTGATTAGTTTCCAGCCACTCGGTCATTGCGTTGTTCTCGCTCTCGTAACCATTTGCGACGTATACGTCGAAAGAGGCGTACTCTGAAGCAGGCAGCGCATATAAGGTGTACTCCTTATCGTCAACCGGAGCGGTTGCTTCGGTTTGCGTTCCTGAAATCGCATACCCGACATGGACATTGCTTGAACCGCCGTCGTACAACCGTACTTCGTAGCCGTTTTCTGAGATTTTACTGCCAAGCGGCCTTTCGGCTGCGAGTTTCATAAACGCTTCCCAGACCTCGCCGGTTTTGTCGCCATCACCGGAAACGCCGGCTATTGTTATTGCATCTCTTTTTACAATTCTCGGATTCACATAAATCCCACCTTTCAATCTGTTCGTAAATTTCATAATCATTTCTTGAATGGTCACGATGACGGGTATAAATCCCTGCTTTCTGTATTGGTTTGGAGAGACACCGTATGCGTTACGGAATGCTCTCGAAAACGACTGCGCTGAATTGAACCCGCAATCCAGACCTATTTCGAGAATAGTTCTGTTTGTGTCAGCCAGTTGCTTGCACGCACGCATGAGCCGCCTGTCGCGAATGTGCGCGCTGATCGCTTTTCCTACAATGATAGAAAACATCCTGTGAAAATAGTATGGAGAAAAGTGATATTGCTTTGCAAGCGACTCGAAACTCATCGACTCATCCAGATGGTCGTCGATGTACTCGAGGGCCTCTTTGATACTCTCAAAACTACTCAACTCTATTCCTCCAACCTCATCGTATGTAGCAGCTACGATGACATTATAACGGATTGTTTTCGCGCTGTCTTAACAAATCTTGCCATAATAAACATAACAGAGGCTCCACGGCAGGTTGTTGCCATCCGTGAAGCCTTTTCATTATACTCTATTCGATATGATACCTAAACAATTGATCGTCCCTTGCATATCCGTCCTGAAGAGTATGACGTCTGCATCACACAACTGCCGTGTGGCTGTATACTGGTGAAATTTCACCAAACGGGAGTTTTTACCGTGCTCCCCCTGAAAAATGTTTTGAATATAGGCCTACGCCGTGATATTCTATATAGAAACGTGAAGATACTGATATAGCGCAAATCGGATTATGAAGGCACAATGCGGCAGCGTGATAAGAATAATCAGGGCATATGTGACGCTCCGTATTACGCTATACTTGCAAAAGAATATAAGGCGAACCGCACATTATGTCAGAAAGGTTGGCTGCACTATGAACGCAAATGTATTTGAAAAAGCAAATAGGATCATAAGGACCTGCGATGTAGCATACATCGGCTTAGCCGACGAAAACGGCTACCCCATGGTATCAACTATCGCAACGATAAACCCTGATAGTATGTTCGAGGCGTATTTTGCCACCGGGATCCACTCTAACAAGTACAAGTGCCTGCTGAAGAATCAGAAAAGCAGCGTCTGCTACCACAGCGGCGGCGATAACATAACCCTGATCGGCGACATAGAGATACTGTTCGACCAGCAGAGCAAGAGCCGCTATTGGCAAGACGACTTCATCGAGTTCTTTACGCTTGGAGCTACCGACCCCGTATACTGTGTCCTGAAGTTCACGACACAGCGGGCGCTTCTATGGATCGACAACGAATCGTCGTCGTATACTATTGAAGAACTGTTGAGCATCCAATCAAGATGCGGGCTTCTGTGCAACTGGTGCTCGTTCAAGGAAACCCACGGGTGCGGCGGGTGCGCGGCAACGAATGGGAAACCGTTCCACGGCGAATGCCCTATTGCCAAATGCTGTCAGGACAAGGGTTTTGCACATTGCGGAGAATGCCCTGACTTGCCATGCGGCAAGCTGCGGGCTTACTCATTTGAAGATGAGGAACATGGCGACGACCCGCCGGGCGCGCGGGTGGAGGTCTGCCGTTCATGGGCGGGTAGATTCTATAAGTAGTGACCTCCATGACAGTTAGGAGAAAAGTGTTGATATGAATGCGGGTATTAGTTGACGCAGACGCTTGCCCGGTCAAGGAGATTATCGTCCGCTTGGCAAAAGAGCATAATATACCTGTCACTATGCTGATTGATACTGCCCATCAGCTTAACGATGGCTACAGTGAGGTAATCATCGTTGACAAGCAGGCCGATAGTGTGGATTTCGCGCTTATGGGCTTACTTACCTGCGAAGACATCGTAGTAACACAGGATTTTGGGCTTGCAGCTATGGTTCTCGGCAAAGGCGCGAGGGCGGTCAATCAAAACGGCTTGATCTATTCGGATGCGAATATCGACAGACTCCTCATGGATAGGCATATAGGTCAAAAGGTACGCAGGAGCGGAGGCAGAACCAAAGGTCCCGCCAAGCGAACAAAAGAAGACAACGAGCAGTTTGAATCTGTGTTTGCGAAAATGCTTGATTCGGAGGGCTGAACGGCATGGATATTATCCCGCACGGAACCTACCGCCACTACAAAGGAAACATGTATGAAGTCATCGGTCATGCAAAACACAGCGAAACACTTGAAGACATGGTTATTTACAAGGCCCTTTACGGTGATGGCGGTACTTGGGTTCGGCCACTCTCTATGTGGGAGAACCCGATTGAGGTTGATGGTAGAACCGTGAAGCGCTTTGAATATATCAGTGAGCCTGAATATAATCGATATCAAGCCAGACCTATCGATTGACTGAGGAAACATAATGGAGCATATAACAACATATTCGGGCGAGGACTTCGCACCAATCGCACCTGACGTGAGCAAAATCCATATAGAGGACATAGCTCACGCTCTATCACTGATGTGCCGCGCAAATGGTCATTTTGTCCAGTTCTTCTCAGTAGCACAGCACTCAATAAACTGCGCAAATGAGGCGAAAGCCCGGGGGCTGTCTGAAAGAGTTCAGCTTGCCTGTCTTCTGCATGACGCAAGCGAAGCATACCTCTCCGACATAACGCGCCCGGTCAAGAGCCATTTGCCGGACTACCTCGCGATAGAGAAGCGCCTGCAAGACGTTATCTATAGCAAATTCTTGGGTTCTCCTCTGGCTGAGGAAGAAGCCGTTTTCGTAAATCTAATCGATGGCGATATGATGATATGCGAGTTTGACGCTTTGATGGGAAAAAAGGTCTTTGGCGGTATACCTTCCCTAAGTCATAATCCCTCTTTTGCATTTCGCGTATTCACAGAGGTTGAAAATGAGTTTATCGAAACATTTACAGGCGATAAGCAAAAACAAACATCATGTCAAAGCCAAAAAGAGCAGATTGCTGAATTTGAAAGCGATCTGCATGGTAAACAGAAAACTGATGTGATTGACTGCTTAGTACAGCACAATGTTGCCAAACTACTCGCAGAGAAGCTGTATATCAAGCGGCTTTCCGCACAGGTAGACGTAGCGATTCATGCGTATGGAATCCTTATAACCTTGTCCAAGATCATGGAGGATGGCGAGGTAATAGAATACCTGTCGCTCGGCGCGGGCAATACGGGAAAAGCATATGATGTAGCAACGACAAAAAGGATAGCGGAGTTCAAATTCGCCAAGTGGGACGATGGCAGTAATACCATACGCCAGAACGGTATTTTTAAAGACTTCCTCGAATTGGCTGTGAACACGGAGAGTAAAGGTAAAGCTAAGCAAATCTATTGCTTAAGTGCCGAAGATGTTGTCCGGTTTTTAAGCACAAGCGAGCGAAGCCTTGCGAGTGTACTGTCGAGGAATTCTGCAAGAAAGAAATATACAGATATTGCCGAGGACTACGGGACTGTCAAGGTGTTTTACAATACGTATAAGGATGAAGTTGAAATTATCGATTTAGGTGATTATATCAACGAGGAAAGCGAGGTGAACGTCGAGTTCGACTACTCGACGTAGGGTATGCTCGGAGCGATAATAGGCGACATAGTAGGCTCAGTCTACGAATGGAACAACATCAAGACTAAAGAATTCCCGCTGTTTAGCGACAAGGGGTTCTTTACAGACGACACTGTAATGACCATAGCGGTTGCCGACGCGCTATTGAACGGCGGCGCCGTTGATGATTTCATCGACTCGATGAAAAAGTTCGGCAAGCTGTACCCGAAATCAGGGTATGGAGGCAGTTTCAGAAGATGGGTCCGCTCGGACGACCGCGAACCGTACAACAGTTGGGGCAACGGGTCTGCCATGCGCGTATCGCCCTGCGGCTGGTTCGCGCAAACTCTTGAAGAAGCGGAACTGCTCGCCGAGAGATCCGCGGCAGTGACGCACAACCACCCGGAGGGCGTCAAAGGAGCGCAGGCCACGGCAGCAGCGATTTATCTCGCGCTGACGCTCACTGACAGGCGCGAAGACTTGGCTGAGTATCAGGAACTGACTAACCGAATGGAAGGTCTCAAAAATGAGGAACTCCTTGCGCTCATAAAAGAACGTTCGCAGATACCCGACCCGAAGAAAGCTAAAATCAAGAGCTATATCGAAGAAAAATATGGCTACGATTTGAGCCGGACGCTCGACGAGATACGCCCCGGATACCGATTCAATGAAAGCTGCCAGGAAACCGTTCCCGAAGCGATCATCGCATTCCTCGAAAGCACAGATTTTGAGGACGCAATAAGGAACGCTATTTCCCTCGGCGGCGACAGCGACACGCTCGCGGCGATAACAGGGAGCATCGCGGAGGCATACTACAGGATCCCAAGCGATATAACTACCGGTGCGTTCCACAAGCTTGATGATACGCTCTCGGCTGTAATAAACGCCTGGCTTGACAGGGGCAAACAGGACGGCGCCATAATAGCAAAAGAGGACTGGAAAACGAAGGAGTTCTCACAGCCGCATAAGATCAAGGCAACATTCCAAATCAGCGAAAACAACTTTGCGCGTATCCGCCACGGGCTTCGCCCGGAAGCAATGGAAGACAAATGGTTCGCGTACTTTGACAACGGCCGCATCTGCTTTCACCGGTCATGGACAGGCGCGAAGATTTATGAGGCTGAGATACATAGAGGCGACCGTTATTATGAGATTGCGGAGATCACCGTTGAGCGCGACGCTGAGATTTACAAGTGTACGAGCGACGATGAGGACGTCCGCTCATTCAACTTCCTTGTCGGCAGGGGGCTGCTGGGGCTGAATGTGGATACCCCGGTCGATACAGGCAGCGACGACGACGTCCTCCGCGGATGGAGCAGCTTCGGTAATATGATACTGTGAACAGGGCGGCGGGCGAATGTGTTTATCCGGTAAGATAACCGAAAAAGAGTACTACTGCTGACCATTTAATGTTGATGTATTACTCAGATTATACCGCTAAATTTTCGTACAAATGGAGAAAAACCCATGAAGCTATACATAAGGCAAAAAGTGTTTTCCTGGCGCGACAAGTTCGCGGTCAAAGACGAACAGCAGAACGACAGGTGGTTCGCGCAAGGAGAGATTTTCACACTCGGGCGCAAACTTCACGTCTATGACTCAGGTGGCACGGAAGTTGCATATATTAGGCAAAAGCTGCTATCGTTCCTGCCGAGGTACTACATTGAGATCGGAGGAAAGGAGTATGAGTTCGTCAAGGAACTAAAACTGTTTCGCCCGAAATATACGATTCGCAATCTCGACTGGGTAGTAGACGGCAATTTTTTGGAACACGAGTACGCTGTCACCGGGGGTAGCGGCGGTATCATGCGGATTTCAAAGGCTTGGCTTTCGTGGGGCGACTTCTACGAGCTTGATATAGTAGATACGCAAAACGAACTGCTCTGCCTGTGCGTCGCCCTCGCTATTGACTGCATTACCGCTGACGCGGCGGCAGGGGCGACGGCAAGCACTTCGCACTGACCGACAGAATACTTTTAGGAGGAACATATGCTGATACCTGTCCTACATTTTGATGGAGATTGCGAAGACGCGATCGCATTGTATGAAAAAGCGTTTAGTACAAAGGCGGAGCATTATGATTACGGCGATGATGGCAAGGTTCGCCATGCTGAAATAGTAATTCACGGGCAAACGATCTATCTCAATGACGCAAAGTGTTTTATTCGGAATACGTTCGGAGTTGGCTACACTACACATTTGGCCCTCACGTTCAATTCATCGAACGAACTGCTTGCTTGCTATGCGGCTCTCAAGCAAGACGATACGGATTCTTCACCATTTGTTGAAACACGATACAGCAAATTGGTCGGCAACTTTGTTGACAAAGTCGGCATCCTTTGGGGTTTCATGGTAGTTGGCTAAGGCAGCAAGTTAATATTCTGTTCAAAGGGGGATCATCAGCTCAATGAATGATTACAAGATATACTTTTCACGACCTGTGTTTCCGACGCCCGATATAGAAAGAACCGCCGGATACTATTCGGATGTTTTGGGTTTTAGGGTGGTTAGCTTTCTTGATGCAAAAGAACCGCACATTTGTCTCTACAGAGACTTCATTGAGATAATTTTAACTAAGTCGAATAGTAGTATTGTCCACCCGAATCGAGAATTATATGGATACGGTTATGATGCGTACTGCATTACAGACGACCAGGAAAGCTTGCAAAGCGAGTTTTCTGCTAATGGTGCGAATATTGTCAAACCATTGTCTAAAGTTGACTACCACTATGCGGAATTTGTCGTCGAAGATATAGATGGGCGTTGGATTGGTTTTGGAAAGAAGGGCGATGGGATCCCGACAGTAAAGTGAGCAACTCAAGGGCAGATAGCCGGGAACGGTATTAGCCTTACCGAAAAGCGATTAACCAAGCTATTGCTGTTGCCGCGTTTGAATGAGATCGTTAAGCGAGTTGAATACGGATAAGTGGACTGGTGGCTTATACTTACTAAGACCGGAGGACATATGTTTCATTTTAAATCAGACGATGGTAGAATCCTGACACCTCCCAAAGAACTGAAACCTCTGCTTAAGGATTCATATGTGTCATTCTATAAGTTGATTGGCCATATACGGTTCTTCTATACAGCCGATGAGATTTGGGACGGCAAAGCGTCAATTGTCCTTAGCATGGATGACGAGCAATTGGCTGCTATGACAATATGCGACGGTAGTTTTCATGTGGGCATTGATGGTCATGACTTCCAAGTAATCGATGAAACTAACTTGGGCGTTGTTTGCGAGATGTTGAGAAAAACAGCAACGTCAAAACAGCGGCGCCCGATGGAACAGATAAATGTAGACTTGAATAAATACCCAAGCGGTATCCGGTGTGATATGTGCCTTTTGCATACAAGCCATAATGCAAACGATTTTGAAGGATGCAGAAATTTCCCGATTATGGACCGTAATTGCTATTACGGTGTTGAAGAAGGCTGGGGAGAAACCGTTTTTTCGCCGGTTATTTGCGACGGAACACAATGCTATGCAAGAACCTACATATGCCTTGAGAAAAGACGGTTCAAAAACTGTTTGGAATGCGGAGAGTATCGCACATGCGGTGATTGCGGAGTTGGACATAACCCCGGCGAATGCAACCTCGGAATAACCGCCGATGAAGTAACAAGCCTAATACTCCCATACTGTGAGGTAGAGCGGCTTGAGTATATTGCTTCAAAGAACGACTGATAGGAGAAGGATTCCCATTTATCCAGAGTAAGTATGCCGAATGTAGAGCGCCAGTATTACAAGTTGGCCCTTTTCTCTTTACAATTTTGACGCCTTCTCAGTGCTCCCCAACCGTTAGGAATTAATGCAGGGCTGTTGGTCACCAATAGCCCTGCTTCCTACGTCGACGCTTAATCGTCATGTAATGGTGGCAAGCCCGGAGAACATGGGCACCACATACGAAATGAAGGCTCCAATTCCGTTTATTATCGCCCACGCGATCCAGATTCGGCGCAGCCAGTCCCATGCCTGGTCGACCTTGTGCTGGTTGTTCGAGAGCTTCGCGCCGACGACGGCGACGGCAGACATCAGGCCCGCGACGAACTCAAACTCGCTTGCTGTGTCGTTCTCGCTCCTTTTTGCATGTCGCGGGACATTTTAGCCGGAAGGCTATGTAGAATTTACTCTATGTAGAATTACGCAACAAACTATTGATAATTTCAGCATTGTTGCGTATAATATGAGTGGTGATGATTTATGAGCCTTGTAATCCGTACCGTCCAAAAGGAAAAGCAGCGCATCGACCGTATGCTGGACGCTTATTTAAAACAACTTAGCGACCTCCCAAAAGGCACGGTAGCCGAGAAGAAAAGCGGAAACAATGTTTACTACTATCTAAAATACCGTGACGGTGACAAGGTGGTTTCTGAGTATTTAGGCAAAAACGATGATAAGGTTGGCAGCATACGCGCCATGATTGATAAGCGCCGCCATGTTGAGGCTATGATAAAACATTTGCGCGAGGAGCAGGCGCTTGCCTCGCGGTTATTGGAGGACTGAAGCATGATTGTATTTCATGGCAGTAACGTAGCGGTTGAAAAACCTATGCTTATACCGCAAACTCGGTTTTTAGATTTCGGTAATGGGTTTTATACAACCGAAAATAAAACTCAGGCACTGTCTTTTGCTGATAAAGTCTTTCGCCGGAGGAAAGAGGGCGCTCCGATTGTCAGCGTTTATGATGTTGATGAAGCTGCTGCCTTTTCTGTCTGCTCTGTTATACGATTTAACGCGCCCGATGAGGCTTGGCTTGATTTTGTTTATGAACACAGAACTGGCCTGTTCAAAGGGACTGCATACGAGTTGATTTTCGGTGCGGTAGCAAACGATGATGTTTACGAAACTTTTACCCTGTATGCCACTGGCGCATTGGACAAAGAAGATACATTGAAACGTTTAAAGGTTAAACAGCTTTACAATCAACTGGTGTTCACTTCGGAACGGGCGCTTTCATTCTTGAAATTCAAATATATACTGGATAAGGAGGGCAAGTGATGGACGCGCAAAGATTTTCATCCCAGCTTTTCCTGATTACCCCGCAAATCATCGGGCAAATTGTTGAAAAGTATAATATTGATGAAGAACAAGCGACTGAAAAACTCTATACATCCAAACTGTATTCACAGTTAGAGGATGAGTTAACCAAACTGTGGCATTTAAGCCCTTTAGCCTTGTTTGAAATGTTTTGCGAAGAACAGGAAACAGGTGATATTACCTATCCGGAGGAGGCGTGATCTATGAGCAAAGAGGGAAAATTTCTTGTGTTCTGCCTTGAAATGTATAAGGCTGCAAAGCAAATGACCGGCAAACAAGTGATAGAGTTATTCAAGCAATATGACATCACAGATTATGTACTGTCCTGCTATGAAGCCCTGCACACCACAGGGACTAACTACATTGTCGAGGATATTGACCTGTTTATTGAAGCCAGGCAGCCCGTTTAGTAATTCCATGAAACAAAAACACACAGCAGCGTTATTCCATTTGAATTTTGAGGGTATCCATCCATTCATTGACGGGAACGGGCGCACTGGCAGGCTGATACTGAACCTTATGCTTATGCAATGTGGATATCCGCCGGTCAACGTAAAATTCGCAGACCGAAAAAGGTACTATGATTGTTTTGACAGCTACTACCGGGAGAGTAATTCAGCACCTATGGTTAGTATGGTCGATGAATATCTGAAAGAACGACTGGATCAATATTTGAACTTGCTTTCTTTCGCTTGTGCACGCTCCTTGGTCTGACCTGGTTTCCCGCCTATGGGAGGTTTGCGGGCATAATGCCCACTAATCTCAGCCCCTGCGGTGCAATGGTTTGCATACGATGGATAATATATACTCTTCCCATTCTTCAATCTCCGTTGTCTTTTTCTCAGGCTCATGAGAATTTTTGCAATATGTCGCTGTCCGTTCAGCGGACTTACACTATGAGATACCTTTCGTTCAAGACCGAGGCAGCACGGGAGAGGGACTTCGAGAAAATTATAGACAGGTTGAATAACAATCTGAAGCCGATGTAAGGTAAAAATTGGAGGCAAGGAAGTTTGAGTAACCAAACCTTTCAACGCGCACGCGCATTCATATACCGTAATTCCCGGCCGTTGGATATTGCCCGTTGGAAATACCATTTTGAGGGCGGCGGCAAGGATGCCGTGCTGACTGCGCTTGACGCTTACCAAAACGAGGACGGCGGTTTCGGCCATGCACTTGAGCCAGACTGCTGGAATCCGAACTCATCGCCCATTCAGACATGGACTGCAACGGAGATTCTGCGGGAGATTGATTTTACTGACAACGCACATCCGGTTATTACAGGGATTTTGCGGTATCTCAAAAATACGCAGGACTTCAATTCCCATTACTGGTATGCCAATGTCAAGACAAACAACGACTTTCCCCACGCACCGTGGTGGGGTTATTCCGAAAAATCCGAGCATCGTCTAAACAGCTACAATCCCACCGCCTGCCTTGCCGGATTCATCATACGTTTTGCAGATAAAAACAGCGGGATTTACAAAACCGGATGCAGTATCGCCAAAGAATCCTTTGATTTTTACATGGGGCAGGGTTTGCTAAACGACATGCACTCCGCACTATGTTATATCCGCTTGTTGCAATACTGCGAGGACGCAAAAGCAAACAACGTTTTCGACATTACCGCGTTGAAAGCGAAATTGCATGATCAAGTCAAACACAGCATCACCCAAAACACGGTCGAATGGGAAACAAGTTATATATGCAAGCCGTCGCAGTTTTTCAGCTCCAATGTCAGTGTATTCTATCTCGACAACAAAGGCATTGCTGATTACGAATGTGAGTACATAGCCAAAACTCAGCTTGCGGACGGTTCGTGGAACATCCCATGGGGATGGAACGCATATCCCGAAGAATGGGCTATGGCAAAAAACTGGTGGCAAGGTAATGGCGCAATTTTGAATATGATGTATTTACGAGGAATGGGGCGGTTGGAGGAATGATCCGCAAAGGATGATGAGACAGAGAACCGTCCCCTGTCTTAAAAAACCATATGGCCCAAAATGGGCCATATGGTTTTTTATCGGCGAGACAAGGGACGGTTCTCTGTCTTATGTCTGAGACA
>Ga0082212_10008135_pt1 | contig 13748 bp, 8 predicted proteins | sample TergutNt197P3_FD_71548 | JGI IMG/M metagenome (GOLD analysis project Ga0082212, IMG submission 71548) | Neocapritermes taracua P3 segment gut microbial communities from Petit-Saut dam, French Guiana - Nt197 P3 | ecosystem: Host-associated > Arthropoda: Insects > Digestive system > Gut ... | reverse complement strand
CGCTCCTTTATACCAGGGCTCTTTTTCCGCTTTCGGGAATTATTGGGGTGCTCCGAAGTCTTTCCAAACCTCGGGAAAACCCTTGCTCGCCTTTGGGCTCAACGATTAATTAAGACTGCTTTTATCCCACAAATCGGTCATTAGAGGCATGGACCCCGGCTTTCGCCGGGGTGACGGGGACGGCCAGAGGGTGTGCGGCTTTTGCCAAAGGCACCCCAGGGATGTCCGTCATTCCGGCGGAAGCCGGAATCCATCCAAATTTCTTTCACCTGAATCTTACGCTTGAAATCAACTCTAATACAACCTTAACCAGCTTATATCACAACGTATTACCTTAATGACTGCCAATAGAAACAACGTCTAATGACGGATTTGGGTTTATAATGATGTTGACTTTTAAGAACTCGTTTTCAAATTTTTGCCAGCCAGGTTTCATTTTTGGAGTCGCAGAAAATGAACCGTCAAGGATTATTTAACCGTTCCTCCATAATATTACAGAGCATCTGTTGGGCGGGGGATAAATTGATATCAGTTCGGCGGCGATCTGGGCCAGTTCTTCCGGGGTTGATTCAATCCGCCGTCCCAGGTAGGACGCAAGGGGGATTTCCTCGCCCAGACCGGCGATTTCCCATGAGTGGTTATGGGTCAAATTGCTGAGAGCTATGGCGCTGTAACGGCCGCAAAATTCCACGGCCACATCGCCCATGATCATCAGTTCTTCGGCCTCGAAGCCGCTGATGTCCGGGGCAGCCAAGCTTTCAAACTTATTCGGCTCGAAATGGCGGCGTTCCCCTGGGTAGACCCTGATTTTTCCTTCGGCTTCCAAGGCGGCGAGGGCTTCCTGGTGTCCGTGGGGAACAGGGCCGTGGGGGGCCTTGACGATTTTAGCCCCGGTTATGACCCGGCCCCGGTAATAGAAGGAAGTCACATCAGAAAAAACGGCGATTTTCAGGAGCTTGACGCCGCCAAGATCCAGATCTTTGGCTTGGGCGTAATGGATGACGTAATGGAAAGCGCTCTTGAGTCTGGCGTTTATCATTATGACCTCCTTCCCGGCCTGAATTGGCCGAAAGGTATGGGCTGGCTGGGCGGGATTAATTGCGCTTCAGCTTCCAAAGGCCTCCCTTCGTTTTAGTTTGGTCGGGGCGAGAGGATTTGAACCTCCGTCCCACTGCTCCCAAAGCAGTTGCGCTACCAGGCTGCGCCACGCCCCGACACCTAACGAAGAAGAGGCCACACCTGGCTTTGGCGCGGCCTCGTCAGGTCCGACCCCAAGCCGTCAAACCTCGTCAAAGCGGCCCGGATCATCAAGATAACGGACGATGCGGTTGCGGCCGTTCTTTTTGGCCCGGTAGAGGGCCCGGTCCATGGTGTCCAGAACCTCGGTGAGGGAAATAGCCCGGCCTTCGGCCCAAGGCAGGCTGATCATCCCTATGCTCACCGTCACCCTGAGTCCCGGGGCCAGCTTTTCCCACCGTTCCGGCTCGCAGATAAGCCGATGGAGGCGTTGGACCACGCCCAGCGCCGTTTCCGCGCCCGTTTCCGGCAAAAGCACCATGTATTCCTCGCCGCCCCAGCGGGACAGGGTGTCCACATCCCTGAGGGCCTGGCCGAAAACTTCCGCCCCCTGCCGCAGCACCTGATCGCCCACCAGGTGGCCGAAACGGTCGTTGATCTTCTTGAAGTGGTCAAAGTCTATCATCACCAGGGTCAGGGGCGAGCGATACCTCTCCATACGCCGGAACTCTTCGGCCAGCCGCTGGTCAAAGTAACGGCGGTTGTAGATGCCGGTCAGAGGGTCAGTCAGGGCCAGCTTTTCCAGTTTGCGGGTCTCGGCCGTGGTCTGCTCGAAAAGTATATGGCTGGCGTTGATGTCCTTGACGACCAGGAGCACGGCCGAGCCGTGGCTGCCGGCCTGAAAGAGCGAGGCTGAATATATGGAGTAAAACTTGGTTCCGCCGGCCTTTATGAAATAGCCCTCGCTCTGCTCCTGCACCGGGGGATGGGGGCCGAAAAAGTGGGCGAAAACGCTCGGCAGAGGGTTGTCGGGGGGGCAGAAATCAGGCAACGACAGGTTGGTTTCGTCCTGGTCCAGGAAATGAAACATGCGCTGGGCGCCATTGTTGAAATATATGACCCGGCCTTTACGGTCAAGCATCATCACCGCGTCAATGAGGCTTTCCAGGATATGTTCGAAATAGGCCTCCCGCCCGTCCAGAACGAGCCAGCCGGCCAGGGTGCCGCGGACATGTCCCGGCCGGTCCGGCTGGTCCGGCCGCCTTTCCGCCTGGTCCGGCGTCGGCTCGGGGTCCGGTTCGGAAGCCGAGGCCTTGTTGCGGATGCAGGAACTGATCGTGTTGAGGAACTCGGACAGGTTGAAGGGCTTGTCCATCACCATGTCCACCCGCCCGTTCCTATGGGCCTGCTCAACCACTTCATGTTCGCCGTGGCTGGTGATGAGGATGGTCGTCAGGTCCGGGATCTTGGCCTTGAGACGGTCAATCAAGCTCAAGCCGTCCATGTCCGGCATGACCCAGTCCACCACGGCCACGGCCGGCTTATGGTCGTCCAATGAACTCAGGACCTCGAGGGCGTTATGAAATATCTCCACCTCGAAGCCGGCCCGGTTCAAAGCGCCGGCCAGAACGCAGCCGATGACCGGGTCATCGTCCACCACCAGGATCTGAGGCCGGGGTTTGACCTCCCGATCACCCGGGCCATGACCCCCATACAGTCGGTCGTTGGCGTCGCTCATTGTGTTTTATGGCCTCCGGCCGCGTTGATCAAAAGGCTCATTTGACCTTGAACGTCTTTTTGATGTTATTCCAGGCGTTGCCCCTGGCCTCGTCGTAGCGCCGCAGATCACTGTCGCTTTTGGTTTGGGTGAACGAGGACAGGGCCTCGGCTTCAGCAATGAGATGATTGATAATTTCCATGATGGCGGCGATGAATTCCAGGTCGCCCGGGGCTATGGGCGGGCCGGATTGGTATTTCATAAGCTGGGCGTTGACGTTGCGCATATAGGTGATGGTCTCCCCGAGCATGGTCCGGACCAGGTCAGGGGGATAGCCCTCCTTGCTGCTGAGAACGTCGGCCAGCACCCCGATGTAGCCGTAGGCCTGCAGGACAAAACCGGCGCTGAAGGCTCCGATGGTGTTGAGGTGCAGGGTGTCCTTTTCCGCGTCCGTCCCCGGCGAGGCGGCCCCGCCGACCGCCTGCCCCAAGGCCGGGCCGGAACTTAGACAGAGGGCCGTGGCCAGGACGGCCAATAACAACTTTTTCCGCATGATTTCCCGCCGGAAAGGTCCGGCCTCTTCCGGCCGGACATATTTTAGCTAATTATAACACACTTCCCCGCCGCCAGCCAAGTCCGGCCCCCCCAGGATCCGGGGCGGCCGCCTCCCGCCCCAGGTCGCAATATATGGCTTGAAGCCCGGCTGAAACTACAGTATAATCAGTATATTTATTTGAAAATCGTCTTCTAGCCCCCCTGACCGGATGGACGACATGGTTCCGCACGCGCCCAAAAATCTAAAAATCACCATCATGGTCTATTTCATCTTGGCCAACATCGCCATGAGCCTGGTGGCCTTCGGGAGCGCGACCTACAACTTTTACTGGCAGATATGGGATACGGCCCTGGAGAACCTCCAGACTTCGGCCGGCTACCAGGCCACAGGCATCTCCGAATGGCTGCGGCTTACGGTCACGGCCGTTGGCCGCTATTCCCGGAGCGACTCCGGCCGCCAGAACCTGGCGCTCTATTACGACGGCCGCCTGGACCGGGCTTCCCTGGCCAAAAATAACCTGGAACTCTTCACCCGCCTGACCGAAACCGACTCCGACCTCAAAGGCCTGACCCGCCTTGACCTTGACGGCCGGGAGATTTTCTCCCTGGGAGAGGCCATTGACGCCCGGCCGCCCCTGCCCGCGGACCAGGTCCAGCCCCTTTTAAGCCTCTTGGCCCGGGATCAAGACGGCCCCCCGCTTATGCTTTTGTCCTCGCCCATTATGAGCCGGGCCGGGCAAAGGCTGGGGTTGGACCTCTTATCCATGGACACGGCCCCCCTGACCCGGCTGACCGAACAGGGACACCGATTCCACTTTCCCACCCGCATCTATCTTCTGGGCCGGGAATTACAGGGCGGTTTTTTGATTTTAAGCGCCCCCGCCGACGCCGGCTGGAGCCAGCCTCAGGATATCCAAGCGGTCATGGCCCTGGCCGAGAAGGACGGCCGCTCCAACCTGGCCATCCGCCAGGACGGTCAGGCTTACGGGGTGAGCCTGGTGGACGGGACCGATTGGTGGTTGATCATCGCCGCGGCCGAAGCCGATCTTTACGCCCCGGTGACCCTGCAACTGAAGAGAACCACCCAGATCTTCCTCCTGTTCTTCGCCATCGCCCTCCTCGGTATGTGGTTCTTCGCCCTCAATCCCCTGACCTTTGAAGTGGGCAAGGCCACCGAGGCCCTGGAAGAGGAAGTGGAAGAGGCCGCCGACCGGCTGCGGACGGAAGCCGAAGGCCGCAAAAAGACCGAATCCAAGCTGGCGGTGGCCACCCATCGGGCCATGCTGGCCAAGCAGGCCAAAAGCCATTTCCTCATCAACCTCAGCCACGAAATAAGAACCCCCATGAACGCGGTCATCGGCATGACCGACCTGGCCCTCTTCACCGAGCTGTCCCCCGAACAGCGATCCTACCTCACCGAGGTCAAGAAGGCGGCCGCCGTCCTCCTGGAGCAGATCAACGACCTGTTGGACCTCTCCAAGCTGGAAGACGGGCTGATAGTCACTGAAAGCCGCAGGTTCAACCTCCTGGATCTCCTGGCCCGCCTGGCCCAGGTCTTTGCGACCTCCGGCCGCGAAAAAAACCTGACCTTCCACTGGCGGCTGGAGGAGAAGATCGGCGTCTGGCGGCTGGGGGACGCCTTAAGGCTCCGGCAGATCTTGAATTTTCTCCTGGACAACGCCTTCAAATTCACCGCCCAAGGCGGCGTGGAACTGACGATCCGCCAGGCCGGGGTCGGAGCCAAGATCGACCGCCTGGAGTTCCTGGTCCAGGACAGCGGCATCGGTATTGAGCCGGAACGCCTGGAAACCATCTTCGACCCCTTCAGCCGGGCCGACAGTTCCCTGACCCGGGCCACCGGCGGTTCGGGCCTGGGGTTGACCATCACCAAGCGGCTGGTGGAACTCATGGGCGGGACCCTGAGCGTGGATTCCAAACCCGGCCAGGGCAGCCTGTTCACCGTGTCCCTTGATCTGCCTCTGGCGCCGGCTCCGACCCTTGAGGCCGGCGGCCGGATCGGGGAAAACCTCCTGACCGAGGAGGAACTCAAGGGCCGTCTGGCCGTCCTGGCCGATGCCAACGAAATCAACCGCACTATCCTGAAAGGCTATCTGGTCCGGTGGGGCCTGGAGACCCAGACCTTCGACAGCGCCGCGGCCGCCCTGGACTTTTTGAAAGGCCGGCCCGAGGTCAAGCCGGATGTCTTCCTCCTGGACGGCCTGATGCCGGGCCAGTCTCTGGAAGGGTTCCTGGATCGTCTGCTTCTGGAACGCCCCCGGACCCCGTTGATCTTTCTGGCTCCGGCCGATTCCGGGCCTCGGAGCGATCTCGACAAGCGGAGCGACCTCCACGTCACCTTTCTGGACCTGCCCGTAAACCCCGAAGCCCTGAACATGTGTCTCCGCTCCATCCTGGCCGAGACCGTTGACCGGAAGACCCGGGCCGGAACCGGAGACTCCCCGAAAAAAGCCGGCGACCTGTTGACTAAAACGGAAAATCCGCGCAAAATACTGGTGGTCGACGACAACCAGCTCAACCAGAGGCTGGCCGCCACTCTTTTGACCAAAAGGGGGCACAACACCTCTGTGGCCGCCGACGGGCAGGAGGCGTTGACGGCCATAGCCGACGGCGATTTTGACGTGGTGCTTATGGATATCCAGATGCCGGTCATGGACGGCCTGACGGCTGTCCGGCTCATAAGGGCCGAACCGGAAAAATACGGCCCGGAGTTGCCGGTGGTGGCCATGACCGCCCACGCCCTGCCGGGCGACCAGGAAACTTTCCTCAACGCCGGCATGTCCGGCTATGTGTCCAAACCATTCAAACCTCAGGATCTGATAGCCGCCGTGGAACAACAGTTCCATAGGCGAGACCATAACAGCGACAATGGAGGCGAAAGCGTGGCCCTGGAATTGAATAGAGCCGCCATCCTGGAAAACTTCATGGATGACGAGGAACTTTTGTTTGAAAGCATCGACCTGTTTCTGGATCGCATCGCCACCCGCATGGTCGAACTGAAGAAGGCCGTGGGGGACAAGAATCCGGACACTTTCATGCCCGAGGCCCACACCATAAAGGGCATGATCGGCATCTTTTCCACCGCCGGCGCTTTTGAAGGCGCCAAAAAGCTGGAATTGAAGGGCCGCGAAAAAGTGACCGACGGGATCGACGAGGACCTTAAGGCCCTGGAGAATGAAGTCGACCTCCTGGTCGCGGCCCTGCGCACCTGGCGCTCGGAATAGCCCGCCCTAAACCAGTGCCGCGTCCCCGGGAGCCTGTAAACCGCGATACTGGACCAGACTCCGGCCCCGGGGGCCGGGAGACCGCGCCGCCCCTGACGGCCCAGGTGGCGGTGGCCGCCCGGGTGGCGGGGCTTTTCAGCTACCTTGTGCCTCCGGAACTGGCCGGGACCGCCCAAGTGGGCCAGGCCGTCCTGGCGCCCTTGGGCGCCCGTCCGGTTGTGGGCTATATCCTGGCCCTGAGCCGGACGCCGCCCTTGGCCCGGCTCAAGCCCATCCTGGAAATCATCGGCCCGGAACCGCTCTTCGGCCCCGGCCTCTCCCGCCTCATCCATTTCATCGCCCGCTACTACCACTACCCGCCCGGGCAGGCGGCCCGGGAGATCCTGCCCGGCGGCCTGGCCCCGGCCCTGACCCGGGTCCTTAAGCCCGTGGAAACCGCGGCTTTTCCTCTCCTGGGCGCCGAAGCCGAACTCCTGGCCCGCCTCGGGCGGGCCGGGGCCGAGGGCCTGGATATGAAAAACCTCTCCGCCGAGGGCCTGGACCAGGCCGTCCGCCGCCTGACCGTCTCCGGCCAGGCCCGGACGGGCTGGCGCCTGGACCTCAAAGCCGCCGGGATCCGGACCGAATGGTGGCTGGCCCCGGCCGAACAGCCGCCGGCTGGACAGCCACCGGCCAAACCCAAGCGGCTGGGCCCCAAGGAAGAGGCTCTCTGGCGCCTGGCCCGGGAGGGCCCGGCCAAGCCCCTGAGCTATTTCGCCCACTATATCCCCAACCCCCTGCCCCAGGCCCGGAGCCTGGCGGCCAAGGGCCTCGTCGCGCTTTCAGCCCGGGAAGTGTTCCGCGACGACCCGGACCGGGCCCTGGCTCCGGCCGACCCCGGGCCGCCCCTCGACCTGACACCCCAGCAGAGCCGGGCCCTGGCCGCCTTGGAGACCGCCCTGGCCGGCGGCCGGGGCGGGAATTTCCTGCTCTTCGGGGTCACCGGCAGCGGCAAGACCGAAGTCTATCTTCGGGCCGCGGCCGCGGCCCTGGCCGCCGGCCGCGGGGTTCTGTGGCTGACCCCGGAGATCGGCCTGACCCTGGGCCTGGAAAGGCTCTTGAAAAGCCGTCTGGGCGAGGGGCGGGTGGCGGTGCTCCATTCCGGCCTTTCGGCGGCCCAGCGGCATGACCAGTGGCGGCGCATCCGCCGGGGCCTGGCCCCGGTGGTCCTGGGGGCCCGGAGCGCCGTCTTCGCCCCCCTGGAAAACCTCGGCCTGGTGGTGGTGGACGAGGAACACGACCCGGCCTACAAGCAGGACGACGGCCTGCGCTATAACGGCCGGGACCTGGCCCTCTGGCGGGCCAGGCAGGCTTCGGCCGTCCTGGTCCTGGGCTCGGCCACCCCTTCTTTTGAAAGCTACCAGGCGGCCTTGGGCGGCCGGCTGACCCTTCTGGAAATGAGCGAGCGCCCGGGCGCCGCCGTCCTGCCCCGGGTGATCATCGTCGATCAACGGGCGGAGCCGGCCCGGGGCCGGCGGGCCCTGAGCCCGGACCTGGACCGGGCCCTGACCGAGACTCTGGACCGGGGCGAGCAGGTCCTCCTGTTCCTCAACCGCCGGGGCCTGGCCAGCCTGCCGCTATGCCTCAAATGCGGCCAGGTCCTGGAATGTCCCCATTGCAGCCGATCCCTGACCCTCCACGGCGCCAGGCGGCCGGAGACGGCTGAGGCCGGCCACGCCGTTCTGGACCGGGGCGAGACCCTGGTCTGCCACGCCTGCGGCTACCGGGCCGATCCGCCCTCGGGCTGCCCCCACTGCCTGGCCCCCCTGGTCCGCTATTTCGGCGTGGGGACGGAAAAACTCCTGAAAATAGCCTCCGAAGCCTGGCCCCAGGTCCGGGGCGCCCGTCTGGACACTGATTCCACCCGGCCCAAGGGCGCCCTGAAAACCATCCTGGGCGGCTTTGCCCGGGGCGAGTTCAACCTCCTGGTGGGCACCCAGATGGCGGCCAAGGGCCACGACTTCCCCAACCTGACCCTGGTGGGCGTGGTGGACGCCGACCTGGGCCTCAATCTCCCCGACTTCCGGGCCGCGGAACGCACTTTTCAACTTTTGACCCAGGTGGCCGGCCGGGCCGGCCGGGGCGCGGTCCCGGGCACGGTGATCATCCAGACCTTAAACCCCCGCCACCCCGCGCTCCGGGCCGCGGCGGCCCACGACTACCGGGCTTTTTTCCAGTCCGAGATAGAGGCCCGGCGCGAGTTGGGCTACCCCCCCTTCAGCCGCCTGGCCCTTATCCGTTTCAGCGGGCCGGAAGCCCCGGCGGTGGAGGCGGCGGCCGAGGCGGCCGCCGAGGCCGGCCGCCGCCTGGACACCGGGCCGGACCTGGAGATCCTGGGCCCGGCCCCGGCCCCCCTGGCCCGCCTGAGGGAGCAATATCGTTTCCAAATCCTCATCCGGGGGGCCACGGCCGAGGCCCGGCGCCGTTTTCTGGCCGCCTGGCTGCCCCTGGCCGAAAAAGCGGCCCCGGCCGGCCTCAAACTCACGGCCGACATCGACCCCTATCATTTTTTATAAAAATTGCGGCGGGCTCTTGGAAGAGCCCGCCGCGGTCTTGGTCCAATTGACGATAGCCGGTCCGTAATTATTATGAGCAACGGCCGGCCTTTGGGCCGGAATCCAGAACCGAAGCCGCCTGACTTAAGTCACCATGAGCCAGCCGTTTTCGAAGCCGCGCAACCGGTCCATGTGCAGGGCCAGCCGATAATATTCGGCGGACCGGGCGGGCCGGCCGCTTAAGCGGTCGAGGGTGGCCTCCTTCAGGTTTTCCAACTGAAGGTCAAGCTGACTGAACCGGGGCGAGGCGATCTGACGCGACTGCCAGGCATCGGTCATCAGGCGGAGGATCTGGTTGAGGTAGGCGATACCGGCCGGTTCCGGGAACCGGACGGCGCCTTCGTCTCCCTGGGAACCCGTGCGGTGTGCCCGGGACAGACGCCTGACTGAATCCAGCAGGCGTCCCAAGGTTCCCCCCAAGCTTCCGGCCGCATAGCAGACCGTTAGCTGGCGTTTGAGACCCATTTATTCCTCCATGAAATGGCTTCCCTGGGGCCTGAAAAGGCTCCGGGAGTCTCTGGTGCTTCCTTGCCTATTGACGCGGATCCAGGCCCAAAAAGGCGTGATCCGCCGTCACCTCCTCTCCCCGGTCGATGTCCCGGCGGCTTTATTTAGCCGGTGGACGAAGGCCGCCGCCGCCCGCCTTGGCGTCCCGCTTTCCAAGGCGGACGGCGGCTCCGGCCAGGCGCCTCTCCCGCGCCCGCCGGCTGATTTTTATTGACCCTGAACGGAAACAGGGCAATCTGGAATTCTTATCGGCCGGATCAACGAGATAAGTAAAAGATTTAATTGCTAAAAAATACTGGAGGTCTGTCTGGCGGAGAACTGAAATAAAACTAGGGAAGCGTGGCTAGCTTAAGAACCCGCACCTCGGCCGGGGTCAGGGGCCGCATCTGGGCCGGCCGGAGGCGGCCCAAGTCCAAACCGGCGTAGCTGACGCGCTTTAATTTCAGCACCGGGTGGCCGATGGCCGAGCACATGCGCTTGACCTGGCGCCGCCGTCCTTCGGTCAGGGTCAGGCTGAGCCAGGCCCGGGCTCCGGCCGTGCCCTCCCGGGCGGTTTTTAAAATCTCGGCCCCGGCCGGGGCGGCCGGGCGATCGCCCAGGCAAAGCCGGCCGTCCCGCAGCCTGGCCAGGTCCGCCTCGTCGGGCAGGCCCTCCACCTTGACCCGGTAAACCTTGGGCACCATCGAGGAGGGATGCATCAGGCGCCGGGCCAGGGGGCCGTCGTTGGTCAGGATCAACAGGCCCTCCACATCCATGTCCAAGCGCCCGACCGGAAAAACCCGGGCCGGGAGGTCCGCCAGATAAGGCCGGATGGTGGGCCGGCCCCGGGGATCGTCCAGGGTGGTCAGGCAACCGGCCGGCTTGTGGAACATGTAATAGACGAATTTTTCCGGCGGGCCCAAGGGGCGGCCGTCAACCAGGATCACCGCCCGGGCCGGGTCCGCCTTCCCGCCCGGCTCCACCGCGGCCCGGCCGTCGACCGTGACCCGGCCCTCGGCCATGAGGCGCTCGGCCCGCCGCCGGGAACACAGGCCGGCCCCGCTGATGAGCTTTGAAAGCCGCTCCTCAACGCCGGGGGGTTCCGCGGCCACGGCCGTTAGTCCTCGGCGCCGCCGTCGGGGCCGGCCGGTTCGGCCTCGGCCTCCTCATCGGCCTCGCCCACCGGGGCCACGGCCACCACGAACTCCCCTTCGCCGATGCCGATGAGCTTGACCCCGCCGGTGTTGCGGTGCCTTAAACTGACCTCGCTGACCTTGAACATGATCAGGCGGCCGGTGTTGGTGATGAGCATGAGGCGGTCGTCCTCGGTCACCTTCAGGACGCCCGCCACCTGGCCGTTGCGGGGGGTGGTCTTGATGGTGATGGTGCCCATGCCCCCCCGGGCCTGAAGGTTGTATTCGGCGGCCGGGGTGCGCTTGCCGAAACCCTTTTCCGTAACGCTCAAAAGAACTTCGCTGCGGTCGGCCGAAATGACCTCCAGGCCCACCAGGCGGTCCTTGGAGCCCAGGCTGAGGCCCTTGACCCCGGCCGCCTGGCGGCCCATGGCCCGGACCTCGGTCTCCTTAAAGCAGATGGCCTTGCCCCCCCGGCTGGAGAGGACCACCGCGCTGCGGCCGTCAGTCAGGGCGGCCGAGACCAACTCGTCGTCCTCGCCCACGATTATGGCCGTGACCCCCAGGCGGCGGGGGTTCTGGAAGGATGAAAGGCCCACCCGCTTGACCACGCCCCTGGCCGTGGCCATGACCACATAGCGCTCCGGCTCGTTGAGGTCCTTGACCGCCAGCACCGTGGCCACCTTTTCGTTTTCGGCCAGTTCAATGAGATTGACCACGGCCTTGCCCTTGGAGACGCGCCCGGCCTGGGGCACCTCGTGGACCTTCAGCCAGTGGAGCCGGCCCCGGCTGGTCAGGAACAACAGATAGTTGTGGGTGGAGGCGATGTAAAGGCGCTCCACGAAATCGTCTTCCTTGGTCCGGGCCGCGGTGACCCCCCGGCCCCCCCGCCTCTGGGAGCGGTAGAGGTTAACGGGGCTGCGCTTGATGTAGCCGCCGTGGCTGATGGTCACCACCATGTCCTCGTCGACGATGAAATCCTCGGGGTTGTAGTCGCCGGGCCGGACATCGGTGATCTGGGTGAGCCGGCCGTCGCCGTATTCGGCCTTGAGGGCCAGGGTCTCCTCCTTGATGATGTCCAACAGCAGCTTCTCGGAACCCAGAACGGCCCGGTAGTGGTCTATGGCCCGCCCCAGATTCACCCGCTCGTCCGTCAGGCCCTGGCGTTCCAACTGGGTCAGCCTCTGGAGCCTTAGGTCCAGGATGGCCTGGGCCTGGATCTCGGTGAAGGCGAAGCTCTCCATGAGGCCGCCCCTGGCCTCGCCCGGCGTGCGGCTGGCCCGGATAAGGGCGATTATCTCGTCCAAAATATCCAGGGCCCGCAGAAGCCCGTCCAGGATATGGGCCCGGGCCTCGGCCTTCTCCAAATCGAAGGCGGTGCGCCGCCGCACCACCTCCCGGCGATGGGTCAAAAACTCGCTCAAGGCCTCCTTGAGGTTCAACAGGCGCGGGGTCTGGCCCACCACGGCCAGCATGATGATGCCGAAACTGGTCTCCAACTGGGTCTGGCGGTAGAGCTGGTTCAGAATGGTTTCGGCCGAATCGCGGTGGGAACTCTTAAGGTCCAGCACCACCCTCAGGCCGCCCTCGCTGTTGGTCTCGTCGCGGACTTCGGCCACCCCCTCCAGCTTTTTTTCACGGATCAGGAGGTCTATGTCCTCCACCAGCTTGGCCTTGTTCACCTGGTAGGGGATCTCGGTGATGACCAGGGCCTTGGGGTTTTCCCGGGCGTCGGTTTCGACCATGGCCCGGGCCCGGAGGCGGATAAGGCCCCGGCCCGTGCGGTAGGCCTCGCGGAGGCCCTCGCGGCCCAGGATGAAGCCGCCGGTGGGGAAATCCGGCCCGGGGATGTGGGCCATCAATTCCTCCACGGTAATGGCCGGGTCGTCGATCAGGGCGACCAGGCCGGCGGCCACCTCCCCCAGGTTGTGGGGGGGGATGTTGGTGGCCATGCCCACGGCTATGCCGGCCGAGCCGTTGACCAACAGGCCCGGGACCCGGGCGGGGAAGACCGAGGGCTCCTCCAGGGTGCCGTCGTAGTTGGGCAGGAAGTCCACGGTGTTCTTTTCCAGGTCGGCCAGGAACTCGTGGGCCAGCTTGGCCAGGCGGACTTCGGTATAGCGCTGGGCCGCCGCCTTGTCCCCGTCAATGGAGCCGAAATTGCCCTGGCCGTCCACCAGGGGATAACGCAGGGCGAAATCCTGGGCCAGGCGCACCAGGGCCTCATAGACGGCCAGATCGCCGTGGGGGTGGTATTTACCCAGGACATCGCCCACCACCCGGGCGGATTTCTTGTGGGGCCGGTTGTAGTCGTTGCCCAGGTCGTTCATGGCGAAGAGAATGCGCCGATGGACGGGCTTAAGGCCGTCCCGGGCGTCGGGCAGGGCCCGGCCGATGATGACGCTCATGGCGTAATCAAGGTAGGAGGCCTTTATTTCATCCTCTATATTGACGGGTTCCACCCGCATCTGATCAATAAGCTCCATGCTCCGACCTTCCGGGGGCCGCCGCCCCCCTATATTTTGGGTTAATGTTACATTATACCCCAAGCCAGGCGAATTGCCCAAATTTTTTTAGCCCCAAACCCCGGCCTAAGGCCGGTGCGCCCCGCCCTCTGGACTTTTAAGGCCGGCCGCGCTAAAATAGCTGAATTCAGTTTCAATCCGTCCCCAATTCTTAATCACGTCCGGCCTCCCCAAAGGCCGCAAAACTTCCTTAAGGAGTCGCAAAATGGCCAAATCCCTTTACTTCGCGGCCGTGGGCCAGGTGCCCGGCAAAAACGCGGCGGTCACGGCCGTTATAGCCAAGGCCCCCAAGCAATCAGTCGCCTATTTCAAAACCGTCGCCCTGGGACCGGACGACCCCGGGGTCAAGGCGGGTATGGCCGCGGCCGGCCTGTCCGGCGCCCCGGCCGACTACTACGGCCTGACCCAGAAAGAAGCCTTCGACCTCTTGGCCAAGGGCCAGACTTCGGCCATTATGGACGCGGTGTTCCAGAAATATA
>Ga0082212_10008134_pt1 | contig 13749 bp, 11 predicted proteins | sample TergutNt197P3_FD_71548 | JGI IMG/M metagenome (GOLD analysis project Ga0082212, IMG submission 71548) | Neocapritermes taracua P3 segment gut microbial communities from Petit-Saut dam, French Guiana - Nt197 P3 | ecosystem: Host-associated > Arthropoda: Insects > Digestive system > Gut ... | reverse complement strand
AGTTCATGCCTATTAAGCCATCAGGCACCTTAAGGGAGTCCATAAGCAATAAGGCCATTAGCCCCGTAGAAATTATCACTATTATGGCTGTTATAAACAAATAGCCGAATTTTCTGCTCTTTTTTGCGCTGACAACAGTTTTGGGGCTGCTTGTGGATGCTGCTTTGTTTTCAGCGTTGACAAGCGCCCTTGGCTCCTCGCCATTCTCCTCAGAATAGGATGGCTCGATTTCAACGTCCGGGTTGTCAAGAAAAGCCCTTAGATCGCTTATAAGCTCATTGGCGTTCTGGTATCGGTCGTCGGCTTTTCGCCTGGTAAGGTTTAGTACTATTTGCGCCATGTTTGGCGGGATGTTCTGGTTCACAAACGAAGGATCCGGAACCTTGTTTTGCACGTGCTTTAGCGCAACTGCCACAGGGGTGTCGGCGTCATACGGAAGCTCGCCTGTAAGCATCTCATACATCAGGATGCCCAGAGAGTACAGATCGCTTCTTGCATCAAGAAAGCCGCCCCTGGCCTGTTCCGGTGAAATATAGTGCACGCTGCCCAAAGCTTCGTCAGTGGCTGTTACCGTTGAGGAAGTGATGGCGCGCGCAATGCCGAAGTCAGCGACTTTTGGCGTCTTGGTTGACGTAAGCAGTATATTGTGGGGCTTTATGTCCCTATGTATAATGTTGTTTTGGTGGGCATGCGCCAGCGCATTGGCTATTGGCAAGGCCATTTCCGCTGTTTCATATGCGCTGAGGCTCTTTTTTGACTTTATATACGCCTTAAGTGTGCTGCCATCAATAAACTCCATAACAATGAAGTATATTCCGCCTTCTGATCCAACATCAAAAACGCTAACTATGTTCGGGTGAGTTAGCTTGGCGTCTGATTGCGCTTCCCGCAAAAATTTCTTTAAAAACCCTTCGTTCTCCATGAACTCGCTTTTTAGGACCTTAATGGCAACAAATCGGTTTAAGCGTATGTCTTTGGCTTTATACACCATTGCCATGCCGCCCTGGCCAACGAGTTCAATGATCTCGTACTTGTCTTCAAGCACTTTTCCGATCATAGTGCCACTCATTCATCAGCCTCCATCTCAGCGATCACGACAGTGATATTGTCTGTGCCTCCATTCTCGTTGGCGGCATCGACAAGCATGTCAACCGCATCGCAAATGGGATGGGTCTTTACAATTTCGAGTATCTCATCTGTCTTTACCATGTTCGTAAGGCCGTCGCTGCAAAGCAGCAGCTTGTCATTGTTAGAAAGAATTATGGTAAAGCAGTCAATTTCTATGTCTTCATCAGTTCCCAGCGCTCTGGTTATCACGTTCTTGCGAGGATGGTTCTCTGCTTCCTGGCGTGTTAACTGGCCTTGGTCAATTAAAAACTGCACTAAAGAATGGTCTTTAGTGATTTGGGTTATGCTTTCGTTTATAAGGTAAGCCCTGCTGTCGCCAACATGGTATATGTTGGCAATCTTTCCGTCAGCAACGCACAAAGTCAAAGTCGTTCCCATTCCGGCATAATGGTCGGAAAACTCAGCTTCATCGTGTATTTTTTTGTTTATTTCTAAAATAAGGGACTCAACATGCTCAGGCCTTTCCATGAAGTCGGCTGTTGGGCTTTCAGAAAAGTATTCATCTATGTTGTCTGCTGCTATCTTGCTTGCGACTTCGCCTGCATTATGGCCTCCCATGCCGTCTGCAACAGCAATAATCGTCTGCGCTGCCTTATTAAGGCAAATGAAGCAGTCTTGGTTTATAATGCGCTGTTTGCCTATATGTGTTTTACCGATTGCCCGCATAAAACCTCCCTAGGATCTTTGGCTGAAGCCAGACAGCTGCCCGCAGGCAGCATTAATGCTGCTTCCAAGATTTCGCCGAACAGTATGGGGAATGCTTAAGTTTTCCAGTTTGCGGGAGAATGAAGCCACTGCTTGCCCCGAATTGCGGCGAAATGAGCCCGTGGACTCATTTATATCGATGAGGTTAACTAAGCAGCTTACTGCGCTTGTAATCTGCTTAAGCTCTTTAGCGCACGCTATGGTGTCATTTAGGCCTTCGATTACACTGTATTCAAAGGTTATTCTCCTGCCGCTCGCTTTCGCAAAACTCTCTGCAGCGCTGAGAAGCATTGGCAGCGGATACGCTTTCTCAACCGGCATGAGCCTCTCGCGCATGCTGTGAAATGGGGCATGCAGAGAAATTGCCAAATTTACAAAAAGCTTGTCCTTTGCCATTTGCTCTATGCCAGGCACTATGCCGCATGTTGACAGTGTGATGCGGCGTTTTGAATACCCGTAATCATCGCTTGTCAGCTTGTCAATAAATTTCTTTGTCTGGCTATAATTGTCAAGTGGCTCGCCGCTTCCCATAAGAACAATGTTTTTTATTCGCTCTTCGCTGCCGCGCTGCGCCAGGAGAGCCTGAGAGAGCATTTCATCCCATGTGAGGTTCCTGAGCAGCCCATTTCTGGCAGATTCGCAAAAAACGCACCGCATTCGGCAGCCGGCTTGCGTTGACACGCACAAAGCGCTGCCATATTGGTATTTCAAGTTAACACTTTCAATTATTATATCATCATAACACAAATATAAGTATTTTTTTGCCCCAGTTTTGCTGTCGCCAATTATCGAATCAATATCCAGTGAAAATGATCTGAATTTGGATGAGAGCGCATCGCGCAGCGCTAAAGGCAGGTTTTCCATCTCATCGATCTGCGCGCCTTTGGCGAGCCATAAGACGGCCTGGTTTGCCCTATACGCCGGCTGTGCGTGATCTTTCATGATTTTTAGCAGCTCATCGCGATCCAGCGATACAAGGCTTGTCCTGTTTTCCAATTGTTTCTCCCAGCTATGCTAGCTGCTTCTTGCCACGGGCACAGGCAATAGCAGCGCTTATGTATATTATAGCGCAGCCAAAACCGCATTCAATTTTGCATTAATAAAAGCTTAACTCAAGTAGGAACCTTCTCTAATAGGCACATAAAGAAGCCATCGCACCCGTCTTTGGCAGGATTTAGCAGCAGCATGCCTTCTTTCATTTCCTCGTGCGGCGCTTGCAGATCAAACGGCAAAGTTATTTGCGCTGTGCGCACATTCGGGGCCTGTGAAAGAAAGCTTTGCACAATCCCTTCATTCTCAGCCTTGGAAAGCGTGCATGTAGAGTACAGGAGCCTGCCTGCCGGCTTAAGGTAATCAAATGAATTTTTCAATATGCTTGATTGCAGCTCAATAAGCGGCTGCTGCTTTTCCTTTGTAAAGCTGTGCGCTATTTCCGGCTTTCTCGCTATTACGCCAAGCCCGGTGCAGGGAACATCGCATATCACCTTACTGTAGCTCTCTTGCTCCCGGCACGGCGCTGCTGCGTCCCTTCTCAGCGTTTTAACATTTATTCCGAGCTGCTTGGAGTTGCGGTAAAGCATGTCAAGCCTGTCTGAATTTATGTCGGATGAATACACTTTCGGGCCGTTGCCGAGCAGGTAGGCCCCAAAGCTTTTTGCTCCGGGCGCTGCGCACACGTCAATGATGCTGTCCCGTGGCTGGGGGCCAAGGGCATATGTGGAGATCGCGCCTGAAAGGTCTTGAACAAAAAAATGCCCTTGCTTAAATAAATCGCTCTTAAACAGCCTTTGGCCTGAGCTTACCTGCAAAGTCCCGGGAGCATATGTTTCATATGCGGATATGCCTATATCAGAAAGCGCGTTTATAAGCTGCCTTGGAGTTGTTTTTAAAGTGTTTGCCCTGATAAACAGGGTTGGCGGCTCTTGCAGCTTGATGCCAAGCGCCTCTACATCGGGCTTTGCCATATAGGCTCGAAATTCCCTGTAAAGCTCAGGGCTTATTCCATAGTCATAAAAGAGCCGCCCCTCATAAGAAGCCTCCGGCTGGCGAAGCTCTGCCCTGTTTCTTGCGCAGTTTCTGAGGATGGCGTTAGTATATGAGGCTATTGAATTTGTTATAAAAGTTTTTGCGATATTTACAGCGTCATTAACTATTGCATAATCAGGCGTCTTATCCAAAAAGAGCATTTGGTAAATGCCCATTGACACGGCAATCTTTGCATACGGGTTTTCCTGGGCGTTTTTTTGGCGCGAGAGCGACAGGATTGCCTTGTCAATCTTATTGGCTTTCTTAATCGTGCCGTAAACGATCTGCGAAGCCAGCCTTGCATCAGCATTTGAGGCGATATTTCTTGTATGGCGGTCTATAGCCTGGTTGCTAAATGCGCCTTGCGTGTAAATCTCGCATAGCGCCTTGTATGCAGCGAGCCGGGCAGGCGAAATTTTCATCGCCTGGCCTTCCTGTTGTTTGACATCGCAAGCAGCCTTGCCAGCTGGGCTATTGCAGTGATCGCAGCGGCCAGGTAAGTCAGGGCAGCAGCGCTGAGCATGTTTGAAATGCCCTTGTCTTCGCCGCCGGAAACAGCGCCAATCCTTACCAGCTCTTTTTTCGCCCTTGCTGAAGCGTTGTACTCAACAGGCAGCGTTATTAGCTGGAATGCCACTACGGCGCAAAAGAACAAAACGCCTATCAGCATGAGGCCCTGAATGCTAAAAAGCATTCCCAGCATTATAAAAGCATACGAAAGGCTATTGCCAAAGTTCGCATAGGACACCAGGGCGCTGCGAAGCTGCAGGAAAGCGTAAGCATCGTGGTGCTGAAGCGCGTGGCCGCATTCATGGGCAGCTATTGCAACGCTTGCAACGCTTTGCTTATTCATTACATCAGGCGAGAGCCTCAGCGTTTTTGATGTCGGGTCATAGTGGTCGCCAAGCTTGCGGCCCGTCTGTTCAATGTGCACGTCATGTATGCCGTTTGCGGCCAGGATGCGCGATGCAGCTTCGTGCCCGCTCATCGGCATGCGCATTGCCTGCCGCTGGTATTTGCTGTATGCTGACTGCACCCTGATTTGTGCAAAAATCGATATGATCATTGCAGGCACCATCAAGGCCAGATAGTAAAATTCAGCGTCATAGCTATTATTCAAATCATCACTCTATCTGCTTTTTTGCAGACAGCCTCTCTTTACATTGTATTGTTTGTGTTTTGCAAAAACTTGTGCCTTGCCCCGCTGAAAAACTCCTTGCCGCTGAGCTCGCGCTTTCCTTGCGCTTTTACGCTTCCAATGCTTAACGCGCCTCCGCCGCATGCTATGAGCAGCGCTTGGCCTTGCGTTCCGAGCATTTCGCCGTCAGCGCCCGCAACGCCGCCACTGGCAGCTATATGCGAGCCATACAGGCTTATGCGCTTTCCATCAAGCAGCGCGTATGCGCCCGGATCTCTGTCAAGGCCCCTGATGCGGTTGTGGGTTTGGCTTAAGCCTTCGCAAAAGCCGACGAAGCGCTCATGCTTTTGGATTTTTTCGGCGTACACTGCTTTAGAGCCATCCTGCAAGGTTCGGCTGCGGTGCAAAGCCGCATAATTATTGATTGTTTCGCACACTGCATCTGCGCCGAGAAGCGACAGCTCGCTGCCAAGGCTGCTGGCTGTATCGTCCTCGCCAATCGGCATGCTTGCAGTATATAGGATGGCGCCTGTGTCAAGGCCTTTTTCAAGCTGCATTATTGTTATGCCGGTTGAAGCCTCTGCATTCATTATTGCTCTGTGTATCGGGGCGGCCCCCCGGTACTTTGGCAGCAAAGAGGCGTGTATATTTATGGCTCCCAGCTTAAATGCGCCTATAACAGGCAATGAAAGCATCTGGCCGTACGCGCAGACAACAGCGAGATCGCAATCAAGCGAGGCCAGCTCGGCTGCTGACTCTTTTATGGACTCAGGCTGAAGCACGCTTATGCCAAGCGAGAGCGCCTCAGCTGTAACAGGCCCTATTTGAGTTTTTAAGCCCCTTCGCGATGAAGGCCTGTCTGGCTGTGCAACCACCGCGCAAATTTCAAACCCGCTGGCTGCGAGTGCCTTTAAGGGAGCAACTGCAAAGCTTGAAGTACCTATATATGCTATTCTCATAGCGCTTCAGCGCTATCGCTGCCCAGCTCGCCATCAGAAGCATTTTCAGCGCCCGGCCCGTCTGCGCTTGAGACGGCCTCACCGCTTTCTGCTTGTGCAGCGCCGGCCCCGCCATGGGCTTCGACGCCTTCGAGGCCTTCTAGATCTTCAGGCTCTTCGCCTTCGCCGAGCTCTTCGCTTTCATCGAGCTCCTCGCCTTCTGCCTGCAGCGTTGCTTCATAAAAGCTCTCAGCTATTTGGTTGTACAGGATGCCATCCAGATGGTCTATTTCATGGCAAAGCACCCGCTTAAGAGGGCCCTGCGCTTCAAGCACAATGCTTTGGCCATTCTCATCAGTGTAGCTAACGACTATTTTTTCCGGCCTTATTACAACGCCTTGGTAGCCGGGGACGCTTAAGCAAGCCTCAATTGAGCTTTCTTCGCCTTCGCGGCTTATAATTTCCGCATTGATAAGCTTCATAATCCCTTCGCCAATGTCAGCAACTATGAGCGATCTTAATATGCCAACCTGGACGGCAGCAAGGCCGATGCCGTTGCTTTCATACATTGTATCAGCCATATCCTCTAAGATAGCAAGTATTCTTTCGTCTATTTTATCTACGCGCCTGCTCTTCTTAGCCAACAGCTCGTCGCCGATGAGCCTTAAACTTCTAATTGCCATATTGCCACCTTTGTGTTTGTATTTTATGCTTATTGCCTGAGGATACTCATATTTTGCTAAAGCAGCGCAGCCGGGTTTATTTCAACAAAAATGCTTGATGCAAGCGGCGCTTTGGCAGCATCAAACCCTTGCCTGAAAACCGCCTTGAAATCGCTGTGGGGGGGATAGCATGCTAAAATATGGTATATAAACTTGCCCTTAAGCTTTTTTATCTGGGCAGGAGCAGGGCTGTATATCTTGGCAGATTCCGCGCTATTCGCTTTTTTTGCTGCGCTTAGCGCATATTTGTGCATATATTCAGCATCCTTTCTGCACTCGAGCAGATCCTCATGGCCGATAAAAATGCCGATTATTTCAGTGTAGGGAGGAAACCCCCTCTCCTGCCTGTACCCTATATCATATGTGTAAAACCCTTTATAGTCATGCATCGCAGCATACAGCAGCGTTGCATTGCCGGGGCTGTACGTCTGAAGGATTGCCTGGCCCGGCTTGTCCCTCCTTCCGGCTCTGCCTGAAGCCTGCTCAATGAGCTGAAACGTCCTGGCAGGGCTGTTGAGGTCAGGAAAGTTCAGGCTCACATCAGCCAAAACAATGCCAACCAGGGCAACGTTTTGATAATCAAGCCCTTTTACCGCCATTTGGGTGCCAACGAGAATGTCAGCGCTGCCCGCGTTAAATTCGCTTAGAATCCTGGCCATATTTCCCCTGGCTCTTGCAGTGTCTGAATCAAGCCTTAAAATGCGCGCACCAGGCAGAAGCTTTCCCACAGCGGCCTGGATTTGCTCAGTGCCGGCCCCCATGTATCTTATCTCGGGATCTGAGCACTGGGGGCACTCGCTGGGAGGCTGCATGCTGTAGCCGCAGTAATGGCAGACAAGGCTGCCCTCATCCTTATGGTATGTAAGGGTAATATCACAGTTTTCACATTTTACGCTGTAGCCGCACTTGCGGCAGAAGACATATGTCGAATAGCCTCTGCGGTTCAGAAAAAGCAGCGACTGCTCGCCGTTATCCAGCTTTTCCTTTAAGCTGGCCTGCAGCTTAAAGCTAAGCGGCGATCTGTTTCCATTCCTTATTTCATCGCGCATGTCAATTATTTCCACACTGGGAAGGGGGATCTTGCTAAAGCGCTCGCTAAGCTCCAAAAGCTTGTATTTGCCTGACATTGCAGCGCTGTAGGACTCTGTTGACGGCGTTGCGCTTGAAATAACGACCCTTGCGCCTGTCAGCTCGGATATTTTTTCAACCACAGCCATGATTTCATATCGCGGGGATGATGAGGATTTATAGCTTGGCTCGTGCTCCTCATCAACAACAATCAGGCCAAGATCCCGAAACGGGGAAAATGCAGCGGAGCGCGCTCCCAGGACAATCCTTGCCGAGCCATCGAAAGCGGACATGAATGCGTCTATTCGCTCGGAAATAGCCAGCTTTGAATGCACGAGTGCCACATTGTACCCAAAGCGGTTTCTCACCAGCTCCTCCAGCTGAGGCGTGAGGGCTATTTCAGGGACCAGTATAAGGCATTGCCTGCCCAAAGCCAGCACAGCATCCATCATTTCAAAGTAGGCATTTGTCTTGCCGCTTCCCGTAATGCCATGCAAAAGGTATTTTTGCGCCTCAAAGCCATTATCTGCCAAAAAGGCGCCTATTGCCTCTTGCTGTTGGGCATTAAGGCTTGGCTTTGGGCTCAAAGCAGCTTTTGGAATTTGAAGCTCTGAACGCTTTATAAACCCCTTTTCTTCAAGGGTGCGCAGCACAGCCGCGCTTGCGCCAGCTTCTTTTGCTATAACCGATGCGGTGGCAGGGCCATGCCCTGCTATAAAGTTGACGGCAGCCCGCTGCTTTGTTGCGCGTTTTGGCAGGCTCTCAGCAGGTGCTGTGGCTTCATAAACAATGATCGGCTGTTTTTTTTTGTAGACAGAGCTTATCGGCCCCGGCAGTATAGCGCTAAGGGCTTCCCTGTATGTGCAGAAGAACTCTTCTCTGAGAAAAGATATTACTCCAAGCATGTATTCAGGCAAAATAGGGTTTTCGTCTATAACAGCATGGATCGATTTGATTTCAGCAAACCCTTCGCTGATTTCTTCAATCTCTTTTTCGCTGGCTTCTTGCACATCCACAACAAAAGCCTGCACCAGCTTGTTAGCCCTCCCAAAAGGGACAGTTATGCGCATGGCAGGCTTTACGTGCAAATGATCAGGAACTATATAGCTAAAACCTTTGTCTAGGCCTGCAGCATAACTGTCAACAAAGGCGGTTGCCAGGATCTTCTTATTCACCTTCGTAAGGATCTTCGCTGCTTAGGAAGGGCGTGCCGCCTTCGCTGTTGGAGTAAGTTACTTTTCCAGCTTCTATTTCATAAATTGCAGTGGTTACTTTGTTCTGGTAATCTTCCCTCACCAGAGGCCTTTTGCCGTCAAACAGATCGCGCGCCCGCTTTGCTGAAAGCAAAGCAAGGATATATTTGTTTTCAACTTTTTCCAGCAAGCTGTCTATTGACGGAGTAATCAGGTTTTCTGCCTTAACGTTCTTTTTCATTAAAAAAATGCTCCTTATATAGCGCATTTGGCATTCTAGTATATAACTTTTAATGCCGATATTCAACAGTTAAATTTATTTTAAGGAAGTTTATGGTTTAGCGACCTGCAAAAGCTGCTTGGCTGCCTGCCTTTCAGGTAGTGGTTTGTAGATTTCATTGATGGTGGGCAGTTTCTGGAGTTATACAAATCTCCGGAAGCAAGGCATATAGCCGATTCCACTATTTCTATCGAGCTAAGCTCGCCTCTTTCAAATGTCGGCACAGCCACGCTTGCAATGCATGACTCGTCTATCGGGCTGTTTAGGGCTTCAGGCATATGTATGCATACGCTAACGTTTACAAGCTCTTCTGTTCTTGGCGCTATAAGGCTGGCTTTCGAAATGTTTTTAAGCTCAGTTGCCACTAAAACAGCTTCTTTGTACACCTTCATGCTCCAAGCGGTGCTTATTCCGGGCACTTGCTTTGTGTCAATGTTGCCAAACCAGACTGCGCCGGTTATCTCTCCGGTTGAGCCGGCAAACCAAACATCCTTGCTGTTGTCTGTTGTGCCTGTTTTTCCCATGGTTGAGTATGGCATTTGGGCTGCTGTTGCAGTGCCGTTAAGCACCGCTGACTCAAGGCAGCTTTTTATCTGTGATGCAGTCTGCTCGCTTATTGCTGTACGGGCGCCTTGCTTGGATGGAAACAGCAAAGTGGCATCCGGCAAAACTATAAAGTCAATATAGTTCGGGGCATGTATAGTCCCGCCATTTGCAAACGCGCTGTATGCCCCTGCAAGCTCAAGCGGCGAAATTCCCCTGCTTAGGCCGCCTAGCGCAAAAGCCGGGGTATAATCCTCCGGGTATATCGTTGTAATGCCATATGCCTTTACCGAATCTACCAGCTCAGCCAGAGGCGCCATTTCAAAAAACCTCAGGCTTGCCGCATTAAGGGATTTGGACAATGCCTCCCTCATCGTTACATAGCCATTGTATGAACCGATATTGTTTGGCGAATAGCCATTATATTCAAAACGCTCGTCATTTACTACAGTGTTTCTTGTAGCGATCCCGTTTTCTATTAAGTATGAATAGTATAAAGGCTTTATAGTGCTGCCTGGCTGGCGGGGCTTTTGGGCCATGTCTACATATGTATTTGAGCCGTAGTACGCGAGTACATTTCCATTAGATGAGTTTATAAAGACAAACGCTGAAGAAGGATCTCCGCTGTTGCCCTCAATGTGATCCATAGCAGTTTCATAAGCCGTTTGCTGCATGCTGTATGCCAGCGTTGCAGTTATGGACAAAGTTCCGCTAAACAGGGCTTCTTCGGCCTTTTCTGCGGCTTCCTTGCTTGACAGGCCTACAGTGTCCTCATAGTGCTCGCTTAGCATGATCAGAGCCTGCTTGTACAATCGGTTCATGTAAGCGCTTAGGCCGTCTTTGCATGAGCCTGCTTCAAAGCTTGAGCCAAAGCTCGGGTTTATTATGACTTTGCTCTCAGTTGCCTGTGTGCACTGCGCCTGTGTTATATAGCCCTGCTCAAACATTAGCCGCAAAGCTTTGTTCTTTCTCTCAGCAGCGTATTTGTAGCTTTCTTCATTAAGCGGCGCGTATGCGTATGGGGCTTGAATAATTCCCGCCAGCATGGCGCATTCTTCCAGGCTCAAGTCTTTGGGCTTTTTGGAAAAATATATCTCGCTTGCCTTGTTTATGCCGTATGCGCCAGCGCCAAAATACACTTCATTCAGATACATTGAAATTATTTCGTCTTTGGTATACTTTCTCTCGATGAGCACTGCGGTCAGCGCCTCGCGAATTTTGCGAATATAAGTTTTGTCTTTGTTAAAAAAAAGAAGGGTTGCTGTTTGCTGGGTAATTGTGCTTGCGCCCTCCAGTATTCTGCCGGCAAAAAGATCAGTAACCAAAGCCCTGCCAATACCCAGGATATCTACGCCGAAGTGGGTGAAAAAGCGCTTGTCCTCCACAGCGACAACAGCAAAAACCAGATCATCGGGTATTTCATCGCGGCTTGCATAAACGGAGTTCTTTCTCTCAATAGATCCCAGTTCAATGCCATCAGAGCTTGTCACTTTTGTTTTTGCGCTTGGGGCATAAGAATAAGCGGAAATATTGGGCACGCTCGCCATCATATAAGCAAGAAACAGGAGTCCGGCTATAAATGAGGCGATAAATGTGCTCTTGATAGCTTTCTTCATAAAGCGCAGGAAACGCTTCCCGAAATTAAAATTCCGTTAAGATGGGATTAAGGAAAGCGTGCTCCTTCCATTATTTAGTTAAACTTAGCTGTATGCATGCCAAAAGCACTGGCTACATGAGACTTTTTTCGGCAGCGCCAATCATTTCAGGCATTATTCTATTCGAATTATCACAATACAGTTTGCATACATTATAGCAGTTAGTCCGCTTACATTATGAGGAGTTTACATGAAAAAAACTGTCATTTCGCTTACTCTTTTACTGTTGATTGCGCTTTGCAGCACAGCAAGCGCAGCAAATGAATCAGGCCTGCATGCAATAATGGGCACAGGAAGCTTAAGCGCAAGCCAGATGCAGTCTTACTTAACCAGATACAACAGAGCCGACGGCCTAAACCCTGTCAGCAGCGAATATGCCCTGAGCTTCGCTGAGGCTGTTATCGAGGAAGCCCAAGCAGAAGGCGTTAACTGGGATGTTGCATTTGCGCTGATGATGCATGAAACCGGCTACCTGAATTACGGAGGGGATGTTGATCCTGCCCAAAACAACTTCGGCGGCCTGGGCGCTGTCGGCAATGGGGAAAAGGGCGCTTCATTTCCGAGCATGCAGCTTGGGATTAGGGCTGTTATTCAGCACCTCAAGTGCTATGCAAGCACAGAGCCCCTGAACCGGGAGCTGTGCGATCCGAGGTGGTCTGAAGGGCTAAGGGGAAAAGCAGAGTATGCTGAGCACTTGGGATATGGCGACAACCCCAATAATACGGGATGGGCATACCCCGGCGACGGGTATGGCATAGGCCTTATAGCAATGGTGTCTGATATAGGCCAGTACTCTGTTGCCGCAGCAACGCCGGAAAACCCTGCTGCCAAAAGCGAGAATTTTGTCCAAAAGCTGTTAAAGATCAATGCGCAAAACCTGGTAAATTTCGCAATTGCAGCAATTATGGCGATCGCTCTGATAGGCGTTTTAAGCTTTAAGCCAAAGCAGCTATAGGCAGCCAGGCTGCTGCTGATAAAAAAGGCCCCGGCCTGCTATTCATACAGCAGGCTGGAGTCTGAGGCATTAATCCTGTTTATCTGCCTTTGCTTGCCGGTCATTGCATCGACATAAATTGCGAAGCTCTCATCGCCAATTTTGCCGCTGAGCTCATAGCAAAGCGACTCTTTCATGCCTTTTGACGGGACAAGCGCCATTGATATTTCTGTAATGTCAATCCCGCTTGCCAGCATGCTTATCGCCTCTGCTTCGCTGATGGCCGCGCTCTGGGGGGCGCGCCGGCGGTTGTTCATGTAGAAGCCGGATGACTCAAATCCAATGATCTTGCCGTCTTCAAGCGAAACCTGCACTTTCACCGCATCTGTAAACGCTTTAACGCCTCCTTCAAAGCTGCAAAAGCAAAACATCGCAATATTGTCATAGCACTCATAGCTTGTTGGCGACATCTCAGGAAGCCCTGCTTTTTTAAGAAACTCGACTGCCTTTTCCCTGGCTTGCTCTATGGAAATAACAGTTTTTGTTGGCACATCGCTTGATGATGAGGATATAAGATGGCCTCCCTGTTTGGAGAAGTAGAATGTGCGGGTGCTTTTGCCGTCGCCTGCTTGAAAGCAGTATGCCGGAATCGCCGAATCCCTCTCTCCAAGAAACGTTATTTCGGCTCCGTCAACGCCATTGACTAGCCTTTGCGCCTGATCCTTTGACATAGCAGCCCCGCTAATGCCGCTGGCCGCTGCATCCTTAAGGTGCTCTGAAAGGGCGCCGTCATATACCATGGGCGGAAAGCCTTCAAGGGATTCATCAACAGCAGTGAGCTGCTTGGTGAAGGCGCTTTCTTCTGCTCCGGCAAGATAGCCGACATTGTGATCAAGCCACTTGAAGCCGTCCGGCATTTCCTGCATTTCATCTTTAAACAGCGACAGAGAATCATTTAGCGTTCGCGCTGTTTTCTCCAGGGCTTTTGCAGATTCCCTGTCTTCGGCTGTGATTTCATCGCCATCCAGAACCTTTCTGAGCATAGCGCTGGAGAAATCCTCAGTTTTGGAAAGATAGCCGAATGTTTGGGTGCTTGCAGCATGGCTTATTGGCAGCCTGGCAAGCATTTCCTGTGCTGTTGAGGCTTGGCTGGCAGCCTGTGAAAATGCCATAGCCAAATAGTCCTGCCCGTCAGCAACCATGCACTTGGCTAGCGTTAGCGCAAGATCGCGCACTGCGCTGTCAAGAGCCTGAAAACTGTGATCATGCATCTCCTCAAGCGCTTTTTGTGATGCTATATAGCGCGTCTCCGTTTTGTATACCACTATTCCCATAGCTGCAATAGCAACTGCTAGAACACCGATTATTATATTTTTAGCCATATTTTCTCCTATTGCGCAAACACATGGTTGCCTATCTG